>Ga0111149_1041_pt1 | contig 21827 bp, 25 predicted proteins | sample DeeMarSeWOR28_12_FD_80400 | JGI IMG/M metagenome (GOLD analysis project Ga0111149, IMG submission 80400) | Desulfobacterales bacterium SG8_35_2
TGGAAGCCGGAGGTCTCCTACGAGAACGACCTCTGGTTCCGGCGGGTGATCTTCTGGCCTGATGCGGTAGAACCATACTAACCAAAACCCATAACCAACCATGGGCGGGGAGCAATCCCCGCCCATGCAGCCATGTTTTCGTTCACATGAAAACCAACGTACGTGAAAAATATCTTTGGGCCCTGCAGGTAAAATCCATAACATTAGGACTCAGTGTATTGCAGGTTTCCTGCCATGGGACAATAGATGTTCAGCATTAGGCACAATGTTTTATACATTACCTTGTAACCTTTTGCGCTGTCACACGTATCTATTATGTAAAGAGGATATGCGCATTACCAGATGCCAGTTAGAGTGGGGAACATTCTGCCAGGCTGAGACTATACTGCCCAGACCCTTTTCATTCCTTGGAGGCAAAAATGGCAAAACCTTCTTCCCAGTTTAAGAAGCAAAGGAGCTCTGTTGCAAGTGAAAAAGCGGGCTCTGTGGATATAGTTGCAGCACCAACATTTCTCGGCATTCCCCAAAAGAAATTCCGTGACATCATTGATGAACTCCCCGTATCCTTATGGATGCATGATGAGAACTACACCATTGTGCATACGAACAACAGGTTCAGGGACATATACGGTGACTGCTTGGGCCGGCCGTGCTACCAGAGCATGATGCAAAGCGACAGTGTCTGCATGTGCTGCATATCCGGTCGTGTTCTGCAGCGCAACAGCGGAGAAAAATGCAGTGGATGCAGTTGCAGAGGGAAGGACAAGAACGTTCAGACCTTTCATCACCCTGTTATCAGAAAGGACGGATCAACATTCGTCCTGAAGTCTACTATTGAAATGGATACTCTCTACAGATCTTTGAAAGAGTTTGAGGATAAAAAAGAAGGTCCGGCTGCTGACATTGCAAATATGTTCTGGACCATGTGTTCAGCGTGCAAAAAAGTAAAGGACGAGGAACGCAACTGGGTGAACCTGGAAAACTATCTGGTCCATTACTTTAATATCATAATAAGCCATGGCATCTGCCCGGACTGTATTGAAAAGCTCTATCCCGAAATCTCAAGACAATAAGAAGCTAAGCAATACTCTCCAGGTTCTGCTTCCCTGGAGTTCACATACGACTTTTTATCACCATGATAAAAAAATACAGACACTTTTACGAGGAGTACAAGACCAAGCTGTTCCGCTATTTACTGTTCAGATGCGGTGATTATGAGGTCTCCAGGGATATCATGCAGGAAAGCTTCACCCGCCACTATCAGCATTCCAGGAACAGCCCTGAAGTGTCACCGGCATTTCTTTTTACAATTGCCCGCAATGCCCTGGTGGATTACCAGCGTCATGAAAACAACTATACCCTTATCCAGGACTATGCACCGCAGCTCTCTTCGGACCTCGAGGCGGACCTTATCGTGCGTGAAGAATGCCGGATCGTCAAGGCTGCCTTTAATAAGCTCCCCCGGGAGGACCGGGAAATCCTGGCGCTGGCTGTTAACGGCCTGCCATACAGGCAGATAGGGGAAATACTCGGGCTGAGCGAATCAAACATAAAGGTACGGGTGCACCGGGCCCGCGAAAGATTACGGGACATGACAAGAAACGGAGAAGACAAATGAATTATTTAATCAGCATGTATATTGATAACGAACTGTCAATTGACGACAAGATTGGTTTCATAGAGCATGTTCATGCCGACCAACGCTTCACAGATGATGCTGTTTCTTTTCTGAAGCAGGAGAAAGCTCTGCGCAGTTCTCTGGCACAACAGGTACCTGACGTGAATCTGCCTTTTTTACAGCGCTCTACGCTCTCTTTTTTAGCTCCAAAGCATTTGGGAATGGCGCTTGCGGCTTCACTGCTCATCCTGCTTGCGTTCTTTTATACCTCTACCCGGCCGCCCCAGACCGATTTTGAACGCGCACCAACAGTGTATCAGCATAGGTTTGTCTTATACCAGTCCGGGATCAGCCAGATTGAAATAGCTGGAAGTTTCACGAATTGGCAGCGGATTCCTTTGCAGCCCGCGGGATCGACAGGCTACTGGGAGATAACCCTGGAAATTCCGCCAGGGGAACATGCATTCAGCTATATCCTTGATGGTGATGAGATCCTGCCGGATCCCACTATTATGGCGCAGGAAAAGGATGACTTTGGAACCGTGAATTCAATACTTGTCGTGGAGGCATCATGATGAAAAACTCATTATTAATTCCCCTCATACTTCTGGCCTTCCTTGTTTCAGCCTGTGCAGGAAAACATTATTCCAGGCTGCAGGGTGATGAGGTCGCCTTCTATTATAAGGATAAGGAGGCCCAAGAGGTCCTTTTTGCCTCCTCACATGACAACTACAAACTCCTTGCCGCCCGGGAGGGCAAGAACCACCTGTGGGAAGTCACTGTGCCTGCCGGGGAAGGATTTGCATATTTTTATGTTGTCGACGGGGTCATTACCCTGCCTGACTGTCCCTATACGGAAAATGATGATTTCGGTGCCAAGAACTGTCTTTATGTTGCTGACATGTAACCTTTCCGGAAATCAAACGTTTAATAGATAAAGAAATCAATATAGACAGGAGCAAAAAGATGAAAAAAACAATTATTTTTCTTGCGTTTCTTTTGTTGGCAGCACCTTTTGCATGCGCGGAAGAGAATGTCGCCTCCGCAGAGCAGGAGGGGGCTGCCTTGCAAGCGCAGGAACAGCAGAGGAGCAGCGTTCAGGAACAGATAGGCAAGGAAGAAACACCTGCCTATCTACAGGCGATGCATCAGCAACAATTCAGGCATGAAAATACCCAGCGCATTCAGAACATGATCCAGGAAGCGCAACAGAAAGGATTGCCCACCGAGCCAATGCAGAACAAGGTTCATGAAGGCATAGCCAAGAAAGCACCTGAAGAGGCAATCGTACAGGCCGTTGAACAGGTGCAGAACAGATATGAATATGCCTTCCAGAATGCCCGGGCGCTTTTTGATGAACCGGAAGAGGTACAAGGTATGGGCAACCGGTTTGCTGAGGCACATGCGGCCGGACTCGCCAATGATGACGCGGCACGGATAATGGAACAGCTGCAATATCGGACCAGGAACATGAATCGCGAGCAGGCTTTCGAACTTGCAGTCGAAACCGTCACGGGTGCCCGCAACATGGCACGGCAGGGCGTATCCTCTGCAGCAGTGGCGAATGTCTATGCGAATGCCCTCAAACATGCATACCAGGCCAAAGATATGCAGACCCTGCAGCAGTCGTTTGCCGCCCAGGCCAGGCATGGAAACCCTGAAGACGTCGCGCACGGCTTTTCCCAAGGCATAGGACAAGGGCTTGGAGCCGGAGGACTTGGCGCTGGCAGCAGCAATTCCGGCAGCTCAGGCGGATTTGGCGGTGGCGGCGGCTTTGGTGGTGCCAGCGGCGCTTCTGGCGGCAGTGGCGGCGGTTCCGGCGGTGGCGGTGGTTCCGGCGGTGGCGGCGGTTCCGGCGGTGGCGGTGGTGGCGGCGGTGGTGGTCACTAATACAACAAAGGAGTTTATAATGAAAACATTTCGTATCGTATTACCTATGATTATACTCCTGTCCATCACTCTGGTTGCATTTGCACGGGGCCCTGGAGGCGGCGTAGGTGGCGGAGGAACCAATGGGACTGGAGGAGGTGGCGGCAGGATTGCTCTTGATGCGGCGGAAGAAATTCATCTTTTATTCATGCGCGCAGAAGAAAAGCTGGCGCATGATGTCTATGAAGCTCTGGGCAGAGAATTCCCTGATTATGCAATTTTCAGCAATATAATGAACTCTGAAACGAATCACGTGGAAACCATGATAGAGAAGATCGAGCAGTTTGAGCTGACGGACCCCAACATTCTTGATGGACCCGGTGAGTTCAATGCTGCCAATTTCGGTGCGTATTTCACTGAGAAATACACGGCCCTGACAGATGTTGATGCAGATCCCCAAATTCCCCCCTTGCTGCAGGCCCTGTTAAATGGCGCCCTGATCGAGGAGTTGGATATGCATGACATCATCTACTGCCCTGAAATTATTGTTGAAACAGTCGCTGATATCAGCGACCAGTACGGCTGCGGCATGGACTACACCGATGCGAAGGCCCTGATTCGCAGCTATGGTAATCTTCTGGATGGGTCAGAAAACCACCTGCGGGCCTTTGTCAGGGTGCTTGAAACTAATTACACCGCTTCTGATTACCCCGAGTTTTTCACAGAGGATGGTCTTTACAAGGCCCAGTACCTGAGCCAGGATGCGGTGGACGAAATATTGGGGCGGTAAAGCAATTGTTTATGCAATAAAGAAGAGAGTATCACTGTAGTTTCACAAACAATTGATACTGAAGGAGGGGCATAGGCTGCAGGATGATATTCTCTTCCCAACCACCGCACCCTTTAAATATGGGAAATAGCCCTCAAGACAACCTGAAACAATACCCAGGTTCATCCGGTTTCATGCCCCTCCTTCCTGATGGCTCTTGAGCAGCCACACAAAAAAAGCGCTCCGGACGGAGCGCTTTTTTTATCTGCTTTACAAGCCGCTGGGCTGCTCAAATTTCGTCATCATCAATTATATCCGGATCATAATCTTCATCATCCTCGTCTTCATCATTACTTTCCGAGTCTTCATCCTCGTCTTCGTCTTCAGAAGTCTCATCTTCATCGTCATACTCTTCTTCATCGTCATCAGCATCTTTTGGCACTCTGACAACCTTTGGCTTTGGTATCTTTGATGGCGGCAGGACAATCTCACGGATTTTGTCCGTTTCCTGCTTGACGTCCGGGTCCGCAAGACATACTTCGCATTGCGAAATGTGCTTTTCCATGAAGGCCACCATTCTGGCAGGTGCCATGGTCTCCTCCTGAACTTTCAGATACCAGTTTTTCACAAGAGAAATTAAACGGTCACATTGCATTGCATTTCCCCCTTTCCCCTCAGTAGGAAAAGTCGTTCCTTTATTCTAAAAAAGAAAAAAATATCTTTAAAATCTGCAAAGAATGCCATAAGTTATATTTTAATGCGGAAGTGGAAAGGGCACTGGTGGCCCTCCCGGACTTCAAATCCGGTGCACCGGGTTAACAGCCTGGTGGGTGGGTTCGATTCCCATGCACGGCCACCTGCCTGGCAATGTTCCTGATCCTGCCAATGTAGCGCGTGCGCTCGGCCACGCTAATCGCCTTGCGCGCATCCAGCAGATTAAAAGTGTGGGAACATTTCAGACAATAATCATAGGCAGGCAGGATCAGGCCTTTAGCAACCAGCTTGTGGGCTTCCGACTCATAGGTGTCAAAAAAACCTATCAGGGCCTCGACATTGGCTTCCTCAAAATTAAACCTGGAAAACTCTACTTCCGCCTGGTGAAATATCTCTCCATACGAGACATTGTTATTCCAGGCTAAATGGTAGACATTCTCCACCTTCTGCAGGTACATGGCAATACGTTCGAGACCGTAGGTTATCTCGACTGTAATGGGCTGCAGGTCAAGACTGCCTGCCTGCTGGAAATAGGTGAACTGGGTGATTTCCATACCATCCAGCCAAACCTCCCAGCCCAGACCCCAGGCCCCGAGGGTGGGAGACTCCCAGTCGTCCTCAACAAAACGGACGTCATGCTCCAGCAGGTTTAAACCGAAACGTTTCAAACTCTCAAGATACATGTCCTGGATCTCAAGGGGTGAGGGTTTAATCACCACCTGGTATTGGTAATAGTGCTGCAGACGGTTGGGGTTTTCACCATAGCGCCCATCGGTGGGACGCCTTGACGGTTGCACATAGGCGGCCTTCCATGGTTCGGGCCCCAAGGCTCGCAACAGGGTGCCGGGATGAAAGGTCCCGGCTCCAACTTCCATATCATACGGTTGCTGGATAACACAACCCTGTTCGGCCCAGAACTTGTTTAACTCCATGATAATATCCTGAAAATACATATTGCCGCTGATTCCTTTCCCTGTTCAAATAGGTTATGCTGTTAATAATAAATTTTAATGCGATCGGAGCAGTCTCTTGGCCACCAACCTGGCCCGGGACTATCATTTTTTTACGGGCGCATTAGCAGTCCCCATTGTGTTTATTACGATGCCGATAACATTAAAAGAAAAATAAATTACCACAGTAAAGAGAGATGGCAAAATTTTTTTTTAAACATTCATGAAACCCAATGAAAATAATTGCAGAATTGCGGCTGAAAGCCAAAGAACTGACAAACCTAAACAATATTCTGGCCTTACTGCAGTGGGACCAGGAAGTAATGATGCCACCCGCAGCAACAAACGACAGGGCTGCCCAGTTTTCGAGTTTAAGCACCATAATACACAAGAAAATAACCGACCCAGCCCTTGGGAATCTCCTGCGGCAAGCTGAGGAATACACCGGGGAGGACCTCCCTCCTCAGGACAGGGCCCTGGTAAGAATTCTGAAACGGGAGCATTTGCACAATAGTAAGCTGCCGGAAGAGTTTGTCGCTGATTTCGCCCGCCTTACTTCTGAATCGCTGCCTGCCTGGGTTGCGGCCCGCAAACAGGGCGATTTCAAAATCTTTCTGCCATATCTTGAAAAGATAGTTGCCATGTCCCGGCAGAAAACCGACTACCTCGGGTATGAAGAACATCCCTATGACGCCTTGCTCGATCTATATGAAGAAGGACTTACAAGCAGTCAGCTCACTGCCATTTTCAACAATTTGCAGCCCGAACTGACTGAGCTCGTGCAGAGGAGAGGAATTGCGCCATCAGCAGAAGTGGATGCTTTCCCCTTTCCTCCCATTGCCGAAAAAGACCAGATAGCATTTTCTGAGAAAATGCTGGCGGAAATTGGCTACGATTTTTCACGGGGCAGACAGGATGTCTCTCCCCATCCGTTTACCACAAGTATTGGTCATAATGACAGGCGGGTAACGAACAGGTACCGGCCGGACTCTCTGGAGTTCATTTTTTGCGCTCTGCATGAAGGCGGCCATGCCCTCTACGAACAGGGTATTGATGAAGGGTATGCCGGCACACCCCTGGATGAAGGGGTATCCCTGGGAATCCATGAGTCACAGTCCCGCCTCTGGGAAAATATTGTCGGCCGCAGCCAACTATTCTGGAAACACTACTTTCCCATGCTGCAACAATGCATTCCCGACCCTTTCCAGGATATTGATTTTTATGATTTCATAAAACATATCAACAAAATACAGCCCGGACCCATCAGGGTCGAAGCAGATGAAGTGAGTTATAATCTTCATATAATCGTGCGCTTTGAACTTGAAAAGGAGTTGCTGGCAGGAAGTGTGCAGGTCAAAGAACTGCCTGCGCTGTGGCATGAAAAATACTTACGTTATCTTGGCCTTGAAATCGATTCGGATGCCAATGGCGTGCTGCAGGATATCCATTGGGCGCACAGCAGCCTTGGATATTTTCCCACCTACACCATCGGCAACCTGGCAGCTGCGCAGATATGGCACAGCTATTGCCTATATGATACAGACTACAAGCAAACCCTGCAGCATGGCAACCTGGCCAAAATACGGCAATGGCTGACAGAAAATATTTACTGCCACGGAGCCGTCTTTCCCCCGGCACAATTGCTGCAGCAGGTCTGTAACGAAACACTGAATCCAAAATCTTTTATTGAGTATCTCAGAAACAAACCGGAGTTTGACCTGTGATCCTGGCAGCTGAACAGGCAGCAATAATCCGCAGGGTCCTCAAGGATTCCAAAACCATAGCCGTGGTCGGACTTTCCCCGAAGCCCCAAAGACCAAGCCACCAGGTGGCACGCTATCTCATGGAGGCAGGTTATACCATCATCCCGGTCAATCCCGGGCAGGACAGTATCTTGGGCCTTCCCTGTTACCCGGACCTGCGAGCTATTCCCACACCAGTCGATATGGTTGATATTTTCCGCCGGCCTCAAGCTGTATTGCCTATTGTGGAAGATGCCATAGCCATTGGCGCCAGATTCATTTGGATGCAGGAGGGCATAGTGAACAAGGAGGCTGCAGCAAAAGCGGAAGCAGCGGGCCTGACTGTCATCATGGACCGCTGCACCAAAATAGATCACCTGAACCTGCTGTGAAAATCTTCCTTCCATACCTGATATAAAAACCATCCAGCATCTGCGGAACTCTGCATTTACGGCTATAAATCCGTTCTTGTTCTTTTCCGGCTGTGAGCAATGATGGCATTTCCTAAAGAATATCAACTTGTTTTAAAAGAATTTTCTGCACCATAAACTTTTACGTCACATAAGTTTGTAACCTCAGCCTCTCTGAATCGTTTCTATATTTACATCATTGAAAAGTCCGGACTTTTTGATGCCTGTAAGAGAAACTGCTTATTGCTTAAAGGACATGTGGGGTGCTCGTCTTCGTATGACGTGCACCCTTTTGTCGAAACATCAATCTAACCTTATCAACACGGAGAGACAGAATGAAGAGAATCTTTATTGTTTCAGCATGCTTATTAATACTTGTTGCATCCATTACTTCTGTAGCTGCTGAAGTTGCGCCCACAGAAGATGCCCAGTGGACATTAATTTATTATCTTGCTGCCGACAATGACCAAGAGTCCTATGCCGACATAACCATTGCCAAATTATTGATTGGAACCGCCGAAGTTGAAAATCATCCTCAAATTCTGGTTTTGCAGGACCGACAATCAGTACCCGGAATAGAAGTTTTTGAAGTCAGCAATGGCCTGGCTCTCCCGCTGGAAAGCTACGAGGAGAAGAATACAGCGGACGGCGCCGTATTGCAGGATTTTGCAGCCTATGCGCTGAACATTGCTCGCCATGAAAAGATTGCCTTTGTGGTAAAAAGCGAGGGTCTGGCCTGGCGTGGCATTGGGCGCGACAATACACACGATGAGGGGCTTGATGACCAGCTCATGTCAAACGGTGCCCTCGCCGAAGCCCTTGACGCAGCCCAGGCTGCTTCTGGCAAAGATATAGACCTCCTCGTGCTAGAAGGATCAATCATGGCATTTATGGAAGTCGTATATGAGCTGAGGGGGATAGCACCGCTTCTGCTTGCCTCGCAATCCAAAATTCAGCCAGACGGACTACCCTGGGAATTGGTAATTGAAAATCTGGGAATCACGCCGGGTATGACAGGTGAGGAACTTGGCATTGCAATTACAGATGATTTCAGAACATACTATGCTGACAAGGGCAACCATGGAAATCCACACTATGACACCTCGATTGACTTTGCAGCACTGACCCTTTTCGATATGGCACATATCAATAATGTTTTATATCTGCATAGGGCTTGGGCTGAGACGACCTGGCTCCTGATGGATGATCTTTATAATATTCTGCCCCATGCACGCGACCTCGCTGAGGTGGGAGGATTAGGAGAGGTTACCGATTTTGATTACAATTTTGACATCAAGACTTTCATGCTTGAAAGTCTTCGCCTGATTGAAGAGGCAGGATTGTCATATCCGGACCTCAACGCTGCTGTCAATGCTTACATGGCAGAACATGATAAGCTGATACTTTATGAGCAGAACCCTACCGATGGTTTTAAACTGAAAGCTGCCACAGGTCTGAGTATCTGGTATCCGCCCACTTGGAGTAAATACGAAACACGTGACGAAAATGATGAAGTTTTCGGGTCAACCATGTATTACGAGGATCCGGAAATTGGTCTTGACTGGATTGCCGATTCCAACTGGACCACCTATCTTTTTGAATATTTTGACCGCGCTGATGCCAATCTGGCCGGCAATGGTCTTGATAGTGAAGAGCCGCCCAAAAAGGGTGTTTTTGATAAAATCGAGACAATCGAGGAGAATTAAGGTCTCTTTAGCTGTCCGCCGTGATGCCTTAATTTATAAGCGCGTCACGGCGGCCCTTGGCAAATTCTGCCTGAATCCAACATAACTGCTGACAATTAACACCAATACATGTTTTCGGATTATTACTTCAGGACAGCTCCTGCCTTCTTTCTGAAATGCTTGTCGTAGCGCTCCTGCTCGCTGTAGATGCAGCCGCAGTAAGACTGGCGGTATAACCCCATCTCTTTTGACATGTCGATGCCCTGCTGCCAGCCTTCACGAAAATCATGGTAGTAAAAGGGAATTTTATGCTGTTCAGAAAGCTGCTCCGCCTTTTGACGGATCACTTCATGATTCTGGTAACGACTGTACAGGAGTGTAGTTGTAAAGGCATCAGCCCTGATTTTTTTGGCATGTTTGATCACTTCATGTAAGCGCATATCGTAACAGAGGCTGCAGCGGTTTTCTTCATTAAACACTACCTGCCTGAGATATTCCCGCAATCCATACTCGCGATGATACTCAACATGCAGGTTCTCTCGGGCAGCAAGCTGCTCGACAGCTTCAAGGCGCTTCCTGAATTCACGGTAGGGATGGATATTGGGGTTATAGAAGAAACCGCTAACCTTTATTCCCTGCACCTTTAATACTTCAAGCGGATAGGCAGTGCAGGGCCCGCAGCAGATGTGGAGTAGAATAGACATTTTCAATTTTAAAGTACCAATACATAATGGGGATGGTGAAATGTGAAGAATTACTTGAATAAAATCACCATCTCATTCTTTATGTTCATTTCTTTGTTTGCCCTGTCAATCGTCAGCAGTATTGTATGCTGACAAAGAAACGAACCAAAGAAAGGGCAGCCGATCTCTTGATTCGACTGCGTCGAACTACCCTCGCTGCTCGCAAAGAACAGGCGACATCGGAAAGTCGTACCCCTTCAGGGGGTATTTATAATTTATACCCCCTTGCGGGGTACTCCGCCGAGTCGCTTAACTGTTCTTTTCTGTGCCGCTCGGCTGCGTGAAATGGCATTAACAAGAATTTCCTAATTATTTTTAACTAGTTATCACTTCAGAAATAAGTTATCCATAAAGCAGCGCAAACCTCTCCCAGAAATCGGGAAAGGATTTTGCCACGCATTCCTCGCCAAGGATCTTCACCCCGGGCACTGCCAGGCCTGCCACTGCAAAACTCATGGCAATACGGTGATCGTTATAGGTGTTTATTTCCGCACCATGCATGGGTGTTTCAGGATCTTTGCCTTCGATAATCAGGGTATCTTCCAGCTCCTGGACCCTGGCCCCCAATTTGGCCAGTTCCACAGCCATGACATGGAGTCGGTCGCACTCCTTGATACGCAGATGTGCAATATTTTTTATCGTGGTCCTGCCTTTTGCCTGGGAAGCTACTACAGCAAGGGTAGGCACCACATCCGGCATATCGCCCATATCAATGGTGATGCCCCTGAGTTCTGCCGGGCCGCTTACCGTCAGACCGTTACCGGTTTTGTTTACCTGGCAGCCCATGCGGGCCAGAAGCGCAACAAAGGCGGCATCACCCTGCAGTGAAGGTACCGGCACATTGGGAACCGTGACCTCACCGCCTGTTACAGCTGCAGCTGCATAAAAATAGGAGGCATTGGAAGCATCACCTTCAATGGCATACTCCATGGCCCTGTATATTCCCCGGGGTATCCTGTAGCTGTTCAGGGCTTCATTGGCTTCCACCCTGATGCCGAAGGCCTCCATCACGGCCAGGGTCATTATGACATAGGGCAGGGACAGAATCTCTCCTTCCACGTCAAGTGCAGCCTCCTGCCTGGCATATGGCCCGACCAGCAACAGGGAAGAGAGGTACTGGCTGCTTTTGCCTGCAGGAAGGACGGTTTTACCGCCCGACAGGCCGTTGGCCTTTATGAGAAGGGGCGGGCACCCATTGCTGTTAATACTGGCAATATCGACCCCCCAGCCCTGCAGTGCCTGCATCAGCGGCATAATGGGTCTTTCAGCCATCCTTGCATCGCCGCTGATCCTGAAAGTGCCGGACCCCAGGGCGGCAACAGAGGTGAGAAACCTTGTTGCCGTGCCATTATTGCCAAGGAATATTTCATTATCAGGTGTTTCAATCCTGCCGCTGTTGCCGTTGACTATCCATTTGTCCCTGCCCTTTTCAACAGTCATACCCATCTGTTCAAGGGCTGCAGCAGTATATCGTGTATCCTCGCTTTCCAGGGGTCCGAACAGAGTGCTCACCCCGTCCGCAAGGGCAGCAGCGATCAAAGCCCGCTGGGTGATGCTCTTGGAGCCCGGCACTGCCACCTCGGCTTTTATTCCGGTTGTCGGTTGAATTTCGATCATCTTGTTATTCTAATGTCATTGTTATGCGATCACCTTCATGAGGGCAGCACGCATTACTTCAACCGGAGCATCCTCTCCGGTCCAGGTTTCAAACTGAGCCACACCCTGATAGAGAAGCATCGAAAGGCCGTCTATAACTTCACATCCTGCACTTTTTGCCTCACGGAGCAGACGTGTCTCCAGGGGTGAATAAACGATATCCATAACCACAGGAAAGCTACCCAGACTGTCTGCAGGCACCAGGCTGGCATTCTCCAGGGGACTCATGCCGACAGAGGTTGCATTGACCAGACAGTCTGCCTGTACCGTATCAATTTTATCCAGATGGATCCAGTCACATGCAAGTGTTTCGGCCAGTGTTTTCACCCTGCTTTCAGTGCGGCTGGCAAGGATGACCTGTGCCCCGTCCTCCAGCAGGCCAAAACCTATAGCCTTTGCAGAACCGCCTGCCCCCAGGAGCAGAATTCTTTTGCCCTGCAGGTCAAGCTTAGAGGCCAGGGCCCTGTTTGCCCCAATCCAGTCGGTATTCAAACCATGTATTTTTTTATCCTCAGCAAAGACCAGAGTATTCACTGCACCGATTTTCTCAGCTATGGGGTCAATCGAATCGATATGATCCAGAACTGTTTCCTTATGCGGTATAGTGACAGAGAGGCCCCGGACGCCTAAAGCCCTGCATCCGGCCAGGGCTTTTGCCGCATTGGTTGCAGGGAAGGCCACATAAACCTTGTTTAAGCCCAAGGCCTCAAAAGCACTGTTATGCATGATAGGGCTAAGTGAATGGGCAACAGGGTTGCCTATGATGCCATAAATTTCAGTTGAGCCGTTAATCTGCATGATCCAAACCTGCTGATATTGTAAAAAGTCCCGCTGTCATCCGCAGGGCCTGATAAAATTAATATATTACAGGCGTATTACCCCTTCGTCGCCTGAATTTTACGAAACCGACAATTTCGATAACATCTCGCTGATAAGAGAAACCGGCATCTGTCCCGGAGCAGTCTCCCTTGAGCCATCAGGGGCAGCATAGGTCATGAAGCCCCCAAGTTTCAAGGTTGCCAGACGACTGATCCTGCCGATGTGCCCCATACAAAAAGCAATAAGCGGGAAACTGTTTTCTGCTGCAATTGCCTGCAGATTCAGAATCCGGAGCACATCCCTATAGTCATTGGCTGTAGTGACAATCTTTCCTATATGCGCTCCTGATTCTATCTGCTCCTGCAAAATTTCTCCCAGTTCTTCAGTGGATGGTGTTCCGGAAAAATCATGCCATGATACGATAAGTGCTGTTTGTGTATGTTTCAGCAGAACATCCAGCAGTGCGCCCCGTAATTCAGGGGCTGTTTTGAGTTCCAGATCCACCAGGGCGCAATCATGCTGAACTGCCTGCAGCAACAAATTGATCCGTGCTGCTTCCGGTCCCGGGAAAAAGCCGCCTTCCCATTCCGGACGGTTGGTAAAGAGCAGAGGCTTTGCAAGATGCTTTACAAAGGGCTCAATTTGCGGCTGGGATAAACTGTCCAGACGGATCTCTATGACATCAGCATACTGTTCAGAGCCTTTGGCAACATCAACGGCCTGGTCGACCTTTTCACAGGCAACTGAAACACAAATACCGGCGGGTGAAGTAAGAGGCACAGGCAACTGCTTTTCTCCTTAAACATTTTCCGTAACGCCATATGTGCAGCAACAAAACGAGTTAAAACACACTATTATATCGGCATGAAGTTGTCAATCAGATCACCAAAGATCCCCGTTTCGGGAAATTGCCCCTGCAGCTGCAGCAAAAGATGCTGTACTACTTTTATTTCATGGGGCTCGAGCAGAAATCCGGGCACGGGACGGGCTGGGAGAAGGTGCATTTTGTCATTGAGGATTGGAGTCTCAACTAGACTATGTAAAATAGCCGCCATGGAGGAGCAGTAGCCGCCATCGCTGTTTACATGCTCAATTATCTGGGTGAAGACGGTATTGACCGCGAGGTGAATAGGAGCCATATGGGCCGCACTGTCGATTGTACATTGTACAAATGAGCCAAAACTTCTGCAGCCAAATGGGCGCGCTTCATAAATTGAGCAGATTCCCTCCTCTAAAAAAAAGCAGGGCGTGAAATCCCAGTTTCCCCCTGGCTCTCCCCTGATATCCTGGTGCTTGAGACAGGCCCCGGCAAACTGGTTCATGGTCACTGCTTGCCCGCCTTTTCCCGGTGCAATGGAGGCAAGCTTTTCAAGCAGCCAATTATCCAGGCCGGCTCCTTTGAGAAAATCAAGGATTATCTCCCCTTCCAGGCTTGTCATATGCACACTTTGGGTGCAGCAGGTGTTACAACCCTTCCGGCACGCCAGGGGAAAACGCTCGACCCAGCTCGTATAAACACCATAGACAGCATGCAGCAGTTCTTTCTTGCGAACCGGCTCTGCAGGGATGGCGACCTGCGGACTATTCATCATTTGGCCCCAAAGACTTTTCTTTTCACCCTGGACATTACTTCCTGCGGCACCAGCCTTAATGCCAGGGCGACAATAAATGAGGCAATTGCCAGGTCGTCCAGCCACCCGAAAAGAGGAATTGTATCAGCAAAGAAATCCACAGGTACAAGGATATACAAAAGACCAACCGCCAGGATCAGTTTAACATGCCAGGGTGTGTGCCGGTCGAAGAGAATAAGAAAATAATACCTGAGCCTTTGTAAAAAACTGCCCATTTTTTCACCAACGAATCCGTCTACCAGGAAGAATAGTGAGTTGCGGGTGGAATTCAGGCGCGCCTGGCCCTGCCTATCAAGTCGTGGATTGATGCCATCCTGTTTTCTGCGAGATATGCTTCTATGCCTTGTATTATTTCTTCCGTAGCTTTTGGATTGATAAAGTTTGTCGTACCCACCTGGACTGCGCAGGCTCCGGCAAGCATAAATTCTATGGCATCCTCCGGGGTCGTGATTCCACCAATACCAATTATGGGAATGGAGACACATTCAGCAACCTGCCACACCATGCGCAGCCCTATCGGTTTTATTGCCGGCCCGGACAAGCCCCCGAAAATATTAGCAAGTTTTGGCTGACAGGACTTTATATCTATGGCCATGCCCAATACCGTATTGATCAGGGAAACCGCATCTGCTCCTGCCTCTTCCACGGCCCTGGCAATCTCGGTTATATCGGTTACATTTGGTGAGAGCTTGACAATGACCGGGCGTTTGAAATGGAGCCGTACCCCCTTGGTCACTGCATGTGCCATGCCGGGGTTGGTCCCGAAAGCAACACCGCCCTGTTTGACGTTCGGGCACGATATGTTCACTTCCAGAGCAGCTACCGTTTCCTCCTCGTTCAACCTGGCTGCCAGCTCCCTGTAATCATCGACCGTATCCCCCAGGATATTGACAATAAGAGGTGTGTCTAGCCCCCGGAGAAAGGGGAGTTTCTTTGAAAGAAAATTTTCCAGCCCCACGTTTTCGAGGCCGATGGCATTAAGCATACCGCACGCTGTTTCAGCAATTCTTGGCGGTGGGTTTCCCTGTCTGGGGAGCAGCGAAATACCCTTGACTATAATGGCTCCGAGCCGGTGCAGGTCCACCAGCGAACTATACTCTTCCCCGTACCCGAAGGTACCGGAGGCTGTCATCACGGGATTTTTTAACCGCAATGAGCCTATGCTGACGTTTAAATCAGGTTGCTTTACACCCATGCCACATCATCCGCATCAAAGACCGGGCCGTCCTTGCATACATGGACATACCCATTCATGTCAGCCCGCAAAACCGCACACCCGAGGCAGGCTCCAATCCCACAGGCCATTATCGTTTCCAGTGATACCTGGCAGTTCCAGTTCTTCCCCCTGCAGACATTATTAACCGCCCGCAGCATGGGGTAGGGACCGCATCCATAAACCATAACCGTATTTGTATTTTGTAAAGGGGTCATGAGGTCTGTTACCAACCCGGTTTTTCCCAGGCTGCCATCCTCTGTGGAAGACAGTACCATAAGTCCCATATTCGCAAAATCATCTGCCAGGCTGGCAATTTCATCCCCTGTTCTGGCTCCAAGAAACACCTTTATGGCAGAGGGCTCTGTTTTTTTAAGCAGCTGCTTGGCAAGAAAGAGCAGCGGGGCTATGCCGATGCCTCCGCCAACCAGAAAGTGCTCATGGTTCATGTCCTGCACAAACCCGCGGCCCAGGGGGCCCAATATATCCAGGGCCTCACCCGGTTGCAGGCTGGCCAACGCGTGCGTCCCTTTACCGATAACTTTTAACAGTATCTGGACCAGACCTCCGTCAGCAACCTGATGAATGGAAAACGGCCTGCGCAGCAGAGGGTCCAACCCCTTACCGACCTGCGCCATAATAAACTGCCCGGGCCTGGAGTCTGCAGCTATGTCCGGTGCCTTCACGGTGAAGCGGTATATATCACCTGTAAGCTTTTCACGGCGGACAATTTCTGCTTTTTGCTGGTAGACCGGCATAGAGCTATCCAAGGGTTCAGGATTCATAGATTCAAAGAAAATATATAAAATATCAGGCAAATCAACAAGTAGGCCTTTACGTCCCAGCTTATATCATGGTACTTTCTCACTGGCTGCAGCGTTCCCCGGTTGGTTTTTTTCAGGCCTACGCAGATTGCAACGGTTTAATTGTTTACCACAATAAACAAAAAAAACGAATTATTATGCTCCAGACCATCATAATTGTTTTCTCTTTTATCTTTGGCGCGGTGGTGGGCAGTTTTTTAAATGTCGTTATTTTACGGCTGCCGGCTGAAGGCGAATCCATTGTTTTTCCTGCTTCCAGGTGTCCCAAATGTCTTCAGCCCCTTCAATGGTATGACAATATCCCCATCATCAGTTTTATTCTGCTCAGGAAAAAGTGCCGTCACTGCGCGGCTCCCATCTCCTGGCAATATCCGCTGGTTGAACTTACCATGGCACTCCTGGCCCTGGCCCTGGCATTGAAGTTCGGCATCACCCCTGCCCTGCCGATTTATTTTGTCTTTACCGCAGCCCTTGTGGTTATCATCGTTATAGACTTTTACCATAAAATCATCCCTGACAGTATCAGCCTGCCGGGCATAGTCATTGGTTTTGCCTGTTCATTCGTCAACCCGGTGATCACCTGGCAGGAGTCCGGCCTTGGACTGCTCATTGGCGGCGGCGTTCTCTATGGAGTAGCAGCGGGTTATTATTTTTTTACCAAGCGTGAAGGCATGGGTGGGGGTGACATCAAGCTTCTTGCCATGATCGGGGCATTTTTAGGGTGGCAGAGCCTGCCCTTTGTTGTTTTCGGCAGTTCCATTCTCGGAGCCCTTGTCGGCATCGGCGCAATGGTAAAGCAGAAAAAAGGGGGCAAAACCATGATCCCGTATGGTCCGTTTCTTTCGATTGCCGCCCTGCTCTATATGTTTTATAGAGAATTGATCAACTACTACCTGGTGCTTTATTTTTTGAATCCACCGCAATACTAACACACTATTATGGCACAAAAAGGCCTCATACTTCTCTATACAGGCAACGGTAAGGGCAAGACAACAGCAGCCTTAGGCCAGGTACTCCGGGCTGCCGGCCACGGCTTCAAGGTGGCTATTATTCAGTTTATCAAAAATCTGGAAAATACCGGGGAAATAAAAGCGGCCAAAAAGATATTTGCCGACCATCTTGAAATATATCCCATGGGCAGTGGTTTCACCTGGGATGCCAAAGACAGGGCCGAGTTGCAGCAGGCGGCAGAAAAAGGCTGGAAACTGGCCCGAGAAAAGATTGAAAGCGGCAACTACTGTATGGTAATTCTTGACGAACTTACCTATGCCCTTAATTACGGGCTTCTTGACCAGGACGAGGTTATAACTTTTCTTCAGCAGAAACCCGAAAAACTGCACATTATTATTACCGGTCGTGATGCAAGTGACAAGCTCATTGCTCTTGCCGACCTTGTTACCGAGATGAGGGAAATCAAGCATCCCTACCAGAAAGGCATTAAGGCCATGAAAGGTATCGAGTTTTAATATTTTGCATTGAACCAAACATCCTCAGGCCCTTTCACTGCGCCAGAGGGTATTCATTATATTACAACTAAACAGGTAACAAAAAGGGCGAAACTCACAAAATCTTAGAGGAGGGTATGACATGAAGAAAATTTCTGTATTGTTGTTTGCGGCAATCTTGACGGCAGTTCTTTCACTAACCACGGCACATGCTGCAGATGATCTTGCCATGAAGTTCAACGAGGTGCTCTCGCAGGCCCAGGCACAAAACGGCTGGCAGGTAAAGGCTGCTGATGTCTATGCTATGATACAGGCGCAAAAGCAGGATTTCCTTATTGTCGATGTCAGGCCGGTCCCTCCCGGGCAGCAGGGTGGAAAGATTGCCGGCTCGATTTTCATACCGTACTATGACATCATGAAGCCGGAGAATTTAGCGAAACTTCCAAAGGATAAGAAACTGATTCTGGCATGTGTGACAGGGCAGACACAGAATTTGCCCATCGTACCCCTGAGAGCCCTCGGGTACGATGCATACACGATGTCGTTCGGCATGACATCCTGGATAAAGGGGTACTTTGGCGGCAATTTCATGCAGGGCGCCATAGCCGGAGCAAATTATCCTGTAGAGTAAGAAGCAGCTGCATAATAATAGAAAATATTTAAAGGCAGGGCCACTTCAGGCCCTGCCTTTTTTATTTGAGAACATTATCTGTTTGCTGCCTCTTGAAATTCGCACATGAATCTCAAATGCCAGGGTCTCCGTGGGCATCTTATCATGGTATTTAAAAAGCAAAAGCTGAAGCGATATTACCTCTAAGGCAGGGCAAGATCTGTCTGAAAATTGATAGCCTGCAAGGGGGTTTTGGACTGCAGGGATTCGCCTATCAGCATACCAAAACGAAAGGCTTCCTCCATCTGCTCATTTGAATGGCCAAATCGATTATAATATTTGCTTAAAAACCCGTATCGCTCGGGATTTTTGCCGGCAATTTTCAAAAATACACCGATAGTCCGCCACGGTTCAGGGCTCGGGTGGGAAAAGGCTATCATATTGGAAAAATGGGCCCCGCATTGCTCAAGCATTTTTCGCAGGCCCCACCAGTGCGCCTTCCAGTAGCCACGGCAGGAAATAAGCGGCAATACCTCCCGGCCCTGCAAAACATCCCTGCCGTCCCTGTCCAAAAACGACAGCACAGGTCCGCTGGGATTATAAGACCAGGTCGGTCCTGCCAGGATAATAAGATCATATTCCCGGGTGCACTTGGCCGATAACTCCTTGATTGGAACCCGCTTGCGAAAAAAGGTGGCGAACATCATGAGGTAGGTGCGAAAAATGGAACCTACAGGAAAGCGTAAATGCTTCACAGGCTTCAGTTTTTCAAAAAAAACCTCAATTCCCTGTTCTTTCAAGCCTGCTGCCAGCCGGTTAATCAAAACTCCTGTCTGGCCGCTGAAGGAATAATAAATCAAAAGGACGCGGTTATTGTTTTCCGGACCGTATGCCTGCTTTTCTTTCCTTTCTGCCATTGCGGGTCTGACTTTTCCATATTTGTCGGCATTGGTAAAACACTATGCGGACAGGTATTGCGCGTATGACCTGCTGATTTGACAGGCCCTGCTGCCGTCTGTGTAACCTTTTACAATTACATCATGTTTGCACAAAAAAAGCCCCTGAAATATTCTTTCAGGGGCTTAGGCATAACAAAGCTCAATAAGATATTCAAGATATGAATCAGGAAATCATTTTTTCCTCTTTCACAGCAAGGGCAATTTTGTACAGGACTGTAAGGATGAAAAATCCTGTGGCCCAAACTCCCAGGGTGATCATAATCTCCTGGAAGGATGGATGGTACGCCGTGATCTCTTCAAGCGGACTCGGCACAAAACCGCCGATGACGAGGCCGATGCCCTTGTCAATCCACAGGGAGATAAAAAGCAGTATGCAGGCAATGGCCAGTGTATCCTCCCTTTTTCGTGTCGCGGGCACCAGCAGCATGATGATGGAAATTATGCCAAAGAGAGTAGAAACGCGCATCCAGGGCACCAGCTGACCTTCTCCGTGCAGGCCGAAGAAAAGATAATCCAGGGTGTGCATATGGCCGGGGATATTACTGTAATATGCGGTGAAGAACTCCAGGAGGACAAAGAATACATTGATCAGGGCTGCATAGGTCACAATGGTCACCAGCTTCTGGATAGCCTCCTGGCCGGCATCAAACTTTGTCACCCGCTTGATGATCAGGCACAGCAGGATGAGAAGAGCAGGCCCCCCCGCAAAGGCCGAGGCCAAAAAGCGGGGTGCCAGGATGGCGGTGAGCCAGAAATGACGCCCGGGAAGACCGGCGTACAGAAAGGCTGTAACCGTATGAATACTCACTGCCCAGGGTATGGAAATATAGATGAAAGGCTTGATCCACTTAGGTGGTGCCACTTCCTTTTTCTCGGCATTCAGGACAACCCACCCGACAAAAATATTCAGGAAGAGATAAACATTTAAGACGATCATATCCCAGAACAGAATGGAATTGGGGGTCGGATGCAGAAGCACATTCAAGGCCCGCAGCGGCTGCCCGAGGTCTGCCAGAATAAACAGCAGACACATGGAAACCGAAGCTACGGCCAGAAACTCACCGAGAATGGTAATCTTGCCGAAGGTCTTATAATTATGCAGGTAATACGGCAGAACTACCATTACACCCGAGGCCGCAACACCGACCAGAAATGTAAACTGGGCAATGTAAACACCCCAGGATACATCCCGGCTCATACCGGTCAATCCCAGACCATAATTGTACTGCTGTACATAGCTCAAGGCGCCTGCAGCCATGAAGGCCAGCAGCACTGCAATCCATCCCCAGTATCTGTTACTTCCTGTAAGCGCTTTTTCTAACATGATGCCTCCGCCATGGTGCCCAAAGAGGGCTTACGCTGAATGGTGAAATTCGCGTCAAGAACCCTGCGAATCTCCGAGCCGGGATCATTCAAATCACCAAAAATCATTGCGCCGCTCCCGCCGCAGGCCTCAACACAGGCAGGCTGGAGCCCCTTTGCAAGCCGCTCCACGCAGAAATTGCATTTTTCGACTACACCGCGCATGCGGGTCGGGAATTCCTTGTTGTATGTAGCCTTGTCAATAAAGGGTCGCGGATCGCGCCAGTTAAAACTGCGCATGCCGTATGGACAGGCCGCCATGCAAAAACGACAGCCTATACATCTGTGATAATCCATGGCAACGATTCCGTCTTTTTTCCTTTTAAATGTTGCCTTCGTCGGACAAGCCCTGACACAGGGCGGGTTGTCACAATGGTTGCATAACACCAGAAACCTGGAATCGTGCAGATGTTCATTCTGATGATAATGGCTCATGGTTGTAAATGCCTTCTCATACGGCACCTTAAAGATCCACTTGATCTCATCCTTGGGATTGTCGAAATTGGGGACATTGTGCACCGTATGGCAGGCCGTGATGCATCTCTGGGCCAGACCCCTGTTGGCATCAAAAACCCTCTGGTCAATTACCATGCCCAAGCGCACTCCTGTCGGCGCAGCCTCATGTGCTGCCTCCGCTCCGGCCCCTGAAGATGCGAATGAAACAGGAGGAGACTGTCCCTTCAGCAGTAAATTAAAAGCTGCAGGCGCACCAATACCTGCAATTGTTGACAATCCGGCAATCTTTAAAAATTGTCTTCTCTTGATATCCATTAGAACGTCTCCTTAGGCAGGAAATGGCAATCCCAAC
>Ga0111149_1044_pt1 | contig 21584 bp, 26 predicted proteins | sample DeeMarSeWOR28_12_FD_80400 | JGI IMG/M metagenome (GOLD analysis project Ga0111149, IMG submission 80400) | Desulfobacterales bacterium SG8_35_2
ATTGTTATGGTGCCGGAGGTCGGAATCGAACCGACACGGAGTTGCCCCCGCGGGATTTTGAGTCCCGTGCGTCTACCAGTTTCACCACTCCGGCAATTTATTCTTTTGTTTCCTATGCTCTGATAAAAACACCCAAACAAGAAGATAATTATTTTGCTGCCGTTTGCTCCTGTGTGCTGAAAACATGTAAAAAGTTGGTCTTTTTACCCGTATGGGCCATTTTAGGCACAGTTAAAAGAGACTGTAATTATACATGCAAGAGTGCTAGACGCAATAATTTTCTATTTTCAAAAACAATAAAACAGTATCACTTGAAAGTGTGCGCTAATCGCATGAAAAAAGTGTAATTCCAAAAACGGCACAAACTGTTATTAATTCTAGAATAGCGACATTGGGAGCGTGCATGTTTTACAGTAAGAGCAAGGGAACAAATACTTTTTTCTGCAAGAGGAAAACAGTTTAAAACCACTGTTTGAAATTGCAGCAAATGATGGCATTGATATTGTATGCAAGGTATAAATGAAAGGTTTGTGATTAATCTTGGAAAGTTTAATAAAAAAAGGTGGGAAAAAACGAAGCATGAATAGTGGCTGGGCATCAGGGGTGGGGAAGTTCTGCTATGATAGAGTAAAATTTCTTCATAATTTCGGGCGGGACTTCTGAATACCAGTGTCCTGTCAAAAGAGCCACGCCATAATAAAGAAAATAGAAAACGAGTACGGCCGCTGGCAGAATCAGGATGGAATTTTTCCTGCGACCGGGTAATGCAAGAGTCAAACAGTTTTCAACGGGACAGACGGCAACACACTCGGTACAGCCGATGCATTCAGCTGTGCGTACCGTATTCCTTGTTGTGATCTTTATGGAAGCCGGGCAGGTTTTTTCACATTTTTTGCAGTCTATGCAGGTGTTGCGGTCGCGTTTAATCTGGAATGGGCTGGCAAGGGCAAGAAGGCCAAGCAGGGCTCCGTAGGGGCAGAGATAACGGCACCAGAAATTGCGGATAAAAAACGAGATTGCTACGAGGAAGAGCATAATTGCGGCAGAGAGTCCTGAGGGGGCGAGAAAAAAGAGCAGCATTTTTGCATCCACTGCAATGTTGTAAGGTGAGGTATGAAAAGATTCGATCTGCTTTAGGGTCATTTGCCAGACGATGAGATAGAGAAAGAAAAAAAGCAGCAGGTATTTCAGGGATAAAAGCGGTAGATCCAGCCAGAAAGGCGGGCGCCAGAGTATTTTCAGTTTCTTCCCTCCTTTTTCAGCCAGGTTAGAACTAAAGCCAACCGGGCAGATCCAGCCGCAGAACCCTTTGCGCAGTAGAAGCCCGATAGTCAGGGCGGCCAGAAAGATGGTAAGGCCTGCAGGATGGATCATGTCATAATGCCCGCTGATAATAAGTCTTTTAAGGCCTACCAGGGCACTGATAGGCAGAAAACCCTCTACGGAAGGCGGCCTGGGCACATAGGTAGATGTCTGGCCCGTGCCCCACAGGTAGAACTGGTAGAATCGGTATCCTGCATAGAGACAGAAGGAGGTGAAACCTGCCTGGATAAATGTTCTTAGCGGCTTGATCCATTTGGGGTGGATGAGATCCGCAGATGATGTGCTCCTCTGTTCCATACGGCTATCATACCTTGACTGAAAGGGTCTGCCTTTGACCTAAATCAAGCCTTCTTTTTTAATGTAAATATCTTTTGCCCGGGTTTTTCGTCAAGAACTCCTCCAACTCCATGACGGCTTTTTGCTCCTCCCCAAAAGATGGTGATGAGCATGCCTCCAAGCAGAAGCAGGGCAATAATCAAGATAAACAGATCATCCTTTTTCATTTGTATCTTTGCACTGCCAGTGTAGGTAACAAAATTCTGCGAGTTCCTGTCAGTGACGGAATGGACCTGTTGGCAGAAATTTTTCAGTCACAGATGCAGGATTTAGTCTTATAGTATTTAAATAAAGGTTTTTAGGACTTGGAAATTAATTGGCAAAATATACTATTTAATACCGTGGGAAACAAGGAAAGTGTATCTGGCAGAAGAAACTATAAGGGGGAGAAAACACTACATTATCAGGGACTCCCTCTATAATCCCGATACAAATTGCTGGCAGAGCAGAGATCTTTTTGATCTGGGGCGGTCACCATGGAATTACATCGTATATCCCGGCGGCAATGCCTTCTATATAGAAGAGTCAGTCAGTGAAAAGCTTTCTTTCCATGGGATAGCCCATGACACCTGCGAACTTGAGGAACTGTTCTGGCGTTTTATCAGAAAGGAGATCAGGCAGAAGATCGAGCAGTTTTATTGCCGTGGGAGAAAAACAAGACCCAAAACAAAGAAGAAGAATCTTGATGCACAACAGGTTCAGGTTATTGACAAGCGGCGGGTATATTACCTGCGCTGCGGCGTTGTTGATCAAAGCAGAATAGGACGGCTGCCAATCAGATATTTCAAGGAATTGCTGAATAAATCTCGGGACGAGATAGAGCAGTATATCCTGCAGCTGGAAAAAAATCTCCATCCCAGAGAATACAAACAATATGTCTACGTGATATTTGACCTGCAACGGTATTTTAAGGCATCACCTGCCCGTTCAATACCGCAAGCACTTGATCAGGATGAGCTGGACAGATATTTTATCATGGATCTGTGTAGGCTGCATAAGGACGAGTCTTTCTGGGCCGGGTTTGGTGAAAGGGAAGATCTTCATGGCTATCTTGTGCGCTACGCGGTTATGTTTTTTGATTACGAGTTCGACGGCGGTTCTGCCTGGGAAGAGTACCTGCAGAATTTTATCAACTCCAGACGCTTTTACAGCCCACCTACTCCACAGACAAGAATTGCCATAACAGAGATTGTGGAAATATTCGGTGAGACTGAGGAAAACCTGAAGGCAATGAACAAAAATGAACTGACAAAGCTGTTTCGACAGAAGGCGCATGAGCTCCACCCGGACAAGGGTGGGGAACATGATTCTTTTGTCAGACTTGCAGAAGCGTATAAGCAGTTGTTGAGGCAAAAGAGTTAGGATGAGCAATCAGCGGTCAGTTTTAGGAACAAGAGCCTAAGTTGCGAATACCTGAAGTTTATCTTATGAAGTTGATCTTCAAGGGAAAATCAATGCATTCTAATTTTCTTCAAACCTTGGCCCCTTGAACCCTGGTGTTACACCTTTTCCTTCAGGTATCGTTTCAATACATACAGCCCATCCGGGGTAAACGGTTCTTCTGCACTGATTTGTAACACCTTTTCAGGAAAAGCAAAAAATCCGCTTGCAACCTCTTCTGCCTGCAGGACCAGTTTCCCATCATGGATGCAGGAATAGACCCTGCCCCAAACCTTGTTTTTTCCCTCTTCATAATAAAAGGTGAAGAGAGCAGCCAGGGAGACGTTCTGTATACCCAGTTCCTCGTGGAGTTCACGCCTTGCTGATTCGTCATAACTCTCACCGGCAAGGACCACGCCGCCGGCAGCAACATCATAATAACCGGGGTAAATGTCCTTGAGCATGGTGCGTTTCTGGACAAAAAGCTCACCCCTGCTGTTGAACACCAGGATATAACTGGCACGATGGCACAGACCCCTGGCCCGCATCTCATGCCTAGGTGCGGTGCCTGCCTCTGTATTGTCCTTATCAACTATCAGGACGATTTCATCGCGAGGGTTTATGGTTTTACTGTCATACGGCATCATGATTCCCCGTTTGCCTGGGGCGCAGCAAAAAGAATTCTGCCCACCCGAGATAATTCTAAATCAAATTTATGTGAACAAGCAAACTGTAATTAGTAACCAGGAGAATTGAAAATTGCCTCAGAAGGGGAAATAAATAAGAGTAACTGGAAAAATAATAATTCTCATGTAACATAATGATATGGAAAAAAAAGAACAGAGAAAAACATGTGATTTTTGCGGGGGGAGCGGTCAGCTCAGTTTTTTCAAGGGGGCAAGCAGGTTTCTTCTATCAACAGAGGAATGCGATGCTTGCGCCGGCACAGGCTACCGGTTGCAGGGTGAAAGCACGAAGAGAAACATCAGCAAACCTGGCAAGACAACAAAAGGAGGTTTCCGGAAAAAGAAGGGGTAATGTCAGTTGAAGTTAGTTAATTTTCTGCTACGTAATTCCTGCTTGAGGAGGCAGCAGGATATTTTATACAGGGGATTGCCTGTAGCATCGTAGCTGAGATTCTCCGGCTGCAGGAGCTTGTTGAGTACGCAGCCTTCGGGAATGTCGAGGCTGAAGAGTTTGGTCTCAGTTATGCCGGTATTGGCAATGAGCTGGTTTTCTGCAATCCTAAAACCGTTGACCGGGTAGTCCTCGCAGAGGGGACATTGGTAAACCCTGCCGTTTGGGAAAATAAAGTAATTTTCCGCCACCCGGCCGGCGCATTCAAATTTTTCTCCTGGTTCCAGATAGACTTTTGGATAAATCACCGTTATGCCAAGCGCTGCCGCATCAGCAGCCACGGGTGGAATTGTCGCCAGCCATTCTGCCGGGGTAAGCTGCCATGTGTCAGCATCATGTATTGCTGTTTGACCCCTGATGCCGATCACCTGAATAAAAAAACGTTTTACCCCCCATTCGGCCAGCAGAGGAACCATCTTGTACAGATATTCAAAATTGTACCTGCTCACCGTGTAGATCAGGCTGACGTTAAAGCCAGCAGCGACAGCAGACTTCAGGTTTGCAGTGCAGGTTTCAAAAACACCGTTCCCGCGCAGCATATCGTTTATTTCAGGATTTGGACCGTCAAGACTGAAACTTAAATAATCAAGGTCAGATGTTGTAACGTTAACCAGGAAATCATGGAAAAGGAAACCGTTGGTATCAACAGTTACAGAAGAATACCCCAACTCTTTGGCAAACCTAACAGCATGAGGCAGATCAGGATGTAAGGTCGGTTCACCACCTAGAAAAATAACATTGGTCTCTTTGCTGTCAAACAGGAAGAGTTTAAGCCATGTTTCCAGGTTTTCTCGCGATACAGTTTCTGTGCCATGTTCCTTGGGGTTTATATAGCAGTGACGGCATGAGAGGTTGCAGGCGGTCAGGATATGGAAAAAAATATTTCTCTCTCCAGGTTTGAATCCCACGGTTTTTGCGGACGGCAGGCTCATTTACTTGTCTCCGCGGCAATTTGTTCAAGGGTGTAGCGGGCCAGGGGGCTGTCCTGCCAGTAAGTGCTGTCTCCATTTGCAAAAAAGGTCTTGAAAAGTTCCAGACTTTCCCGGCGCAGGACATGTGGTGTAACTGCAACCGACATTTCCCGGTACAGGGGGGCAAGTTTTTCGAGGTCAAGGCTGGTGCCGCCGCCCATGACGTCTTCGTATGCGTATACAATTGTGCGGATATTGTTTAAAATCAGGGTTACATAGCACATAAGACAGGGTTCCATGGTTGAGTAAACAACTATCCTGGAGCGCTCAATCTCCGGATGCTGGGCAAAAAGTTTTCGCAATGCCATAATTTCCGCATGGTCCAGCTCATTTTCATCGGGAGCTCTCGAATTGATCCTCCTCCCCCTGCTGACAATCTCATCTTCATGGACCATGACACAACCCACGGGAAACTCCCCGGCAATAAGTGCCTCCCTCGCTTCCAGCAGGGCTTCCCGCATATACTTTTCATGATTGTTCATAAAATGACCTTGGCAAGCAGGATAGTACAATTACAGCGCCTGTATTCTTTTATTGCTTCTGAGGCAGGATTTACAATACTATACCTGATAGCATCACCAAAAGTATAATTTGCCACATTGTTCGTATTTTATTTCATTCGGAATACGGCATGTATTTGAATCACTTACATAAATAAACAACGCCTTGTAAATAGAATTTTTGCCCATCCAGACAAGACCTTTTAGGAAACAGTCATACTTAGCTAATGATAAAGAAAAAATTATCAAATTCTTTATTACTATAATCATACAAAAGCAATTGCGTGCATGAAGGAGAGCAGAAAATGGACAGAGCCGTTCAGGCTGCTGAAAATTTTATCAGACATGGTGCAACAATTGCCGGGATCAAGGAATATGGCCACGGCATCATTCATGATACCTACCTGGTAAAATTGGACAACGGGGCCCGCTTTATCCTGCAGCGCCTCAATACACATGTTTTTGTGAATCCTGCAGCAGTCATGCACAATATTCGGCTAGTCTGCAACCATATGCAGGAACGGATGAAGGTCAGCGGCAGTGATATTGACGCCACCTGGCAGATACTGCAGAGCCTTGCTGCCGGTGATGGAAGAAATTTTTCTCTTGCTGCTGATAAATCCTTCTGGCGGGCCTTCAGTTTTATCCGGGGGGCAATTACCCTTGAAGAAATTGCCTCCCTGCATGATGCCAGGGAAGTTGGTAGGGCCCTTGGTCTCTTTCATTTGCTGGTCAGCGATTTAAAGCCAGGACTTCTCCATGTCACTCTGCCCGGTTTTCATAACATCGAAAACTATCTTAAACACTATGATGAAGTCTTGTCGCTGAGTTATAAAAAAGGGGAGACCGGGAAGTTCTGCCAACAGTTTGTTGAGAACAGGCGGAGATGGGCTCCTGTACTTGAAAAGGCGCGTAAAGAAAAGCTCCTGCTGGTGCGGGTTATACATGGTGACCCAAAGTTTGACAACATAATGATAAACAGAAAGACAGAACAGGCTGTCAGCATTATAGATCTGGATACCGTGATGCCCGGCCTGATGCAGTATGACATCGGTGACTGTCTACGTTCTTGCTGTAACACAGCGGGAGAGGAGACTAGCAATCTGTCTGAGGTACGGTTCGATCTTGAGCGTTGCAGGGCGGTTTTATCAGGCTACACTCGAGCAGCCAGGTACTTTTTGACAGACAGGGATTTTGATTTTCTTTATGATGCCGTGCGGCTTCTACCCTTTGAATTGGGACTCCGGTTTTATACTGATTTTCTGGAGGGCAATGTATATTTCAAGGTCAACCATGCAGACCAGAATCTGGAGCGGGCCTTGGTGCAGTTTAAATTAGCAGAAAGTGTTGAACAGCAGGAAAAAGGACTCAGAAAGGTTATTGAAGAATGCCGCGAAGCATATATGAAAACTATGCCCTGAGAATTTTGTGACCTGTAATGATATGCCTGGCTCATGGTTCGCGCTTACTAAAGTTATAAGCAAGAAATTGCTGGTGGTATGGACAAAAAGAGAAATATTATTTTGTTTTGAGTTAAAAGACCTTTTTAAAAGTAGTACAAATACCCTGTCTGGGGGCGGAAGGTAGCTTGCGTGCATAGGGATTATTATGGATGATCTGAAAAATTCTCTGGGTTTTCGTTATCTGCAGGAGACAAAATTCGATGAGCAGACCCTGCGGCATCAACCGCGTCTGCTTATCGCCCCTGCACCCCCTTATAAACAGTATGCTGACGCTGAAAAAGTAAAACTGCCGACTGACTGGAAATTGGATACAAGCCTGCAGGAGGTCTTGCAGTTCAGGCGATCATGCCGGCGTTATACCGACACCCCTCTCAGTATGGAGAACCTTGCCATGCTGCTTTGGGCCAGCCAGGGCTTAAGCGGCAGGGCCGGTAATTTCTATTTCAGGACAGCACCTTCTGCAGGAGCCCTGTATCCGGTGGAGACATATCTTTCTATACAGAATGTTGAAGCATTAGCCGCGGGTCTTTATCATTTTCATCCTGCAGAGTTTTGCCTTCAGAGATTACGCGACGGTTTTGCAGGAAAAAAAGTTGCGGATGCTGCTCTTGGGCAGAATTTTATGGCCAAGGCAGGGGTGGTTTTTATTTGGTCAGCTATCTTACGCAGAAATTTTTCCAAATACGGCCATAGGGGTCTACGTTATATCATGATGGATGCAGGGCATATCTGCCAGAATCTGCTGCTGGCTGCCCAAAGCCTGGCGCTTGGTGCCTGTCCGGTGGCAGCATTTTACGATGACCAAATAAACGCATTGCTCGGGTTTGATGGCGAAGAGGAATCAGTTATCTACCTGGCAGCAGTCGGCGCAAAAGAATAATGCATTGCAGCCTTGAAAGGAGTCATTGAACATGTGGAGTTCAAAGGATGTATATTATATTTCAGACAGCACGGGGATTTTGGCGACCAATTTGGGTCAGGCCCTTCTCTGCCAGTTTCCGGAAGTAAATTTTAATGAAGAAAAATTTTCTTTTATCAGGACGGTTGCTGAGGCCAAAAAGACAATGGAACACATCATGAATCGTTCCGGGGGCCGCAGGCCTATAATTTTCAGTACTATTCTAAATCCGGAGGTGCGAGCGGTTTTTGATTCCCCGGAAGTGGAATATTTTGAAGCATATGGGGAATTCATGGAGCGTCTCGAAACCTGCCTGGAAACAAGGGCTTTACGGGAGCCTGGGTTTGCCCGTCATCCAAATGATGTCAGCATGAATAAAAGGGTTGAAGCCATCCATTACTGTCTGGCCCATGACGATGGAACCAAGGTTAGCGAATACGATGAAGCTGATATTATACTGGTGGGCGTTTCCCGTTCAGGCAAAACACCGGTTTCGGTTTTTCTGGCGACCCAGATGGGTCTGAAATCGGCCAACTTCCCGCTTACCTCGGAGTATCTTAACAGTTACAGGATACCCGAGATGATCCGGCAGAATTTAAGCCGGGTGGTTGCCCTGACAACTTCTGCTGAACATCTCCAAAGCGCCAGGGAAAAACGCTACCCGGGAAGCAAATACGCCAGGCTCTCCACCTGTGTTGAAGAACTGAAGCAGGCGGAACAGATTTATCTTAAGTCCCATATCCCTATTGTCTCCTCGGCAGGGAAATCCATAGAGGAGACAGCCACCCAGGTTATGCAGGAACTGGGGCTTTCAAAGAAATACCTTTTATAGGAAATTCCCCGGATCTGAACACGAGTGAAGCATCCCCGGGAAGGGATGAGCAGGAAAGCTGCTCATGCGGGAGAAATAAGCATATCTTTATATTTATTCAGGTCTTGCGGATAGTTATATAGACACCTTCTTCTGTTCTTTCCTGCTTGGCAATTAGTCCATCATTGAATGTTATTTCACGCAGGAGCCTGATGAGCTGCTCATCGTTGCAGATAAAATTGATACGATGGCCGGATTTGGCCATTCCAAGACGTGCTCTGAGGTCTCGGGTCGCCTTTCTGGTATCGCCCCGGTAATCTATCCAATGTTCTTCCATTGTCCTATAAAGAAATCATTCAGTTTCATCCGGATAACTGGGATCGGTATTGTTATTTTCAGATTTTCCGGTGAAAAGTTTGATGATAAGAATGCCTGACTCATACAGAGCGATAAGCGGCAGACAGAGAAGTACTGCTGCCATGATATCGCCTGCCGCAAGAAGAAATGAGAGCAGCAGGATGGCCGGATAAGAGAACTTGCGCTTGGCAGAAAAATAGTTGCGTTTGACCCAGCCTATTTTGACTGCAGTAACCATCAGGAATGGGATTTCAAAAGCCAGCCCAAAGGCCAGTGAGGTGCGGGCCACAAAAGTGAGATAGCCGGAAAGCTTCGGCAGCGGTGTCAGTTGTGGGCTTGCAAATCCCATGAAAAAATGCAAGGCCCGGGGCAGGACAATATAAAAGGCAAAGCCGGCCCCTGCTGTAAAGAGTAGGGTAGCCCAAAAAACAACGGCGCGGGCGGTTTTCTTCTCATTCGCATGCAGCCCTGGTGCGATAAACATCCAGAGCTCATAAAGCAGTACCGGGATACTGAAAATAATGCCCAGGAGCAAAGAGAGCTTCAGGTAGGTGATAAAGGCCTCTGTCAAATTGGTATAAACGAGCTTGATCAGCGTCGGTGAGGCAAGAAAGAGGGGGACCATGAAGAAATGAGCAATCTGTTCAGCAAAAAGATAGGAAAGCGCCGCAAAGAAAAATATTGCACCAAACGAGACGATCAGCCGCTTACGCAATTCTTCAAGGTGGGCTGAGGTTGTAATCATGCGTTACCCTTGTCTTCCTTGTTTTTTGCAGTTGCTGATTTGGCAGAGTTAGTCTGAACTGTCTCTGCAGCTGCATCATTTGTTCCAGGAGCTGTGCCTGCTTCTTTGAATTGTGGTGCTTCAGGTTGCTCCGGCATGGCATCTTTCGGCAGGTTGCTATATGCCTCCAGCAGTTTGTTCGGCTGCTGATCAGCGTCCTGCTGATCTTCGTCTGCATGTGCTTCCTCTTCAAAACTTTCCTTCAGGCTTGAAGCGGCCTTTTTGAGCTCAACAATACCCTTGCCCAGAGCCCTAGCCAGCTCGGGCAGTTTTTCAGGGCCGACGACAACCAGGGCTACAGCCATGATAAGGATCAGTTCTGGAAGTCCAATGCCAAACATTAACCGTATACCTTCATAAGAAATGCAAAGAATCTTGAATTCATGAACATGCCAGCTTCCCCCATAGCGTTCCGGGCCGGATTCAAGATGTCGGTAATCACAAGTGCCAGAATCTGGCAACAGATCAAACGCTTCATTTCACTAGTATGTAATAAGACAATAAAAAATCATCAATGAATGTAGCCGCAATCTACGTTATTTAATAGTGGGTGTCAAGAATCTGGAACATCCTGAACACGCCTAATTGACTTTTGAGTAACCTTTGACTATGGTTGCTGTCGCTTGCAATATTTCATTGTATTTTTTTACTTATATAACTTGTATTTTTCAGGACTCAGCTTTTAGGAGAAGGGAAATGGCCAATGTGGTAGTGGTTGGTACCCAATGGGGTGATGAGGGTAAGGGGAAAATCGTTGATTTGCTTACCCGGTATGCTGACTATATTGTTCGCTTCCAGGGCGGTAACAATGCAGGACATACACTGGTGGTCGAAGGCAGGCAGTTTATTTTTCACCTTATCCCCTCCGGTATCCTGTATGAAAACAAGAAATGCATGATTGGAAACGGAGTGGTCATTGACCCGGAAGTGCTGCTAACAGAAATGCAGGAACTTGAGGATAATGGCCTGCCGGTTACCCCGGAAAGGCTCATGATCAGTGAAAACGCCCATTTGATTATGCCCTATCATAAGGCCTTGGATCTGAACCAGGAAGCAGCCCTCAAAAGCAGTAAGAAAATTGGCACCACTGGCCGTGGTATCGGACCGTGTTATGGCGATAAGATAAACCGCAAAGGCATCAAGATCGGTGACCTGCTGGACGAGACTTTGTTCAAGGACAAGCTCAAAGATAATGTCGATGAAAAGAATTTTCTGCTAACCAGGCAGCTTAATAGCGAAGCGGTTTCCTTTGCTGAAATAAACAGCCAGTTTCAACTTTTTGCAGAAAAGCTGGCACCCTACCTGGGTAACGTATCCGTTGCACTGGACAAGGCCAGAAAAAGCGGGAAAGACATACTTTTTGAAGGAGCGCAGGGTACGCAACTTGATATAGATCATGGGACATATCCGTTTGTGACATCATCCAACACCGTGGCCGGTAACGCCTGCACTGGAAGTGGTTTTGGGCCTGTTCACATAGATGCGGTCATCGGCATTTTAAAGGCTTATACTACCAGGGTTGGGAGCGGTCCCTTTCCCTCTGAACTTTTTGATGACACCGGTGACCAGCTGCAGAAGAAAGGCGGTGAATTTGGGGCAACAACCGGCAGAAAGCGCCGTTGTGGTTGGCTCGACACCGTAGTGGCAAACGAAGCCGTTCGTTTGAACAGTGTTACGGGTCTGGCGGTTACAAAGCTCGATGTTTTAAGCGGTCAGCCAACTCTTAAGATTGCCACATCTTATGAAGCTGAAGGCCGGGAATTTACATCCATGCCGAGCAATATCAGGATTGCTGAAAAAGTAAAACCCGTCTTCGAAGAGATTGCCGGCTGGCAGGAAGAGATAGGTTCTGCCCGATCAATAGATGATCTGCCTATACAGGCCAGGGATTATATTAAACGAATTGAGGATATTACTGAAACCCCCGCTGTCATAATTTCTGTCGGACCGGCCCGGGATGAAACTCTGTTGCTGAAGAATCCTTTTGCCGGATAAGAGGCAACCCGTTCGTTTCTTTCATTCGCAAAAAAACTTTGCGGATTTCCTTTAAATGATTATATTCTACAGGTTTTTAAGACGGAGACCCAAAACCTGTTGTTTATATGAGGAGGTTACACTCTATGGCACGTATTACAGTCGAAGACTGCTTGGAAAAAATTGGTGATGACAACCGTTTCAGCCTTGTGCATCTGGCTGTGGAGCGGGTTAAGCAAAGGAGACAGGGGTCTCCTCTATTAATCCCTACCAGAAAGAACAAGGAAGTTGTTATGGCCCTACGGGAGATTGCAGCGGGTGCAGTATCATTTGATAATATCCTTGATCTGCCGGAGCATGAGGGTGAAGATGCTGCTGGTGGTGCAACAGAGGGTGATGATTCAGAGACGCTAAAAGCCGAGGAGGCCGCTTGACTTTCACCATGGAACTTGATTATTACGAGGTGCTTGGCGTCTCAAGGTCGTCCACTCCTGATGACATTAAAAAGGCCTACCGGAAGCTGGCGATGAAGTTTCACCCGGACCGTAATCCCGGAGATAAGGAGGCGGAAGAGAAGTTCAAGCAGTCCACTGAGGCTTACGAAGTCCTCAGTGACAGCAGCAAGCGCCAGATTTATGACACCTATGGCCACGAAGGCTTGAAGAGCAGGGGGTATCAGGGCCCCGACTTCGAGGATATATTTTCCAGTTTTGGAGATATATTTGGAGATATCTTCGGGTTTGGCAAAGCAGATACCCGGCGTTCACGGGAGGGGCCCATGCGGGGGGCCGATCTGCGTTATGACCTGTCCATATCATTTATGGAGGCTGTCCATGGTGTTTCCAAGGATATTGAGATAGAAAGGCCTGATACCTGTTGGACCTGTGAAGGAACCGGGTTGCGTCCCGGATACAAGCCGGTCACCTGTTCCACCTGTCACGGCAGGGGACAGGTGGTCAGAGCCCAAGGCTTTTTTAGAATGAGTACTACCTGCCCGCAATGTCGAGGCGAGGGAGAAATTATCAAAGACCCATGTGCTGACTGCGATGGTGTCGGCTTGGTTAAAAGCAAGAAAAAAGTTGCCCTGAAAATACCCGCCGGTGTTGATACCGGAGCCAAGATGCGATTGCGGGGTACAGGTGAAGGCGGTCGCAAAGGTGGGCCTGCCGGCGATCTTTACGTTATCATACATGTTGAGCCGCACGAGTTTTTCCAGCGCCAGGGAGATTTGATCTATTGCCAGTACCCCTTGGATTTCGATCAGGCGGCTTTAGGCTGCAATTTGGAAGTTCCTACAATTCATGGAACAAGGAAACTGAAGATTCCCAAAGGAACCCAGACCGGTCAGAGATTCTCCCTGGAGAATGAAGGGGTACCGCACTTGAGAGGTCACAGCCGCGGCGACATGATCGTTGAAGTCAAGGTGGCAACTCCGCAAAAGCTTACAAAAAGACAAAAGGAGCTATTACAGGAGTTCGGTGAACTGGAAAGAAAAAAACGAAAGGACAATGAAGAGGGGCTGCTGCAAAAATTATTACATTTAGGCCGTAAGACAGAAAAGGAGAATTAACAGCAGTATCCAGTTTGCAGGTAAGGCTGACGGGCAAATAAGAGCATTGAATATGTTGCCGATATCGTCCTGACAGCAAATGATGTGTGTAAAGCAGTTGACAAAGACATCCAAATCAATAATATTCCACTCCTTCATAATACTGCCGAACAAGTGGTCAATTTTTTACATCAGGCAGGATTGAAGAAGAAGGGTTCAGTTTTTTTAATAGTGCGTAGTTGAAAAAGATATTTTGAGAAGAATTTGGAGCAGGAACTATGAATAAAAAACAACAGGCACACTTCAAGTCCAAGCTTGAGGTCATGAGCCAGGAAATATTGAACGAAGCTGAAAAAACGCTGCTGGAAATGACTGACCAGTCTGATAATTATCCAGACCCGGCAGACAGGGCCACGGCAGAATCCAATCGTAATTTTGAACTGCGCATCCGGGATCGTGAGAGAAAGTTACTCGCCAAGATCAAGGAAGCTCTTGAAAGAATTGAAAACGGAACTTACGGAATTTGTGAAAGCTGTGACGAGGAAATTTCCATTAAACGCCTCGAGGCCCGGCCGGTTACCACACTGTGTGTTAAGTGTAAAACCGCACAGGAACAGCACGAAAAAGAACATGCCCAACCGTAAAGAAATATGCCAGAGTTACGTAAGGATCCCATCCTCGGTCGCTGGATAATCATTGCTAAGGAGCGAAGCAGACGTCCAACAGATTTTGTTATACAGGAACAGATAGTCAAGGGAGGCTTTTGCCCTCTCTGTCCTGGCAATGAGAATACAACCCCAGCAGAAGTATTAGCCTACGGGCGTAATCCATCATCCCCCCCTAATTCCCCTGGCTGGGAACTCAGGGTTGTACCTAACAAATATCCCGCACTGGTCATCGAAGGAGATCTCAATAAGGAAGGAGTTGGGATCTACGATAAAATGAACGGCATCGGGGCCCATGAAGTAGTCATAGAAAGTCCAAACCACGAAGGCACGTGACCCACGTTTCAAATATGTCATGGTTTTTAAAAACAGCGGCAAAGACGCCGGGGCCTCACTTGAGCATTCCCATTCACAGTTGGTTGCCCTGCCGATTCTGCCCCGCATGATCGTCTCTGAGCTTGACGGCAGCCTTTCCTATTATAAATACAAGGAACGGTGTATTTTTTGTGATATTATTCGCCAGGAACTTCGTGAAGAGATCCGGGTCGTATGTGAAAATGAATATTATATCACGGTCATGCCATTTGCTCCCCGCTCACCTTTTGAGATGTGGATTCTTCCCAAGAAACATTCTTCCTCATATATTCTAACAGATGATGTATCATTTATCGCACTGGCAAAAATATTTTCAGAAACCATGAAGCGTCTTGATGCCTGTATTCCGAATGTGCCCTATAATTTTGTGCTGCATGGTGCACCATTGCATTCGGAGCCGCTGGATTATTTTCACTGGCATTTTGAGATACGGCCCAAGCTCACGACAACAGCCGGCTTTGAGTGGGGGTCCGGATTCTACATTAACCCCATGCCGCCTGAAGATGCGGCAGTTTATATGAAAGAGGCTTTCGAAAAGTAACGATGGGCTGATCCTCAGGGGATTTGCTGTTTGGCTAAATTTTTAGTAGAGCTTAGTTAAGGAACGTGCGGCCCGGAAGTTATGCTGAACAGGCCGGAACAGTTTGTATTTACTACTTTTGCGCCGAGGAAAATGATGAAGAAAATCCTGCTTGTTGATGATGAGGAGTCCATACATCTTTTATACCGTGAAGAGTTTGAAGAAGAGGGATATGAAGTTCATTCGGCGCTCAGAGGAGCAGATGCCCTGGAAAAATTCAAACTGATTTCTCCAGACCTGGTTATTCTGGATATAAACATGCCCGATATGAACGGCATTGAGGTCTTGCGCCAGATGAAGGAGATTAACCCTACTCTGCCTGTCATTTTAAGCACAGCTTACCATGAGTATAAGCAGGACCTGGGTGCATGGGCATCTGATGAATATATTGTCAAATCCTCCGACCTGGGAGAACTGAAAGAAGCTGTCCGCCGCCATCTCTCTAAATAAGGTAAATATCTTATTCCGTCCATTGTAATCCGATCTCTGCCATGAAGGATATCCAAAGCCAGCGAGACCATCGCCGCATTAATATTCAGAAGGTGGGGGTCAAGGATATCACCTATCCGGTGATGGTACTGGACAAGGCCAAAAAGCTGCAGAGGACAGTGGCGAATTTCAATATGTTTGTCAACTTGCCGCACCGGTTCAAAGGCACGCACATGAGCCGGTTTATTGAGATACTGAATCAGTTTCACGGCGAATTTGATATCAAGAATCTGCGGCTGATCCTGGAGGAGATGAAGGAAAGGCTTGATGCAGAATCAGCACACCTTGAAATAGAGTTTCCCTATTTTGTAAAGCAGAAAACATCCCATGCCAATAATATCGGTATCGGAGAGTATGAATGCAAAATGCACGGAGTACTTGATGAGAACTATCAACTTGTATTGCAGATTAATGTTCCCATAGCAGTGCCGCTGCGTATGCAGAACGGCGAAGGCCTCCCGCGTTCTCCCGGGCTTTGGGGTAACGCGGTCATTAGTATTCAATACCGTAATTTTATCTGGATTGAAGATGTTATCCTGATGGTTGAGGAAGTGATCGGGCAAAACCGCTTCATGGCACAAGGGCAGAACAGTGAAGGGGTATCCCCAACAGATCAGGTATCGGAAAAATCATTGCTGTCGGTGGAAGAAATTGCCAAAGCCCTGGGAAGAAAATTCTCTGGAAATACTGATATTTATCGTTTTTCAGTAACAGTCGAAAACCTTTCTGAGGGGTACAAAACATTCGCTGTTTTAGAAGGCCCCAAGGAAGAGGCAATAACTTGATGAAAGAAAAGGATTGCTGACACCAGAAAGAATTTATAAGCATAATTATTTGAATTATAGGTAAAGAGACTATGCAAAACGAGCTGCTTCTTGAAATTGGCTCTGAAGAGATTCCAGCCGGATTCATCCTTCCCGCCCTGGAGAATATGCAAAAGACCATGGCAGAAAAACTTGCCGGGCATGGTTTGCATTATGATACGATCCTTAAGGCTGCCACACCCAGGCGACTGGCCATATGCGTAAAAGGCCTGGCAGCGAAGCAGCCGGATCGCGAGGAGGAGTTCCTGGGCCCTGCCAGAACTGCTGCCTTTGATGTTGAGAACAACCCGACCAAGGCTGCAATCGGGTTTGCCCGCTCCAAGGGGGCTGCAGTTGAGGATCTGAAGATTGTCAACACGCCTAAGGGTGAGTATGTAATGCTTGTCAGGAAAAACAGGGGGGAAGAAACAAAGAACCTCCTGCCGGGAATTTTACAGGATCTTATTGAGGGACTGCCCTTCCCGAAATCAATGCGCTGGGGTGCGGGAGAAACCTCATTCGCTCGTCCGATCCATTGGCTGTTGGCGCTCTACGAGGGCATGAGAATTGATGTTCAGATAGGTGCTATCAGAAGCGGAATATCAACGAGAGGGCATCGGTTCATGGCTCCTGCTGCTCCCATTGAGGTGAAGAATTTTGCCCATTATATCGATGTACTGCGGCAAAACTATGTCCTGGTTGATTTGGAGGAGCGGCGGCAGTCAGTTATTAGTGAGATTAAGCGTTCAGCCGCTGTAAGAACTGGGGTGGAGGGGGCCAGAATCCTGGAAGACGAAGAGCTGGTTGATACAGTAACCAACCTGGTGGAATACCCGCAAGGAGTTTGCGGGACCTTTGAAGAACGTTTTCTGGAACTTCCAGACGATGTTCTCATCACTGCCATGCGCGAGCATCAGAAATATTTTTGTGTTACCGATGCAGATGGCAGATTGTTAGCTAATTTTGTGGCTGTCAACAATACCCGTGTCACAGATGAAAAACTGGCAGCCGAAGGGCACCAGCGGGTTTTACGGGCCCGTCTTGAGGATGCATTTTTCTTTTTCAAGGACGACCGAAGCAGAAAGCTTGCTGACCGGGTCCAAGACCTTTCCGGGCTCATTTTTCAGGCACAGCTCGGCACTATGCTGGAAAAAACTGAACGGGTTGCCGGATTGACTTCGTTCCTGGCACAAAAACTGGCTCCGGAATACGACGTTAAGGCTGAAAGAGCTGCACTCCTGGCTAAAGCCGACCTGCTTACCGCCATGGTAAATGAGTTTCCATCACTTCAAGGTGTCATGGGCCGGGATTATGCTCTGCTGGACAATGAACCGCTTGAGGTCGCAACTGCGATACTGGAGCATTATTTGCCCATCAGGGCCGGAGGAGATTTACCGACGCAAATTCCAGGTGCCCTGGTGGGAATCGCCGACCGTCTTGACACCATTACGGGCTGTTTTGGCATCGGACAGGTTCCCACCGGGACGACCGATCCATTTGGTCTCAGAAGGCTGGCCCTGGGGCTTCTGCACATTATTGAGTCCAATGGCTTCATCCTGTCACTGCCTGAAACAGTTGCCAAGGCTCTAGAACTTTATGAGGATAAATTAAGCGAGGAGAAAGCAGCGGCCAAAAGCATGATTGTCAATTTTATCAAGGGTCGGTTTGTCAACGACCTGATAGGCAGAGGAGTTCCCGGTTCTGCTATAGAGGCAGTGACGACTGTTTCATTTGATGATGTGGTTGATTGCCGCGCCAGAATAGATGCGCTGTCAGCAATTCGTGAGCAGCCGTCTTTTACAGTTCTGGCTGCAGCCTTTAAACGCGTTATGAACATAATAAAGGGTCACGATGCGACGCAGGTTGACAGGGGACTCCTGCAGGATGGAGCTGAGCGCAGCCTCTATGAAACCTTTATAAGGGTGCAGGAGGAGACAAAACCATTTTTGCAGACTAAGGAATACGCCAGGGCACTCGACGTTATTCTGCAGATGAAGGAACCTGTAGATCATTTTTTTGATGAGGTTATGGTCATGACCGATGACACGGTTCTGCAAAAAAACAGGCTGAACCTATTGACTGCAATTTCAGGACTTTTTCTCCGGGTTGGAGATTTTTCAAAGATGCAGTCTGCAGTTAAATAGGGGCTTAACGGTTCCCTTCGGCAAACAGGGTGAAGGCGCAGTTGTATCCCAGGTTATTCATGCCAGGAAGAGCTTTTCTGCTGGCAGGGGTTTTTCCAACTTGTCTGATGTCAGTACATGTATTATCTGTTTTAATCACACTATGTTAACACCAGAGCATTTGAGCCTTTAACCAGATAAAATTGAATGAGTTCCATACCGGGTTGATTTACGATGAAACTTCAACAGCCGGGCAGGCATATTTTTAAAAGAATAACGTTTCTATGATATGGAGGATTTATGGCAAAGCAGAAAAGCCCGGAAGGCAACTATGTAAAAATGGAAACCATGCTGATTGTTGCCCTTATTACCATGGTGATAGGGTTCTTGGGTGGAGTTTTTTACAGCGCCCTGCAATCCAGCCCGACAGGCAGTGTGCAGACTACATCGGTTCCCCCGCCACAGCAACAGCAGCAACAACCGCCTAGCCTTACGAGCGAGCAGGCAAGAGATATTTTGAATCTCGAACAGGAAGTGGCTGCGAACCCGACAAATGTTGCCGCCTGGACACAGTTAGGCCATGTTTACTTTGATACTAACAACTATGCCAAGGCTATACGCGCCTATGAAAAATCTCTTGAACTCAGGCCGGACGATGCCAATGTCCTGACCGACCTTGGTGTCATGTACCGCCGCAACGGTCAACCTGAAAAAGCCTTGACCGCATTTGACAGGGCTATAGTGGTGGATCCCCGTCATGAACAGTCACGGTTCAACAAGGGAATTGTCCTGAGATACGATATGAATGACCGTGAGGGTGCTGTGAAGATATGGGAAGAGCTGCTTGAAATCAATCCTAACGCCATGGCTCCAAACGGCATGCCGGTCAGTGAGGCTATAAAAACCCTCTAACTTTTTTTTGTTTTTCACCCTTCTCGAGCTGCCAGCCATAGAAGGGTGCCCCCCGGCTTGATGCGGGCGGCAGGATAGAGTGCTTTCGCCTCTGCCGGCCGGGCAAGAATGGTATCGAGCAATGCCCTTTTTCTCTTTCCCGAGATGAGAAAAATAATATTTTTTGCCCCGTTGAGAAGCGGCAGGGTAAGCGTAATCCGCGCAACCGGTGGTGATCCGATTCCTGCCGGCACAGCGACGACCCATTTCGTCTTTTCTTCCAGGAGATGAGACCCTGGAAAGAGAGAGGCTGTATGACCGTCTGTTCCCATGCCCAGGAGGACCAGGTCAAAACCCGGAATAGTCATCTTTTCAGCATCGTTTTTCTGTGATGCCCGGTTCATCAAGTAAAAAAAATCCCGCAGATGTTTTTCGTAGAGGTCGGCACTGATTTCAGGAGTTCTGTGACCGGTTGTTATCTGATGAATATTGTTGGCAGGGACCATGACCCTGGAAAGCAGGGCTGTGTGCGCCATGCAGTAGTTGCTGTCCGGATGGTCTGGAGGCAGCCAGCGTTCATCACCCCAGAAAAAATGGCTTTGCTGCCACGGCATCTGTTCTGCATAGGCATCCGCACTCAAAAGTTCATACGTCTCCCGTGGCGTTGAACCTCCAGCCAGGACGATGGTGCAGAAACCCTTATCTCTGACAGCAGATCCGGCAATATTAATGATGTGCTTGACAGCTGCGCTGCTCGCCTGCTGGATATTTACAAATTCCCGGACCATTTTTTTCAGAGCTGCGGCTCGATCAATTCTAATTTTGCCTGGAAAGCGGCCTGGACCTCAGGCGCTAATTGAGCCGCCTCAGGTAAATCCTGACCCGGCGGTACAGGTGTAACAGTGCTCGGCTACAGCAATACTGTCTCCTGGCCCGGGCAGATCCTGCAGCTCGGAGACATGTTTTTTCCTGCCCCCCATATAAAGCTGAAGAGATTGATTAAAGTCACAATCAAAGAGATAGCCGTCCCAGGAGACGGAAACGAGTGAACGGCACATTATGCCCTCCAGGGTACAGGGGTTGAACTGCTCCGCCAGTTTCAGAATATAGTTCTCCAGGTTACCTGAGCTCTCGAGCCAGGCAAGAAATCTGCCAAGGGGAACATTAGCAAAAACGTATAGATTATCGAAGGTTATATCCCATTTATCGGCAAGCACCCGGCGAAAACGTTTTTCAGCCTGCTCCTGGGATGTAGGAAGAAACGCTCCTGCAGGATTACTCACCAGATTCAGTTCCAGGTCTGAATCCGGGCGACCGTAGCCTATTGCGTTTAATTTCCTGAGCATCCTGATGGAGGAGGCAAAAGTGTTTTCTCCCCTCTGTGCTTCTGACTGAGCTTCATTTAATGAGGGCAGGGAGGCTGTAATTGTTACCTTGTTGTCAGTCAAAAGATCAAGAAGGTTTTTTTGGTTTTCTGCCGCTATGGCTGTCAGGTTTGACCGTAGTAAAAGGGTACTGGTCAGAGGTGCAAGTTCGCTGATAAGCATCTTGATGTGGGGATTCATTTCAGGCGCCCCGCCGGTGATATCTATCGTTTCAAATCTGAACCGGCCTGCAAGCTTAATGACTTCAGAAGCGGTTTTTTCATTCATGATTTCCTTGCGCAAAGGACCGGCATCAAGGTGGCAGTGTTTGCACCTCTGGTTGCAGAGCTGCCCCACATTGACCTGCAGCGTGGTGCATTTTTTTCTGGTAAGGTCTATGCCGTGAATGGCAAGATTATTCCTGAATGACTTCAGGTTCGAGACCTGATAGATGTTGCTGTTCACGTTATGAACTGCTTGCAAATGTGCCATTATAAACAGTTTACAGAGATATTTTCCCGGCGATATTGCGCATCTGGACACCATGCACGAGAGAAGCGCCACCCCGGATTGCGGTGGCGACGTGGATTGCCTCGGTCATTTCATTGATATTTGAGCCTTTCTCCAGGCAATCCTGAGTGTAAGCATCTATGCAATACGGGCACTGTACCGCATGGGCCACAGCCAGGGCGATGAGAGATTTTTCTCTTTGGGTCAGTTCCCCTTCTGCAAAGACGGCGGCATAGTAGGCAAAAAACTTTTCAGCAAGTTCGGGAGCACCTTCACTCATTTCAGCGAATTTCGGCAAATC
>Ga0111149_1028_pt1 | contig 20991 bp, 21 predicted proteins | sample DeeMarSeWOR28_12_FD_80400 | JGI IMG/M metagenome (GOLD analysis project Ga0111149, IMG submission 80400) | Desulfobacterales bacterium SG8_35_2
TGCGCGAAAAGAAGATGGATCTGGCCCTAAAATTTTGTTTCCACAAAATTCAGGAACCACAAAAGCTATGGAGCATGCCACTATAGCTGTAGGGGCTAATATTCGTTCTGATGCATCATTGACCTCCGAAGTTCTGCGTACTGTCCCACCCGGATACCCTGTTGCGGTTCTGGAACGACAGGGAGATTGGTTCCTGGTCGAGGATTTCAGGGAGAGAAAAGGCTGGGTTTTTGCATCTCTTGTCACTGAGCTTAGAACGGTAATAATTAAAGTTTATAAAGGAAACCTGCGCAGCGGCCCCGGTCTTAAGGATGATATTATCAAGCAGCTGAATCACGGGACAGTCATGTCAGTTTTAGAAAGAAACGGAGAATGGCTGAAGGTCAGTGATTCTGAAGAATTAACCGGCTGGCTGAACCGGGAGATCATCTGGCCTTAAAAACATTAAATTCCATTCAAACCGCAATACTTTCTTCAGCGGATATCCATGCAAGATAAAAAAACGCAGCAGCAACGGCCTAAAAAACTGAGCAGGTTTTTGCCGCTTTTCATACTTCTGATTTTTATTCTTTTTGCTCTCGCACTGGGTGCCAGAGTTAAAAATGAGAAAAGCAGGCTTCTGGAAGAAAAAAGTAATGCCATGGTCCAGGAAAGACCTCCGGTCAATGTAGTGGTGCAGGAAATGGTGCCAACTTTGCTGCGCGACAGGCTGAACCTGCCCGGTATGGTAGAGCCCTGGGAGAGTTTGAACATACTTGCTGAAGTAAGAGGCATGGTGGAAGAAGTCCTGGTGGAGGAGGGTGATCATGTAAACCAGGGCGACCTGATTGCCAGACTTGACACCAGTGATTATGAAAATACAAAAAATTCCATCAGGGCATCCTATAACCTCGCCGTAACAAATTTGAAGCGCTTGTCAGGATTGCATGATCAGGAAATTATAGCCCAGGCGGAATATGACTCCAAGAAGGCCGAGGTGGAGTCACTTGAGGCAGACCTGGCCATTGCCGAGCTGCAGTTGGAACGTTGCTATATCAGGTCCTCTATTTCGGGGATTGTCAATGAACTCCCTGCCAAGAAAGGCCTTTATCTTGCTGTTGGAGATCCGGTTGCCACTGTGCTTGATATAGACCGTTTAAAAATAATTGTCGGCATCCCTGAAACAGATGTGGATGCAGTAAGAAGGATAGACAGGTTTGAAGTAATTATAGAAGCCCTGCAAAACAAAAAGATATCCGGAGCAAAACATTTTCTGGCTGTAGCGCCTGAATCTCAGGCTCAAGTCTACAGACTTGAACTTGAAGTTTCTAATACATCAGGGGAAATACTGCCCGGCATGTTTGCCAGGGTTGAAATAATCAAGGAAGAATTTCCAGAAGCACTTGCGATTCCTCTTTACGCAGTGATCTCGCGAGACAACAAACACTTCGTATTTCTGGAAGAGGATAATGTTGCAAAACTTCAGGAAATAAAGCTCGGCATTCTGGACGGCTGGCACATCCAGATTACCGGGGGACTTGCACCGGGCCAGCGTGTTATTGTGGTAGGTCAGCGGAGTGTGGATACTGAGCAGAGATTGAACGTGGTAAAAAAAGTCACCAATCCGGCGGAGATTGCCCGGTGATTGTCTCTGATACCGCAATAAACCAGCGAGTCAGTGTTTTGGTCCTGGCCCTTATAATTCTTATATTCGGCACTTACTGCTATAAAGTGCTGCCCCGGGAAAGCGAACCGGACATCACCATACCCAATGTCTTTGTGTCTACCAGTTACAAGGGGGTCGCCTCCAAAGATATTGAAACCTCCATCACCATCGAGATCGAAAAAAAACTGAAAGGGCTTGAAGGGGTAAAGAAAATTCACTCCGTTAGTTCCGAGGGCCTTTCGTCTATCAATATTGAGTTTATCACCGGCACTGATATTGATGATGCTCTGCAAAAGGTGCGGGACCGTGTTGATGAGGCCAAAAATGAACTGCCGGCAGACCTGGAAGAGGATCCTTCTATTTTTGAGGTAAACTTCTCGGAACTCCCCATTGTCGTCTTTTCCCTTTCAGGAACTTGCGGTATCGGCTGTTTGAAGGAAATTGCCGATGACCTCAAGGATGATATCGAAGCAATCCAGGGAGTTCTGGAAGCGGAGGTTACCGGTGGTGTAGAAAGGGAAATACGGGTCGAGGCTTTTCCCGAAAAACTGGCCTATTACAATATTCCGATTTTTGCTCTGCAGGATGCTGTAACCAAAGAAAACAGAAACACCTCAGGCGGTGCTATACGACTGGGAGATGGACGCTTCCAGCTGCGTGTTCCTGGTGAATTTGAACAGCCCGATGAGATCTATCATCTTGTTGTCGGCACCCATCAGAGTCAGCCGGTATATTTGAAGGATGTAGCCCGGGTCGTGGACGGCTTTAAGGATGAAACAAGCCGCTCCAGGCTGAATGGCAGGGAAGCTGTTAATATTATGGTCAAGAAGCGGGCCGGTGAGAATATCATTGCAATCACCGATGCCATTGATGAGCTGCTGGCACGGGTGCAGCCAACCTGGCCCAAGGGTACGGAAATAACTAAGCTCATGGATAAGGCCAAGGATATCAGGCACATGGTTGCTGATCTTGAGAACAATATTCTCTCGGGACTGGTTCTCGTCGTGTTTGTCATCCTGTTTGCAATGGGAATCAGGAATGCGGTGCTCGTAAGTCTTGCCATCCCCTTTTCCATGCTCCTTTCTTTTGCAATTCTCTATGCACTGGATATTACCTTGAATATGGTGGTTCTTTTCAGCCTGACCCTGGCACTTGGCATGCTAGTCGACAATGCCATTGTTATCGTGGAGAACATTTACCGCTATCTTGAGCAGGGAGTGCCCCGCATTGCGGCAGCCAAACGGGCGACCTCCGAGGTGGCGTATGCTGTCATTGGCTCCACACTGACAACCCTGGCAGCTTTTTTTCCCATGCTTTTCTGGCCGGGCATCATGGGTGAATTCATGAGTTATTTACCCCTGACCCTTATTGTTACATTGTCTTCCAGCCTCTTTGTCGCCATGGTGATTAATCCGGCCCTGGCCTCAATTTTTATGAGGATCAAGACTGGAAAAGGGAATGGAGTCGCAGCAGAAAATGGTCCAGCAAAAAGTGCTGAAGAAATTGCCCGGGCGGGAGAAAGTCCGGTTTCCATAAAAGGGCCGATCCTTTCCATTTATGCAAAATCACTGCAACAGGCTCTCAACCATAAAATTGCCGTTGTTTTGTTTGCTGTCTGCATTCTTGTCCTGCTGGTGCAGACCTGGCTTCTTTGGGTAGGTCTGGAAAAACCGGTGGAATTTTTCCCAAATATCGAACCAAAGGCAATGTATGTGAATCTGGATATACCTGAAGGAGCAGACCTTGATTACGTGGATTCGGTTGTGCGCCAGGTTGAACTTGCCGTCAATGGTTATGATAATACCCAAAAAGCGATGCTGACTGACGAACAGTATATACTATCGTATGAACCGAAGGAGCATGAAAAAAAAGACGGCAGGAGATTTTTGGGACCGAGTGATATAGCCAATATTGATTACATCTATGCCAAGTCTGTAGTAACAGCAGGTCCCGGCATGATGTTTGATCCCAATGCCCCGAACCATGTCGGGATACAGTTTATCGATCTTGAAGACAGAATTACTCCCAGTTCCGAGTCAATGGAGGTGATTCGGGAGCGGGTAAAAAATATTCCAGGCGCCAAAATCACGGTTGCTGAACAGGAAGAGGGTCCGCCCACGGGCGCCCCCATCAATATAGAGATTGCCGGCGATGATTTTGACATTTTAGGACGTCTCGCCAAAACCGTTCGGGAGATGATTGCCAATATTCCTTATGTTGTTGATATCAGGGATGATTATGTAGAAGGCACGCCAACAGTGCGTGTCAAGCTTGATCGTCAGAAGGCGGCCCTTTTTGGACTCTATACCGATAATATTGGCACTGCGCTGAAGACGGCATACAACGGTTTGGAGGTTTCTACGTATCGGGAAGGGGATGAAGATTACGATATTACTGTACAGCTTTCGGATGCAAAACGGAGGGTCACAGATGTCTTGCGTGAACTGATGCTGCCCACACCTTCAGGGAAAACGGTGCCCCTCACAACACTTGCCCGTATTGAGTTTGCAGGAGGCTTGGGCGATATAGTCCGGATAAATCATGAACGGGTTGTAACTGTCAAGGCCAACGTTGATGAAAATAAGATTCCCGGGCCGGTTGCCAGGGCCCAGGCCGAAGAATTATTGAAAAATTTACCCATGCCTCCCGGGTATCGTCTTACCTTTACAGGTGAATTTGAATTCCAGCAGGAGTCTGAAGATTTTCTTTCAAAAGCTTTTGTGATTGCGCTTTTCCTGATATTCCTGGTGCTGGTCACACAGTTCAACTCAGTGGCGCAGCCGTTTATAATCATGACAGCAGTTATCCTTTCGCTGGGCGGCGCCTTTCTGGGTTTAACCGTTATTCGCTCACCATTCGGTATAATTATGACCGGGGTGGGAGTCATATCCCTTGCCGGGGTTGTGGTCAATAACGGCATCGTTTTGATAGACTATATTAATAAGTTGCGGCAGAGAGGTTTAGATCTGCGAGAAGCGGTCATGGCTGCCGGAGCAACAAGGCTGAGGCCGGTACTGTTGACTGCTGTGACCACGATTCTTGGCCTGCTGCCCATGGTGACCGGGGTTTCATACGATTTTCACAACCTGGCGATCTCATGGGTAAGTGAATCAAGTCAGTGGTGGAGATCCATGGCCATAGTAGTCATATTCGGTTTGCTTGTAGCCACCTTTCTGACCTTGATAGTAGTCCCGGTTCTCTATGTTTTTATTGAAGAAAGCAAGGTCGCACTGGCCGCGCTCCGCATGAGGCTGAAATCCTTTATCCCCAGCAGTTGAGTCACCTGAAAGCTCAGTAATTCGGTTATATTAGAGAACTGATCCTGCAGGCTATTGGATCGAAGGATCATTAGCTGACCGGCTTCCATGCACTATCAACCAAGACATAGTGGGGCTTGAAATTAGCCTTATAGCGCATAGCTTTTACCTCTTCAATCCAGTAACCAAGATAAAGAAATTGTATTTTTTTTTGCAGACAGAAGTCGATAAGATACAAAATATTGTAGGTTCCTGGACTTCGTTTTTTTTCGTCAGGATCAAAATAAAAAAAGACAACATTGAGCCAGGTAGTGCTTAAATCGACGATGGCGACTCCGATCAATTTAGGCCCAACCCGGTAACTGAACTCAACTGTACTGGTTATATGGTTGAGGAAGAACCCGGTATAGTAATCAAGCGGGGAACTTTCCCGGCCAGGATATCTGGCAGCCAGAAATTTCTCCAGCAGAGCCAGGTTTTCCTCACTGCAGGTAAGAGGTTTTATGTCAACACTGACATCCTGATTTTTTCCCCACACCCTTTTTTGATTTCTGTTTGGTTTAAATTCTTTAGGGGCAATGCGGATAGGGATACATGCCTTGCATCCGGAACAGTTCATATTGTAGACAACATTTCCGTTGCGCCGATAACCGGACGCGAGATATGCATTCATGATAAAGTCAGGCGTGGTGCCAAACAGGGCTTGATTGTAGGTAGCCAGGAAGGGGAGACCGTAAGGGCACTCCATGGAGTAAGGCACAAAGTGTTGCTGCAGTTCTTTGATTATGCGTTCCGCTTCACGCGACAATCTTTTCTTTTGAACAACCATGGATTACGGGATCAGTCATCCGGGAGAACAGGCTGCTTCTGCAAACGCTTGTAATAGAAATTCTGTCCATACAAGACGGACACCGGGTTGTGTCCTGCAACCCGGTCCTTTACCACCAGGGTGGTAACTGGCGCGTCAGCATACTTGGTAAACAGAATGTCATGCCCCACACAGAGGCCGACAATGATATTAAGGTCAGTGCCGGCCCGGTTTAACAGTCTTGCCTGGGCTACTGGATTGCATGCGGGTTCAAAGGTATTGGGACGCACTTTTTCTTTTTCACTGAGTCCAAGTTCCAACTTGTCGATGCTTCCCGATTTGCAGCAGACACTGACAGGCTTGAAACCCTGCGCTTCCAAGATAGCTGCCAGGCGGTTTGTTTCATCCAGTAGGCCGATACAGGTTGCCATGCCTATCTTTTTGTATCCCATCAGCTTGGCAAAGGCTATGGTGTCTTCCACCCTCGTCCATCGGGCATTTATGGCATCACTGCCTGGTATAGGCTGGTAGCAGAGACCTTCCACTTTGGCTGCAACACTGGCCATCCTTGCATCTTCAGCATCACCCTTATAAAGTTCAAAGGCTTCTTTTATAATATCTGAATGGTCTCTTGTCGGGCAATTACCCGGTTTGGCAGGTTGGTTTTCCGGGTCAACGCTCCAGCAGTTGGTGCTGCCACTTTTACGCCAGGCAGCGCTGCATTTGCTGCAGGTAAAATCAATTTGTTTGCTCATAGTCAAGTACTCCCTGAAAATAGAGTAATAAAGATTATTTGCTGCTGATTAAAACGGCAGCAGTTTTCGTGGCATCAATTTGTTCCATGGCAATTCTAATTGCTGCGGTTAAAGGGACTGAAAGCAGCATTCCCGGGATACCCCAGAGCCATCCCCAGAAGATGAGGGAGAAGAGTACCACAAGTGGGCTCAAGTTCAATCCTCTTCCCATAACGCGTGGTTCTATGACATTACCGACGAGAAACTGGATGCATAAAAGCAGTATCGCTATAATGATTGTTTTCCCTATGGATGCGGACTGGAACAATGTTATGGCAATCGGTGGCAGGGTGGCAACAATTGAACCAATGGTAGGTATATAGTTCAAAACAAAGGTCAGTGTACCCCAAAGAAGTGCAAAGTCAACACCGGCAATGGTGAGGACAATGGTGACGAGTGCCCCGGTTAACAGGCTGATCAGGGTTTTTAAACCCAGATACTGTTGCACGGATTGATTGATTGTTTCGAGTGAATCAAGGACTGGAGCGGCATTTTTCTTGCCAAGCTGATGTACCAACCGTTTAGTAAAAGAATCGCGTTCAGCCAGGATAAAGACCATGAACAGTACCACCCACAGTACATTGCCGATAAAGGCGAAAAAAGAGCCACTCAGACTCTGCACCAGACCGCCAAGGGAGAGCTTGTTTTGTAAAATGTTACTCATGAAGGCATTCACAGCCTCTTGGGCCTGTTCCCGGGAGATATCGAAGTGCAAAAGTATGATATTGGCATATTCCCAGAATTTTGCCTCATATTCAGGCAGTTGTGCCTGAAAGCTGAGGACATTAACCATTATCAGTTTCCCGAGCATGAATATCATCAGCACCACGAAACCCACTATAAATAGTATCCTCACTATGGCCGGCAGGTGAAAGCGTTTCAGGAAATCCAACGGTATGCCCATGGCATAACAGACTAAAATGGCAAAGCATAAAGGGATGAAGAGGAAACTCAGGGTTTGCAGGATCAGGGTAACCAGAGCTATCAGAAGAAGCCAGGATGCTGCAACTGTAACATTGAATTTTGTTGGTTCCGAAGAAGATGCCATATCAATTTCCAGTGAATATGCAGGTGAACCATCTGAATTAGTTTGAATATAAATTGAATATAATTGTTAAATCAATGAATTAATATTTACGAAATAAATTTTCACCATCAAGCATGTGGGATTCTTGAACGCAGGGCTCATCTTTTAGAAAGACAGATCATGGTTTGTTTTCTAAAAGATGAGCCCTGCTGAAACGTATTGCTTGGGGATAGCGGCTAATGAAGCCTGTTTTTTCAGCAGCAGCAATGATTTCATTGTACTTTGCGGCAGAAACATGCATGGCCGGTTCTGCATAGAGGAGCTTAGCTGATGGCTTGAGAATTGTCGAAACTTCTTTGAAGAAGCTTGTAACATCAGGAACTTCATGGATCATCCAAAATGCCAGGACAAAGTCAACCGGGGTTGTAACGCCGATTGCAGTCGGCTGGGCGCGGTGCGGAATAATTCGTTGGGCGACCCCCTTTTTTGCAGCCCGCTTCAGCATGATGTCAAGCATTTCCTGCTGCAGGTCCACCGCGATTACTTTGCCCTCATTTCCCACAAGTTCAGCCAGTCCCAAGGTGAAGTAACCCAGACCGCAGCCGATGTCCATCACGGTCATACCGATCTGGACAAATTTACCAAGAATAGTCAGCGGATTATGGATAAGCCGCCGCAGGGGATTGTCAAAGGTGTAGGCCAGCCACCAGGGGCAGACATGATGATCAGGCATAAGGGATAATCACAATAATATGAGGATGGCTATAAATTAATTTCCGCCGGGTCGTCAGGGAAGTTGACAACTCTCCATTCCTGGGCATTCACATCAAAATCAGCAATTTTATCCAGGGGAACCTTGAGATATTTGCCATGGCCTTCAGCTGCAACTGTTCCGTCTGCCAGGAGCAGTTGCCCGGCACCTTCGAAGAACCTGCTGCTGTCTTTTGTTATTCGGCCAACCACTCTCAATTCTTCATCAAGGGGCACGGGTTTTTTAAAACGGACCTGCAGATCCACGGTGACACCCCAGACTTCCTTATCAGAATGCATCATTATGGCCCGTCCGATAGCCTCATCCAGGATTGTCGAGATAATACCGCCATGCAAACGGCCGGGATAACTCTGGTGTTCCTCGCGGGGCTTGAAAACTGCCAGCAAGTCTTTGTTTTCAAGTTCATAAAAGGCAGTATGCAGGCCGAAGGGGTTTTTCAGGCCACAGACCAGGCACATTCTTGAATTTGGCTGTTTGCCGGTTACTTTACGAAGCATTCGGAGTCCCTTTTGATGTTCATGTTATTTTTTCAAAGTTCCTTTAATGATGTCATTCATGTCCTGAACCTCAGATACTGTCGGGCAGAGCAGCTCTTTAACGTCTTTTCGGAAGAGTTCCGGATTCTTGGGGATATGCGTCCCTAAAACGATTTCAAGATCGGGATACACCTTGGCGATGGACGTTTCGTATTTTTTCAGGAAAGGACAGAGTGCAGTCATGCAATACGAAAGATGCAGGGCATCAAGCCTGTATTCTGCCAGGGCTTTGACCCGTTTCAGGATTTTTTCAGGTGCTGCCAGGGTAGGGCAGCCCGAGCAGTTTATAATGCCGATAAGGTCCAGATTTTTTTCATTCCTGTAGCGTTCAAAAAATCCTCTGCGTTTTCGCATGTCACCTAGACAGACCACGGCTGCACAGTTGGTTTCCTGGGTACAGTTTGAACATGTAAGTATTCCTATGCGAGCCATTTATGCCTCCTTGGTTTGCTCTGGCCCAGAATTTTATTGGGATTCGTCAAGCTCTGCCTGGGCTCTTAGCTCTGCCTGATGATCAACAATGGCATCCTGGTGTGCCTGATCCCCTGCTTCACCTTTCCGGCGACGGTCAAGCTCCTCAAGCCGGGGCATGGGGCCGTACATGACCAGGACATCTTCTTGATGTATTCTGCTGCTTCCCTGGGGCGCGCCGATATACAAACCACCTTTTCTCTGGATTCCAAGGATAAGAACACCTTCCCGGGACAGGCCTGCCTCGACAAGTGATTTTCCTTCCAGCCAGTCATTGGCTTCCACTTTAATTTCCCAGACGGCAAATTCATTCTGCAGGTGGAGAATGGCAATATAATCCTGAATTTCCAACCTGGTCCATTTTTTTAATCCCCAGGCAATTATGCGGTTTAGATTGCGTTCGACAAAATGACTGACTGCAATAATCCATAATAAACTGAGACAGCCGATAAACAGCAGCACATTCCTCAGCCAGTTTTCAGAACCGGCGGTGCTGAGCAGTGAAACCATGACGGTTGCCACAACCGTTGCAATACCAATATTGCCAAGCAGCATGAGGATCATGATGATCTTTCTGCGAACCGGATGATTCAGGATCAATTCAGATTCCGAGGTGGTAAAACCTACACCAGAGAAGGCAGAGCGTGCCTGGAAGCGTGCTGCCTCTTGCGAGAGTCCGGTGAACATCAAGGCCATGGCTGCAATTCGCGTTACCAGAAGAGAGAGGATCGCAACCGTAAAGAGAGAAAATATTGCAACCACCTGCGTAATACCTCCTAAAGCTATATGGACAGTTCTGTTAACTCGGAACAGATCACGTGAAAGTGGGTTTTATGTTTGCTATTTGGCTGTCATGCACCTTAGAAAGCAGAGCAAGGGCCAAAACGGAGCCAAGCAGGGCAATGGCCATATCTGACTGGGTGTCCCAGATATAACCCTGGGTGCCCAGAAAGGCCTCTGCCGCTTTTCCTGAAAAAAGGGCGGCCCACCATTCGATCAATTCGTAAAATGCACTAATTGCCAGGCAGATGCAAACGACGATGAAAGTGAGCCAGTTCCTGTTTGTTACAACCCTTTGCCGCAGAAGGATTTCCCGGGCAATAACTGCCGGAATAAATCCCTGGGCCAAGTGGCCAACCTTGTCATAGTTATTGCGTGTCATGTTGAATGTGTCCCGTATCCAGTCAAAAAGGGGAACTTCGGCATAAGTATAATGACCGCCTATCATGAGGATGATACAATGTACAAGGATAAGAAAGTAGGCAAGCGGGGTAAAACGGAATCGGGTGTAAGTGGCAGCAAGTAAAGCAAAAGCAATAAGAGCGGGAAACACTTCAAGAAACCAGGTGTAATAATCTTTCGGGCCAATAGCAGACCAGATTAGCACAAGAAAGTAGACAAGCAGCCAGAGACTCTTCATGACACAATAGGACGAATTTTTATCCGAATCTGCAGCATGAGCTTAGCCATGAAACAATAAATCACCACAGCCTCTTTCAGGAGCTTTTGCGATATTTCTTCCCCGCATGCCAGGCTTTTCCTATGCAGGTGCCGAGCGACCAGAACCTGTTGTCGGGCATGCTCAAAACAAAGGGTTTGATTTTCTCGACATCTGGCTGCCCGTCAGTCAGGAATTCTTCGTCACAATAAATATTGATGATTTCAGCAATAAAAAAGGAATTGGTCGGCAGGTCAACCTGCTGTCCGACCTTGCACTCCATGGTCAGCGGGCAGTCATTAATCATAGGGGCGTGCTGCAATTTGCCGTAGAAAACCTGGAACAGATCGGACTTGTCAGTGCGTTTAGCAGATACAAGGCCGGTATAATCTGTTACAGCCATCATCGCAACTGATGGTACATTTATACTGAATTCTCCGGTATCAAGCAGAGCTTCATGGGTGGCATTGTTTTTGTTGACGCAGATGCCAAGCATTGCCGGTTTAAAATTGACCCGAGTCAGCCAGTCCAATGCCATGAAATTCACTTTAGCCGCAAGATGTGTTCCAAGAATGGTCTGGGTCCAGGGCAGGCAGAAAAGGTTTTTCTGTTCGAATATTCTTTTCATGACGAAAATCTCCAGAAAAAAAATGTATTATTTACCAATTAGCTGCGGCCAGTTCTGGTCAGCCGTCCTGATATAGCCCTGCCTGTCCTTATCCCAAATATTCTGAACTTTTTTGTTGAGGTTGAGATAAAGTTTACCGTCAACAATCGACCAGGCTTCTGGATCGATGTCTGCCGTGGACCCACGGCTTACCGCATAGGCTCAGTAACCGCCATACTGGGGTGCATATTGATCTGGATCTTCCTGGAACAATTTCATGTGTTCACTGCTGGCAAAAAGCCATATGGCATTGTTCCATTCGTATTGGAAGGATTTTAGTCCTTTAACCGGTCTCTCCAGGGTGAAATATGCCACAGGATCATAGCCCTTGAGGGCAATCCCATCAGCATCAATATTGATGGGAGTAATCTGAGCTGAACAGGCAGTAAGAATAAATGACCAGGAGATAATAAGTGCTGCGATGCAAGACGAGAGCTTTTTCATGGTATTCATCTGTAGATTTTTGCGCGGGATTAATTCTTCAGAAGCTATCGCTGGTTGTGTTGAAAGTGTATGACTGCACAATATCGTTGTCAGTGAAACGGACCACCAGATCCTTGGCATCCTTTTCACTGAACATTGTATAGCGGTATTGCCCATATGACCAGGTCTCCTGCCCATCCTCCAACCCCACCCTCCAGGGATTTCCGAACATGGCCCTGATGTCCGCCTTTGTTGTTTTGCCAATCTGGATCTTATTTACCTGAGCAACGGGGAAGTCATGCCCCACAGTAGCGCACCCTGGAGGAAAAATTAGAGCGAAGCAAATAATGGCTGCAACAAAAAGACGCAGTACCCTGTCTATCTGATTTGCAGGAGATATATACCTAATTGCTGTTTTCATGAATAGCTTCCCGTATAATCAAAAGTACGTTTCGATTAATAAGGCGTGGGCAGTTTCATGGCCAACGCACCTTGTACGTTTCGGATATTTCACATACCCCGGCAACACAGACATCCAGATTTTTTAAAATGCCGTCCTCTATGGAGTATATCCAGCCGTGTACTGACAGTTCCTGTCCCGATTCCCACGCTTTTTGTACAATTGAAGTATGGCAGACATTTGCCACCTGTTCAATGACGTTCAATTCACAGAGCCGGTTCAGTTTTTTATTTTCATCAGTGATGGCGTCAAGTTCATTTTGATGATGACGATAGACATCCTTTATATGCCGGAGCCACGTATCAATAAGACCATAGGCCCTTTTAGCAAGAGCTGCCTGGACTCCACCGCAGCCATAATGACCGCAGACTATAATATGTTTAACTTTCAAGACTTCAACCGCATACTGGATTACAGATAAACAGTTTAAGTCTGTATGAATAACAACATTGGCGATATTGCGGTGGACAAAGATTTCACCCGGCAGTAGATCAACAATCTGGTTTGAAGGAACCCGGCTGTCAGAGCAGCCGATCCAGAGATATTCCGGTTTCTGCTGTCTGGAAAGTTTTACAAAGAAATCAGGGTCACTCTCTTTTATTCTTGCGGCCCATTGCCTGTTATTATCAAAAAGATTTTTCAGGATATGCATCTTTTCAGCTCTCTCACGATTTGAGGAATTTTATCAAGGACATGGATCGTGGTGCAGGACCCGGACAGAGGACAAAAGCTGAATGGCTCATAAATAAAGTTTATGGGGGCCAAAAAGTTTGTGGTGTACATTCAGATAACACCTGTCATAATTTTAAAGATCTTCACCTGTCAGTTTTTTATTAGACTTCGTAATCAGGTTCATGGCAAGCAGATAAATACTGGTAAGCAGGCCGGCGCCGATAAATATATAAACAGTAAGCACCCATCGCCCGGCAAAACCGCCATCTGATACAAGCCTGTTGAACATGAGATAACCAGGAATGTGTTGCGGGCCATGAATCAAAGTTATGAGAACAATATCAAGAATCAACAGGAAAACACCCATTGCCATGCAGAATAAACCCAGAAGGGCGACAAGCTGTCTCTGTTGCCGGAGCGTTCTTAAGAGGTAAAAAATGCTCCCGGTACAGGCAATGACGAGTATCATAGGTATAATAAAGGTGTCAGGTTCCATCAGGGACTGCAGATTGTGCTCATTTTCGCTTGGGCAATTGAATTAAAGGGTGCATTTTGCAAATAATGCAGGTAACTATTTGAGGATAGAAGATTACTCCATGTTACGGTAAATTTTCAAACCATTTTATTGCTATCATTCTAGGATATGAAAAGGATATGAAGCTGCGAACCTGTGTGTCTCCGGAAGGTAAATTTAGATACGGTGTCCATAAACCGCGGTTTAAAATTATCAACCTGAGGGAAATTGATTTAGTTCAAGTATTGGGACTGGATCCTGCCGAGAATCCAGTGGAAAATATCCGTAATTTTCCTGCCGGCGATGTCGAAGAAGCACAGGGTAAATGGATCTTTGAAATTCCCAATCCTTTTCCTTTTCGCGGAGCGACCTATATCGACAGGAACTGGGCAGATGCGAAGGCGGCTGATCCCCTGTCAATAACATTGCCATCTCCTTCAGCCACTTCGATGACCAATTTTTTAAGCAAGGTACTGCGTTGCGGTAAAGGCGGAGCCAAGGATATTGTTAACGAAGCCTTTGCAGAGCTGCCTGAAACAGTGCTGCTGGCCTTAGCTGCAACATCTACCGACCCTGAAGATTTGATAAGGCTGGCGGAATTGTCCTGCGAATTTGTTTACGATGATCAGGAAAATGTGCCGTTAGGACTGCGCTATGAGGAGGATGCAAAGGGCAGACAAATACCGAAAGTTATAAATCATGACCTCTTTGAAGCACTGGTCAACAATAGCTACCTGCCTGACATCTATAAGGAGGTTATGGTGCTGCGGCCCGGGGTGCAGGGCTCCAGTGAAATAGTGGGGGAGTGGCCGGCAGAACGCGACAGTCATGTGTTTGAGTACTTGCGACGCAACAGTTATATCCCATGGGGACATTCTGCCTCAAACATTGCCAATGACCTGGTACGATATAGCATTGCCAATCTGTCCGATTATGATTTTGAAGGACTGCGGCATCTCTACTATCAGCGGACTTTTATCAGGTTTGCTGAGCAGCTGGGTATACAAATTGATGCCAGGCGTAAATGTCTGACATTAACTGAGCTGGAAAATCTCCGGCAGGAAATAATCAGTCAGCTTGATAGCCAGGGGACAAGCTTTTTGCAGTTTGATGCAACTCTGTGGGGCTGGAACTATGGTTTTGATTTTGCAGCCAGCGGTTACCGTCTGCATGCCTCTCATCAGCAGATTCACCATCAGTTTGCTATGGTCCCCAAAGAGGTTCTGCAATCAGAAAAGGAAAATGAAAAGATAGCCGCGTACAGTTGCGGTGACCTAGTCGCTGACTTTGTCAGATCGTATCAGGAAAGGTATAACAGCAGTTTTTTTAAAGATTATGTCTCCGCCATAATGAACAATAGCAGGATAGACGGGAAAAAGGATCTCCCGGCTGACCTGGTTGTTTTTGATGACGACAATGTCATGTTGTTCGTGCCCAAAGCCCAGACCTCCCAGTGGGAGTTGCAGTTGATGACTACTGGTCAGGTTGGGAATATTCTCGAGGCAGACAGCAATGTCCGCAGATCACTTAACAAAGGTATCCTCACGGCCATGCGGGTGTTGACAGGTTTGGGAGCACGATTAATTACAGTGATCGAATATTCCAAAAGGATAGGAGTCAGGGATATTGACCAGCGGTTGCTCTATTCTTTCCTCCCGAAGATCCCTTTTTCCATGGGAGCTTTTTCTGAAGCCGAATCACGTTATATTACAGGACATTACCCGGAAGATTTTGCTACAGCCTGCCGCCAGGAGTTTGAAAGTCAATAATGTTTTAGGTTGTCTAGGGGTTTAAAAAAACCTGTTTTATCCTCCACCTTGTGGTAAAATAGCCAACTTTTCAAATCCCAGGCAGAGATTGAAAGAGAATAAACGGAATCAACTATTATGAAGAAAGGATATTACGGACATTGGGGAGGTGCATTTATCCCTGAGATTCTGTTTGAGACATTTAAAGAACTCAGTACGTATTATGTGGAAGCCCGCAATGATCCTGCCTTCTGGGCGGAGTACCTGCAACTTATGTCAAGCTACTCTTGCAGGCCAACCCCACTTACCTATGCCGAAAACCTCAGCAGACATTTCGGCGGCGGACATATTTACATAAAGCGGGAGGATCTTAACCATACTGGTGCACACAAGGCTAATAACGTCATGGGGCAGGGGCTTCTGGTCAAGCGCATGGGCAAGAAGCGCGTTATTGCCGAGACCGGCGCCGGTCAGCATGGCGTGGCCACAGCCACCATGGCAGCCAAGTTCGGTCTTGAATGCACCATCTACATGGGGGAAGAAGATGTCCAGCGCCAGCGGCCCAACGTATTCTGGATGGAAAAGATGGGAGCTACTGTCGTACCGGTATCAGACGGTTCAAAAACCTTGAAGGATGCCATCAATGAAGCATTCCGTGACTGGGTAAGCAATATGGATTCCACCCATTATGTCTTTGGTACGGTCTGCGGGCCACATCCTTTTCCTGAAATGGTTGCATGGTTTCAGTCCATTATCGGTGTTGAAGCACGGGAGCAGATCCTGAAAACCTTCGGTAAACTGCCGACAAGGATATACGCATGCGTGGGAGGAGGCTCCAATGCCATGGGTATATTCCAGGGATTTCTGCAGGATGAAGGGGTGGGGCTTGTTGGTGTCGAGGCTGGCGGTAAAGGGTTAGGCAGTGGGGAACATGCGTCAAGGTTGGCAGGCACAGATGGTTCACCCGGCATAGCCCAGGGTTACAAAACCATGTTTCTGCAGGATTCTGACGGTCAGATGCTTGATACCCATTCAGTTGCTGCTGGCCTTGATTATATCGGTGTCTCACCCATTCTGAGTGATTTGTGGGAAAAGGGCAGGGTCCGTTTTACGGCAGCCACGGATACTGAAGTTATGGAAGCGCTGAATTTAACAATGAAAAAAGAAGGTATAATTCCTGCCCTCGAGTCGGCGCATGGATTTGTGCAGGCCTTTAAGGAAGTTCCTGATCTGGGCAAAGATGAAGCCATTATTATCAATATGTCCGGCCGGGGTGATAAAGATATTTTTACCATTGCCAATGCTTATGGAGATCCTTCCTGGAAAGATTTTATCATTGAGCGGGCGGAGCATTACAAGAAAGATAAAGGATAAATTAAGGGAGTCTGCAGCCGCGGTTTCCACTCCGTTTGTCTAGCAGTTGCCAGTCAGCAGGAACGAGCGAGGAAAATGGCTGAAATTTGACGACCGGGGACTATGAGCTGACGAAATAAGATCAGAAATATGACAACACTTGAAAGTACATTGCGTGAGGCTTTGGTTAAGAAGAAAATTCTTCTCATGACTCACCTGGTGCTTGGTTATCCCTCTTTTGAGGTAAACCGGGAGGTTATCCGCCAGATGGTGAATAACGGCGTGGACCTGCTTGAGATGCAGATCCCTTTTTCTGAGCCGGTCGCAGATGGCCCCATGATCCTAAAAGCTAACCAGGAGTCAATTTCCAGAGGGATAAAACTTGAGCACTGTCTTAATTTTGCTGCTGAGATGACGGCTGAGTTTCATATCCCTTTTCTTTTCATGACCTATTACAACATCCTGTACAAGTATGGAGTTGAGAGGTTCATTGACCGTGCCTATGACATAAATATTAAGGGTTTTATCATTCCGGACCTGCCGCCTGAAGAGGGCAAAGAGTACATTGAGCAGGTGAAAAACCGGAATATGGCGCCTATCCAGATTTTTGCACCTACATCGACAAAAGAACGCATGCAGCTGCTGGCACAGAATGGCGCAGGCTTTATCTACTGTGTCGCCCGTCGAGGCGTTACCGGCAAAAAGACGGATTTTGACCAGGATTTCAGCGAATATATTGCCCGCTGCCGCAGTGCAACGAGACTGCCTCTGGCAGTCGGCTTCGGAATACGTTCCAAGAAGGATGTGGATTTTTTGACCGACAGGGCCGATATTGCCGTCATAGGAACGGAAACCATCCGTTTGGTCGATGAGAAGGGAGCTGAAGCTGTCGGGCCCTTTATCGCCAGCCTGCGCTAAGGAGTTGTCAAAAAATGACTCCCCGTGAATCGAGTGGGGTCTTTTTGTTTTTTTCCCGAAGAGGTGCCCGTCCAGTTATGGTGTGACTAAAAACCATACCTCCCCAATATTGTGTCCGAAAGTGTCACCCGGATACTTGTCATTCTTGAAATAATAAAGGGGTCTCCCTTTATATGCTGTTTGCTGTCGCCCATCAGGTCTTGTTATGCTTGTGAAATCGCTTGATTCGCAACCTTCAATCAGTGCAGAAGGGTCAACGGAGAAAGGCGGCCAGTTGACAGCGCATCCTTCAATGCAGTTACTTATGTTTTCTTCATCCCGTGAGAATGAGTAAAGCGACATACCTTTGCCGTCTGCCAGAAACCTTCCAAGACCTTCTTTTTCCATAATTTTCACACCTGCTATTTCATCTGCCTTAGGCGGGTTTGGGCTGGAAAGGAAAATGGTTCCGGTAAAGAGGCAGAAAACAGCTAGAACCCAAAATATCGAGAATTTATTTTTCATACTGCATATCTCCAGGAATTTTTTCAGATCACTATTACGATTTGCGCAAAAAATATAAATATATATAAGTTATTTTGTCAATGAGCGGGCTTGCGGCCGAAGGAATATAAAACTGTCAGGGTTTTTAAATAAAAGTAAAGCAGGACATTACACTTTGACCCGGCAATAGATTAAGGTATTATTTCTGCCGTTTCGTGGAAAAAGATATATGAAAATTGGAAGAATATCTGCTCAATGCTTTGGCAGCAGGATTTATAAAAATTGGGCAGATATTAGATACGGAATGTCAAGCAAAGGAGAATGAAATGACGCCAGACATCAATGAAGATCTCGGGACTATCAGCGTTAAATGGAATCTTGCTGATCTTTACAGCAGTTATGCCGACCCGCAGATTGAAAAGGATATTGCCTTCTGTGAACATGAGGCCACGGCTATTAACGGAAAATATGCGGCCAAGATGGAAACGCTTGCCGCGGAGGAATTATTTGCCCTGGTTGCCAGACTCGAAAAACTTGAGACGTTAATGGGCAGGCTTTTTACCTTTGCTTTTCTTAATTTCGCCACGCATACAAATGATCAGCAGGTTGGTGCTTTTTTGCAGCGGATGCGTGAAATCGGCAGCAGAATCGGCAAGGACACAGTTTTTTTTGAACTGGAATGGAACAAGATTCCCGAAGAGACTGCGGAAACACTCTTGCAGAATAAAGTGCTTCTTCATTATCGTCACTACCTGGAAAATATGCGCAAGTATGCGGCGCATCAGTTGTCTCAGGTAGAAGAGAAACTGCTCCTTGAATGGGCTCCGGTTGGCCGCGGAAGTTGGACCACCCTGTTTGAGAAAATAATGGGGCACATGAAATTCGGGGAAAAAAAGCGGACAGAAGAGGAAGTGCTTGCAGACCTGTATAAAGCCGACCGTGAGGTGCGAAAACAGGCAGCCCGTGATTTGACCGAAGGGTTGAAAAGTCAACTGCACATTTTCACCCATGTTTTCAATACGCTGCTTGCAGATAAGATGATAACGGATCGTCTGCGTAAATATCCGGCATGGATCAGTTCCATGAATCTTGGCAATGAACTTGAAGAAAAAACGGTCCAGGTGCTGATCAATGCAGTTACAGCACGCTACGACATCCCGCAGCGGTATTATAAGGTCAAGAAAAAAATGCTCGGGCTGGATGAACTCCTTGATTATGACCGCTATGCACCTGTACCCAATTTGCCTGACACAATGATCTCCTGGTCCGAGGGCAAAACAATGGTGCTTGATGCCTTTGCCAAATTCTCACCCCGCATGGCAGAAATAGCCGGCTATTTTTTTGACAAAAAATGGATTCATGCCCCTGTGCAGGAGGGGAAAAGGGGCGGCGCCTTTGCCCATCCCTGTGTGCCGGAGGTGCACCCCTATGTTCTGGTAAATTATACCGGCAATCTGCGTGACGTTTCCACAGTGGCCCATGAATTGGGGCATGGTGTGCACCAGTACCTGGCTGCAGAGCAGGGATACTACAACAGCAACACCACCCTGGTGCTGTCAGAGACCGCGTCAGTTTTTGCTGAACTCCTGGTCTTCAATTCACAGCTTGAAATGCTTGAAAAGAAGGAAGAAAGAAATGCTTTTATCTGTCAAAAGCTTGAATCTATTTTTGCAACCGTATTCCGGCAGATTTCAATGAACCGTTTTGAAGACAAGGTGCACAATGCCAGAAGAGAACAGGGTGAACTCAAAACAGAGGAAGTTACCGCCATGTGGCTGCAAACACAACATGAGATGTTTGGTGATTCAGTCACATTGTCAGAAGACTACGGCCTCTGGTGGTCATATATTCCGCATTTCCTGCACACACCTGGCTATGTTTACTCCTATGCCTTTGGCGAACTCCTCGTACTTGCACTCTACGGCCTGTACAAAAAGGAAGGTGCATCCTTTGTGCCCAAATATATGGAACTGCTAACCGCTGGTGGAAGCCAGACGCCTTATACACTCCTGGAACCCTTTCGAGTGAATCCCGATGATCCGGATTTCTGGGATGGCGGGTTAAAGATTATAGATGAAATGCTGGAACTTGTTGAATAGGGCACGTGGCCAAGTTTCTACTTTTTTTATCCTGATTCACGCCTGAATTATTTGCTTATCCGCTGGGCATATTAACATTGTGTTAAGTATTCTGCGGTTTAAGTCGCTGGTAAACATAAAAATTTAAAATTCTGTTGATCGGCAAAAGAACCTCACCACAAAAAAGATTATCACCCAGAGTGTATTGTGAAAAATCACCGATATTTCATTAGTCATATAACCAGTTTTCCCTTGAATTGTAAAATTGCACGCTGCACAATTTTTCCTCAACTATGAGTAATGATTTATATTATCAGAATATTATGAGGTTTGGTTCATTTCTTGCATAACTTTCTGTATTTGTTGAGACTTTTTCATCATTAACATAACCCGGTTTTTTTGTAACTGGCTGTGAAAGAAATAGATCACAGGCAAAATAAGGGAGACAAAACCGTTTTTGCTTTGGAAGACGGGAAATGCTTGGTATGAGATGCAGATAAAATACCGCGTTTCATCGGTGTCTTTTTCTATACACCAAATTGTAATACGTAATTTTATCAGGGGATTTATATATAAACGAGGGTTTTTATCTATTCTGACTCAGGGGAGGAGATGTGATGGGTGTGCTGCTTGCGCGTTTTCAAAGGGTTAGTGTCTGGTTAGGGTTCTGTCTGTTGGTATTATTCTGTTTCTCAAACACTCCTGCTTACGCACTGGATGTTTTTGTCGATGACTTTGAAGGAGGCCAGGGTGACTGGTTTGCAGACAATGGTGTCTGGCAGATCGGAACGCCTACAGCAGGCCCTGCAAGTTGCTTTGAAGGATCACAGTGTATGGGGACAATCCTTGATGGTAACTATCCACCTGATACCGACAGCCCTCTGATCAGCCCAGTAATTGATTTGCCAACTCTTGTCTCTGTTGATG
>Ga0111149_1031_pt1 | contig 20776 bp, 18 predicted proteins | sample DeeMarSeWOR28_12_FD_80400 | JGI IMG/M metagenome (GOLD analysis project Ga0111149, IMG submission 80400) | Desulfobacterales bacterium SG8_35_2
CCACCGACCCCTTCTATGGCTCCGGCAAGCTCACCCGGCCCCCTTGTTTCAGTCCCTTTAAAGATCATATGCTCAATGAAATGGGTGATGCCCGCCTCTTCTGCATTTTCATATACTGACCCGGCTTTGACCCAGATCTGGACCGTTGCCACCCGTGTTCCAGGCATCTCTTTGACAATGACGGTCAAGCCGTTATCCAGAGTTGCTTTATGGAGGTGGGGGGCCAGTTCTTCCGCCGTCAGGTTGCCACCAGTAGGATGTTTAAAAGTATTACTATAGAGCGCATTTTGTCATTTCTCTGCAGTTATTTTACTGATTTTATTATCAAATAGTGCAACATACTGCACTTTTCTCTCTGTCGTCAACTACTGATGTATTTATAAAGGCACAAAAATGCCAGCACCGCCTCATACATTCAAACACATATAAACAGGATACGATTTTGTTCAGGCTGTTCCGCACAGTATGGCTGAATCATTTGGACCCTGAAATTGCAGGCGGTGTATGTTGCTTGCTCCGGCCTGCTGCATCATATGGCTTACTTCTTTTTCCGAGTAGGAGCGCCCATGGTTGTTAAGGAGCATATTCATTGAAAACAGGGCCGGGAACAGTGGGCCGTCCTTGGAGTCGTTCAAGAAAAAATCATGGATCAAGATAAGGCCCCCCGGCTCCAAGGCCTGCACAGTCTTTTTAATAAGAGCCAGGCATTCTTCCGGGGAATTCGAGTGCAGTATCTGTGACAGCCATGCCACATCATAAGGCCCCGGGATGGGATCCTCATTGAAGTTGCCCGCCATAAAATTGACCCGGTCAGCCACACCGAATCTCGCCGTTGTCTTTTTGGCAAAAGGCTCGGTGGTCTTGCGGTCGTAAATAGTGGCCCTGAGCTGAGGGTTTTCCAGGCAGAAGTGGATGGCATGCGTGCCGGGACCGCCTCCGAGATCAAGCAGATGGCGCCTGCCCTCCAGATCGACCGAGGCTGCAATTGTGGGCGCTATGACCATGGCCAGGTTAAACATACCCATCTGAAAGCTTTCCCGTTCCAGGTCCTCGCCGTGGGACCTCTTTTCTACAGGTTGCCCCAGGACAACGGCTTCATGCAGTTTGGCCCAGGCATCAACCAGGTGAAAGTGATGCAATATTATGTATCCAATATAACCCGGCTCGCCTTTTACCAGACATGAACGGCTGAACCCGGTATTTTTGTAGCACCTGTCATCATGGGCCAAAAGCCCCATTGCTGTAAGGGCATTAAGGAGCATGGCCAAGCCCCTTTCTTTTGCCCCTATTTCTGCACCGACCTCTTCAACAGTCAGCTCTTTATCCCCCAAGGCTGTGAAAATTTCCAATCTTACGGCAGCATGGACTGTGCTTGACCGCCAATAACCACTTGAGGTACCTAAAAGCCGGCCAATATTCCACTCTGTTTCATTGCCCATTCTGTTCTCCTGTTTATGACGGCTTTGCGTTTAAGCAAATCCGGTGGTTTCTTTTTCTGTTACAATAGGGCATAATACAAAATGATCATTAAATAACAAAGAGACAATACATAAACATCTTGGTGAAAGTGCAGCCTGGCTTTTTTTACGTCCAGGCATGTATTATGGTAATACCGGAAGAGTTTGGAGCAACCCCGGGAAATCTAACACACGCTGGGCCCGGCAAGAAACCTTAAACCCTGCCAGGAAATACTGTGCTAGTTATCCGTTGTGCTGCCTGTAAAAACAAACTTTGGAAATATGACAAGATCGGCCCGGGTGAAGTTTTGCGTTGTCACAAGACAAGAATTGTCAAAAAATATAGCTTTACAGCCCGGAATGAGAAGATACAATGTAGTTGCGGCAAGGAAATCGGGATAGATAAGGGATCTTTCATTAAAATGATCAGCAAGGCCTTTACCTATTCCGGCACCAAGAGAAACAGTTGACCTGCGCCCAGGTATATAAAGAAGCAGAACACCACTGATGTATAACAAGTTTTTTGGTTTCAAAGAAAAACCCTTTAAACTGGTCCCGAATCCAGCGTATCTTTTTTTGAGCCACAGCCATGAAGAGGCTTTGGCCCACCTGACTTACGCCATTTCCCAGGGCGATGGTTTTGTGGAGATAACCGGGGAGATTGGAACCGGTAAGACCACCCTGTGCCGTGTTTTTCTGGAAAACCTGGATCAATCCATTCATGCAGCTTATATATTCAACCCCAAACTTGATGCCTTACAGCTTCTCAAGGCCATCAACGACGAGTTCGGCATTGACTCCAGTCCTGACAACACCAAGGATTTGATCGACAGACTCAATGTTTTTTTAATAGAGAAAAAAAGCGCCGGGCAGAAAGTTCTGCTCCTTATTGACGAGGCCCAGAACCTGTCCCAAGAGGTTCTTGAACAGCTGCGCCTTCTCTCCAACCTTGAAACAACACAGGAAAAGCTGCTGCAGATCATTCTGGTCGGCCAGCCTGAGCTGCGGGATATGCTGGCCTCCCACCAGTTGCGACAACTGGCACAGCGCATAACCATTGACTCCAGGCTGTCGCCTTTAACCTTTGAAGAAACCAAGGACTATATCAGGCACCGCATCACCCTCGCTTCCCTCAGGCCGGGCCCCCCTTTCGATAAAGCATCCTATAAGGCCATTTATGAATATTCGCGGGGCATCCCGCGCCTGATCAATATTGCCTGTGACCGGGCCCTGCTGAATGCATTCAGCCGCAACAGCTTTAAAATAAGTGGACCGATTACCAAAGAGGCAATCCGTGAGCTGACCCGAAAAAAAATTGGCCATCCATATGGTTGGCTGCAGAAAACTGCGGGCATTTTCATTGCTTCTGCAATTTGTATACCCGTGATCATTATGTTGCTGTTTCTTATCAATGGAGAACCGCCTAAACTCCCGCCGCTCGATAAACTTTTTTCACCCTTTCGGGTCATGCAGGCAGAGACCCATAAGGTTATTTTTGAAGGAGGCCCGATCCTCGGGGGTGCCGCCCCAACTGAAAAACCTGCTGCGCTTGATGCAGAGAAGCCAATCGCCGTAAAGAAAGTTTCCCTGGCACCAGTTCAGAAGGGGGATGTTGTCAGCACCATAGACCCTCTGGCTGCAGACGAAAACATACGCACTGCAAATCCTCCTGCTGAAGAAGGCGTGCTTGCCGGGGAAGAAGCACCAAACAGTATGGAGATGCAAAATTTTGCAGTTTATTTGCAGAACCTCAATTCCCGCTTCTCGAGGAACAGCGCCATCAAGGAAATCCTGAAACTCTGGCATCCAACAACCGAAATAAACATAAACCAGGATAAAATACTGACTGACAAGATCTTCTTTGAAGAAGAGGCCAAACTGTATGATTTGGAAGTAAAGCCGATTGCGACCGAATCAGACCTTGCTCTTATTGAAGCCCTGAATCTTCCTGCAATATTTACTTTTTACCTGCCGGGGCATACATGGCCCAAATATCTTGCAGTTCCATATATTGATCAGGAAAAAATTTATTATGTTGCCGGGGAAGAGGGCCAAATAGCCTCGGTTGAAAGGGATATACTCCTGCAATATTGGTCTGGTGAAGCTTATATTGTCTGGAAAAATTTCAAAAATCTGAGTTGGGTACTCCGCCAAGGCTCCCAAGGTCAAGACGTCATCACACTGAAGAAACTCCTGCTGCGCTTAGGCTACAGCAGCGTTATTATTACAGACACCTACGACAGGGAAACCATGCAAATAATTAAAGATATTCAGGAAAAATATGATTTGCACCCAGACGGGATGGTTGGCACCTTTACAAAAATTGTCCTGTATAATGAAAGTCCTGAATATACTAAACCTTCATTTGTCAGATACGCTGAAGCGAAAATGGAGGACGGCAGTTGAGCTCAATACTTCGCGCCCTGAAAAAGCTTGAGAGTGAGCCGAGGCACCTTGAGGACAGGCCGTTCCTTGACAGCAAATTTGTGCCGCTGGCAGATACAGGCCCGCAAAAAAACGCCACAAGACTCTTCATAACCGTCTTTGCCGGCGGCCTTGTCTGCGGTCTTGTCATTCTGGCGGGCTGGTGGCTTTTTTCTGACAAAAGCGGCCCACCTGCTCCTGCACCTCGGGAAACCGCTCTGCAAAAGGTACCACAGGCAGAAGTGGTTCCTGCCGTGCCACAGAAAACAGAAATTCCGGAACGTGCGGTTCCTGCGGTTGGGCCCGCAAAACCTGTCGCAAAAAGTATTGCTCCCCGCAAAGCCCTTGAAACCGATACTGGCTCAACTCCAGCAACAATACAACAGCCCTCTTCCCCGGCCGTTGAGCCTGTGCCGGAATCGGTGGCCCAGGAACAGGCGACCCCACAGGCAACCCCAGGCCCTGAAAGTAATGAAGAGGCTCCTGCTCAAGGAGAAGCGGCTGCTGTCACCAGGGCGCCTGAAGTCCCGCCAGCAGCCGGCGAAATTGAAATTCCTGTTCTCAATGACCCTCAAATGAGGCTGCAGGCCATTACATGGTCGAAAGATCCTCAAAAACGCATTGTAGTCATTAACAACCGCATCCTGCGCCAGGGAGAAACCGTTTCAGGTTACCGCATTGACACCATTAACCAGGATGACGTCGTGCTCATTGATGCAGGTGAAAAATGGAAACTTTTATTCCGCATCAAATAAATACTCCATGCCGGACCAGGAAAACCCCATCATGAAAAAATTTATACTGCTCTGTTTAATTATCCTTTCCCTTACCAGTAAAAACGTTTTGGCTGAGGGCGCCAAAGATTTTGTCCCGGAAGCAGTACCTTCACTGCTTTCTGCCATCAGGGTTGATGAACCTCTGAATTTTTGTGGTGAACCGGTGCATCTTGATAATGCTGATGTCCGGGAGAGGCTTGAGAAGGAGCTGCTTCTCATTCTCTGGAACAGGCCGCAGGTTATCCTGTGGCTGAAACGCTCCACCCGGTATTTCCCTTACATTGAAAGAACTCTCGCCCAGAACAATATGCCGGAAGATCTTAAATATATTGCTGTTGTGGAAAGTGCCCTGCTTGATCATGCCGGTTCACCGCAAGGTGCTGTGGGATACTGGCAGTTCATAAAACAGACCGGACGCCGTTATGGACTTTTCATAGATCAAGATATTGATGAACGGCGCAACTTTTTTGCTTCGACCAAGGCCGCGGCCGCCTATTTACAGGACCTGTATGATCTCTTCGGTTCATGGACTCTGGCTGCCGCCGCTTACAACGTGGGGGAAGACCGGTTGCAAAATGAAAAAACGAACCAGAAGGTTGACAATTACTACAATTTTCATCTGCCTACCGAGACTGAACGGTATATTTTTAAAATTATTGCCGTTAAACTTATTTTTTCCGACCCCTCCCGTTACGGCTTTCACCTCCTGAAAGAAGATTATTATCAGCCCCTGACCTTTGACAGGGTCAGAATAACCCTGCCGGGCCGAACGCCCCTTTACCTTGTGGCTCAGGCCTCGGGGACACATTTTAAACAGATCAAGGACCTCAATCCCGAGATCATGGGGGGTGAACTGCCAAAAGGCACCCATGTCATTGCCGTGCCAAAAGGCGCAGGAGCAAGCTTTCATGCGCAATTTTCCAAACTCGCAGAAAAATGGCGGCAGGAGTACAAAATGCACATCTATATTGTAAAAAAAGGCGACAGCCTCTCCACTATTGCAGAGCAGTTCAATGTCACGCTTCCTGCCCTCATAGCCTGGAATGACTTAGGCCCTGATAACTTAATCCACCCGGGCGAAAAGTTAGTCATCTATCAATAGTGACGACCATAATGGGGTATCATCCAGTCTTCTTGTTAAAGACAAGCCTTGAGCCTCTTAGCGCATGAAGAATAAATTTATATTTTTAGGAGTGGTGGCACTGCTTATCGCGGCTTTTTACTTTTTTCAATCTCAAAGTCATGAAAGCGGAGAATGTTTGGATGGGGATTGCGTTGATGGTACCGGTTCGCTTGTTTTCAAGGACGGCCGAAAATATACCGGAAACTTTGTAAACGGCAGCTATAAAGGTCAAGGTGTCCTGCTCCTGCCCGATGGCAGGAAGTATGAAGGGGCATGGGAGAACAACCTGCCAAACGGGTTTGGCGTCCAGACCAACCCTGATGGAACAGTCTATACCGGGGCATGGAAAGATGGCAAATATGATGGTGAGGGGACACTGACCACCGCTGACGGCGGTTCCTATTCAGGTGCCTGGAAAGATGACATGCCCCACGGCATTGGCACGCTGACCAAGCCGGACGGCAGCAAGTTTACCGGCGAATTCCGAAACGGTAAAGCTGTAGGGGAAGGACTGCTGGTCACGCCTGACGGCAAGGAAACAAAAATTTCCCTGTAAGCCGTCTGCAGCATAGCATTTTTGTGCCGGGTAGCGGCAATACCTGACAGCAGGGAAGGTCCTTAGTTTTCCACGATGTAATGAGGAGTAATATTTTTGGGAGACAGTTTATGAGTAAAAAAACACTCAAAGTCCGAACCCCCCAATTCCCCCTTTATTCTGAGGTGCGTTATCTGCTGCAGATTTTTGAGGGCATTTCCCAGCCTGCTATCAAAAAAATGCTTAAAACCATTGAAGGCCAGACAGGGACACCGCGGCATCCTGTAGACTGGTCAGACCCTGAATCCTGGGTTCATAAAAGATTAAGCGGCGAATCAGCCGTCCTGGCCAAACGAATCTGGCAGGAAAGCAAAAATGAAGTCAACCCCCGTCATGTCTACGGCTCCTACCTGTTTATTAACAACAATGGGCTGTTGACAGATAATGTCTTTGGGGTCTATCAGATCACGCCGCGCGGGCAGGCCTTTCTCGATAATGATCCCAAACTCCTGGCTGAAATAGATGATAACGAAGGTATTCCCCACCTGTTAAGAATTCTTGCCGGCAAAACAACAGCCAGGCGTCGTGACCTTCTGCCTGAGTGGGGCGATTTCTTAAGAGAACATTCCCACTTCGGGACTCAGGCCACCATACGGGATACATTGCGCCGTAGGCTGAACAACCTTGCAGAAAGAGGGTATGTCTCACGGCAGGGTGTGACATACCTTATCACCAAAAAAGGTTTGGACTATGCCGAGCAGTTCTCCCAGACCGATCTTGACCAGAAGCGTGATGTTGTGAGAACGATAAAGGCTTTTAACCAGGAACAGATGCAAAAATTAAGCAGCCTGGTAGCCTTTATGAACCAGCGGGATTTCGAGTTCCTGGTCCAGGAACTGCTCGAATCACTTGGGTATGAAGATATAAAAATAACCAAGGAGAGCGGCAGCAAGGGAGTTGAGGTTACTGCGTTTATCCAGTCCGGCATCAGCACCCTCCCTGAAGTCATACATGTCCGGCGCTATCAGACCTCAACAGGAAGGCCCGCCTTAGACCAGCTCCGCGAAGCTGTCGTGCGCCATAATTGTCTGCGCGGCACCCTAATCACCCTGGGGCGTTTCACGCGGGAATGCAAAGAAGCTGCCTTGGTTGCAGATGCCCTGCCAGTGAAATTGATCGATTCCAAAAATCTGCTGCTGCTGCTGAGTGAAAACAGGATCGGTGTTACCCGGCAATCAGTCTCGCTCTACCATATTGATGACGAATATTTTTCCTCATCAAATGACACGTCAACAACATCTGAAAATTAAGACATCCCTTAATCCCTGTATAGTGGAACGGGCAAAGGTGCGAAGACTGAGGACAGTATGTTTCAGACCATAGCCCGTAGACGTTTTATCCGTTCCTGAATCGGGGGGTGAGTGCTGAAAAGACTTGCCATGGTGCCACCGGCAAGAGGATTGACTATATACATCTGGGCTGTGGCAGGATTAACCTTCATCGGCAGCCTGTGATTGTATTCCTCCAGGCGCTGAAGGGCATTTGCCAGAGAAATGGGATGCCCGCAAATTTTTGCTCCTGTAGTATCCGCCAGGTATTCCCTGCTTCTTGAGATAGCCATCTGGATAATAGCCGCTGCCAGGGGAGCAACTATCATCATTACCAGCAGGGCAAAGATATTACCGCCCCCTTCATCATCATTTCCGCCCCTGCCTCCAAAAATCATGGCCCATTGCGCCATTGTTGCCAGGTAGCTGATGGCCCCGGCCATAACCGCGGCTACGGAACTGATTAATATATCGCGATTTTTTATATGGCCAAGCTCATGACCGATAACTCCCTCAAGCTCATCACGCTGCAGAAGCTGCAACAATCCTTCGGTGACCGCAACTGCCGCATGATCAGGATTACGTCCGGTGGCAAAGGCGTTGGGTGTCTGTCCTGGCATGACATATACTTTCGGCTTTGGCAGCCCGGCGTTGCGCGCCAGCTTTTCAATCATGGCATGAAGCTGGGGCGCCTGTTCGAAGGTGACCTGCCGGGCCCTGCTCATGGTCAGGGCCAGCTTGTCACTATACCAATAGGCAAAAAAATTCATGGCCAGAGCCATGACAAGAGCGAACACCATGCCGCTCTGTCCGCCAAAAGCCTGACCGGCAAACATAAACAGCGCTGTCAGCGCTGCCATCAATATAAAAGTCTTCATTGTGTTGACCATGATAGTCAACCTCCTTCTATCAGGGTGTTAGCTAAATTTTACATGAAAAAAACCGCAAGACGCATTTCTCAAGCATACTCAGGCACAGATTCCCACCGGTGCTGCCTGCAGTATTTTGAAATAGTATAAGTCTGCAGAGCAAGTAGTCAAGGACCTGTGCATTTCATTTCTCGTTGCCATTTACTCATAATTTTTTTCGTGGTTTTTCAAGATCACCGGGGGTATCGATCTGATAGAGTCGTATTTTCCGGCTCCGGGGAAACTCATATTTAATCAATGATTTTAAGTGCTTCTGCAGCCGCGCCTTGTCAACAATCTGTTCCTCTTCACGGTAGCCCCGTTCACGCACAAGAAACATATTATCGTCCAGCAATAACACCGCAATAGAACGGTTCCGCTTATATGACAGTAATTCAACCCCTTGGGGAGGGCGCAATTTTTCAAGCTTCGGCAAAAGGGTACGGATGACAGAATCAATATTAACTAAGGCCATTGGCTGTTGTTAATTATGGCAGGAGATGATCCTCGTGCGGATAACATCAGGGTGCGCTTCGATGGTGGCGATCACTTCGCGGGAAACGGGGGATTCAACATCAATGATATTATAGCCGATGAGGCCGTTGCTCTCATTGATATAGCTCGCTATGTTTATGTTGTTGGACCCTATGATGTTGGTGGCAAAACCGATCATGCCGGGAATATCCCGGTTTATCATGATCAGCCGGGCATGACAGCTCCCGGAAGGGATTGATTCAACGGTCGGGAAGTTAACGGAACGGCTGATTGTGCCATATTCCAGGTAATCTTTCAGTTCTGAAACAGCCAGGCAGGCGCAGTTTTCCTCACTTTCCTCGGTGCTTGCCCCCAGGTGCGGCGATATCAGCACCTTTGGGTGGTTCAGATTGATATTATTGGGGAAATCGGTAATATAGCCGTCCAGGCTGCCAGCATCCAGGGCCTTTAAAACGGCCACGTCGTCAACAATTTCGCCGCGCGCAAAATTAATCAGGGTGGCGCCCGGCTTCATCTGTTCGACAAATTCACTCTTCACCAGCCCCTGGGTTTTTTTGTTCAGGGGAATATGTATAGTCACGATGTCAGACTGCTGCAGTACTGTACCAAGATTCCTTGCCAGCTTGACATCGTAGGATAAGGCATGGATGTTTTCAAGGGCCGGAAAGGGATCAAAAGCGACCACCTGCATCTGTCTCTGCACACCCCCATTTGCAACCATCACCCCTATCTTTCCTGCGCCGATGACGCCAAGGGTCTTGCCTGCCAGCTCCACTCCCCTGAAGGCTGCTTTGCGTGATTCCACCGCTGCACTGATTGCAGCATCATCAAGCCCTGCCAGTTCTTTACACAATGCCACCCCTTCATGAATATGCCGCATTTGTATGCCCAGCATGGTAAACAGCAGCTCTGCTACAGCATTGGCATTGGCGCCAGGGGTGTTAAAAACGCAGATACCCTGTTCTGTGGCCTTGTCCACCGTAATATTATTTACTCCTGCACCTGCCCGTGCCACTGCTAAAAGTTCCGGATAGTCATCTGTATCGACCGGACTGCTCCGTACGATAATGCCATGCGGATTAGCCTCGTCCTGGCCGACCTGAAAGTTGGTACCGAAGAGTGCCAATCCTTCCGGTGCGATGCGATTGATTGTTTTAATGCGATAGGTTTCCATACCTATTGGGATTACCTGGATTGAAGACCGTTGTCAAGTGCAAGCTCCCCAAAGAGTTTTTCCGTGAAATGCCTGAAGGCGAAACGTTGCATACCAATTACAGCCGTGGGCGATGCACGATCAACATCGGCCTTTGACAGTTGTCGGCCACATCATCCGCCAGTGAGCCGAGCAGCATCTTTTTTATGCCGAAGCCTTCTGATACTGCCATGATAAGAAGGTCGTGCGTCTGGGCCTCAGTGATAATTGTCTCCAGGCGCGCTTCCGTCTTCATAACAATACACTGTGCAAAAGGCAGCTTCTTGCTTGCGGCCCAGTTGTGTAACTTCTTTTCGTAATCAGCTGCTTCCAGGTCCAGCACATCCGCTGAAAGGAGACGCAGCAGTGTAAGGGAATGTTTCCCGACATGGGCCAGAGAGCATAATGTATCTCCCACTGTTTCCAGGTCGGCTGAATTGACGATCGGGACAAGTATTCTCTCTGTATGCAGTATGCCGGCAAATCTAACAATTATAAGCGGACAGGTGACTGCAGAGGAAACCTCTTCCACGATCCTATTGAAACTATGCTCTGTTCTCTGGAAAGGATAGCCTAACAGCACTGTATGCGCTTCTTTTTCTCGAGCCGCTGCAATAATTCCCTGGGCAACACTTTCAGCCCTTGCCTCGCTCGTATGCAAAGTGTAGCCCAGGCTTCTGACTTCCTCGGCTGCGTAGTCAAAAAGCTCTGTGGTGGCGATTCGTGACGGGACCGGATCCGTTGCTGTATTAATTCTTACCGCCAGAGGCTGGGCCTGGAAATGATGCGCCAGTAATGTAGCCATTCTGGCCAGTCCGTTCACAGTGTTCTGGTGTGAAACGCCAAAAACAACAGTCCCTTTGAATGCTGGTGGCGGTGTAAGTTTATCCCATGACCATGGGACAAGCTTTGCCTCCCAGGCTTCCTCCAGCAAAAAATCTCTGGTTTTCAGCGGCTCAGCGCCTGCTGCACCATCAGATAGAGCCGCTTCACCTGATCTTTCCAAGGCGTATTTTGTAAAGGCCGGCCCGACCAGCTCGGCAAACAACACCCCAACCAGTACGGTTGGGGTCAGGATTGCTGCATACATATGGAGATCTGGATCGCCGTTTATAAGAAAAACAAGGCCGATGGCGACCCCGGCCTGGGGAATAAGGGCAAGACCAAGGTTCTTTCTGATCATGTGTGAGGCGCCTGCCAGTGTTCCTCCCAAATATGCCCCGGCCGCTTTGGTTGTCAGGCGCAGCAGAAAATAGATGAGCCCCAGCCAGCCGGCAATCGTTAAGGCTGAAAAATCCAGGTGGGCTCCGGCCAGGGTAAAGAAAAGCACATAAATCGGCGGCTCAAAAGCATTGAGTGTTCTGAAAAGCCGGACATCCCTGCGGTCCCTGTTTACAATGGTAAAGCCGATGGCAATACCGACCAGAAGCGGGGAAAATTTCAAGAGCCTTGCCGTCTCACCACTTAACAGGAGCAGGGCAAGACCGGCTGTAAGCATCTCCCCCCTGTCCTGTAACCGGTGAATGACAAAATCTATTATCAGGCCGGTCGTGATCCCCAGCAAAAGCGAAAAGGAAATTTTTGCCACGATGACAAGTAAAGTGCCCAGGATGGTCTGGTCGGCTCCTACCACCTGTCTGGCCAGGACAAGTGCCACGCCGAAAAGTACGATGGCCAGACCATTGTTGACCGCAACAACCTGCAGCAGGGTTGTCGTCATGGAACCAACTGCCCTGCATTCCCGTGTAATGCAAAGTATGGTGCCAGGTGCCGTGGCTATGGAGACAGTCGCCAGTATTATTGCCAGCACCATATAATCTTTACGATGCCACTCTGCTCCTATCGCTGATGTCAGCCAGGCAGCAATGAATATTCCACCTCCAACCAGGATGAACGAAACGATGGCGTCAGCCAGGCAGATTGACAGCACTGTTTTAGCGGTCACCTGCAACCGTTTCAGTTCCAGATGTTCGCCAATACCGAAGGCTATCAGCATCAAGGCAATCTGGGTAAAATGACCAAGTTGGTTGCTTATCGCCTCTGATGTTATGACTTTGAACCCGGATGGGCCCAAGAAAACTCCTGCAGCGATAAAGCCTGTCACAGAGGGCAGCCGGAATGCCTGCCCGGCTTTCGCGGCAAGAAATCCAGCTATTAATATAAGTGCCAACAGCAAGGTAATTTCCATAAAATCCCCTTACGGTCCGCTTGGAACCGGATCTATTATTACTATACTACAGAACGTCTCTGTAATCCCTTGAAATTAAATGTAGATGGATACGCCTGCGTTACCAGAAAGAAGTTGTCAAATTTTGATGCTTTATACTACCTTAGCTCCAGGTGATGAGAATGAATTTTTGTGCCATCGGTTCTCTTGGGGGGAATGAATATGATCATCGGCGTCCCGAAAGAAATTAAAGACAAGGAATTTCGCGTTGGTATTGTACCGGCCGGCGTCCAAAAGCTTACGGCAGCTGGCCATGGTATTCTTATCGAGTCCGGAGCAGGTCTTGGCAGCGGAATTTCTGATCAGGAATATGAAGCTGCTGGTGCAAAGCTGGTCCAGGATGCAGCAGGCCTTTACACCGGGGCCGAATTGATCGTAAAGGTCAAGGAGCCTCTGGCAGAGGAATATGTATACATGCGGGAGGGATTGGTTCTTTTTACCTATCTGCATCTTGCACCGCTTCCCGAATTGACCGAGGTGCTGCTTGATAAAAAGGTCACTGCAATTGCCTATGAAACAGTACGCCGGGAAAATGAATTTCTGCCCCTGCTTGCTCCCATGAGTGAGGTTGCAGGCCGCATGTCAATCCAGGTCGGGGCCCACTATCTAGAAAAAGAGGCTGGCGGCAGGGGGATACTGCTTGGAGGAGTCAGCACCGTAAAGCCCGGCCATGTTGTTATCCTGGGCAGCGGCACTGTAGGAACCAACGCTGCCCTTATGGCTGTTGGTCTCGGAGCTTCGGTAACAGTAATGGGGAGAAATTCAGCCCGCCTGGCTGCCCTGGAAAAAAAATTTTCAGGAAACATTGGGACCAGCCTGTCCAACCGGGAAAACATAGAAGCTGAGATCAGCCGGGCAGATCTGGTTATCGGCGCTGTTCTGATACCAGGGGCAGCCGCGCCCAAGTTGATTACCAGGGACATGTTGCCGCTTATGAAGAAGGGTGCTGTCCTTGTCGATGTATCAATTGACCAGGGTGGCTGCATTGAAACCGCAAGGCCCACTACCCATTCGGATCCTGTTTATGAGGTGGCAGGAATACTGCATTATTGCGTGGCAAACATGCCTGGAGCAGTTCCCAGGACTTCGACCTTTGCCCTGACAAATGCAACGCTGCCCTATGCGCAAGCCATTGCCGACAAAGGATTTCAGAAAGCTATCCTGGACGATCAGTCTCTCAGAAGGGGGGTGAACACCTACAAAGGCTTTCTCACCAACAGGGAAGTTGCCCAGGCTCAGGGGAGGGAATGTAAAGATATCGACAGGATTATAGATGAATAATCGTCGGCAGGTTTAAGAAAAAAGAAATGGTGTTACCATCCCCAGAGGAGGCTGCGTTTGATCCAGCCGGTTAAGCCCTTCTCGTGCTGAACCTTGACCCAGCCTTGTTCCCGTGTCAGGGTCGCAAAAACCACCCCATACTCAGCCTGACCCACTATTTTATAACTTGTCCCGGGGCCGCTTCTGATATTTATGCGGGCCTTGCTGTTTTTGTTGACTTTCACAATCAAGTGCGGCTTCCTTGACACGAGTTCTTTATATATCCAACCCACATCCTTTTCAAAATCTGACACTTTAAGCCAATTGCCCTTAGAACCGATAACCTGAAGCGGAAAGCCCTTGCCCAGTTCCCAAATAACAGGATACTGTGCAGATGGCCCTTTTCTTAAGTTTACCTTTTCTCCGGCCACGCTGACCATGGTTATCGCTGCCGCCTGCCCGCATAGTGACCATGTCACAAATAGCAGCAGAAGCAGGAGCCAGACGATTCTGCCAGTCTCTCTTTTTTTATTGCTGCAAGTCATTATCCGTCCGAAAAATGTAATTAATCGTATCATATTGTTCCAATTTCTCATGTGATTCGGCAGCAACAGTCCATTATGTCGCCGCATCCCCCGGCTTGGGTCTGTGCATCCTGAGCCCGCCCTGGCTGCCGAAAGGAATCCCTGCTATTTCGAGAGTAATTGCATCAAACTTGCAGGCCTGATTCATACACTTCAGGCAGGAAATACATTCTGCATCGTCCGGCGATTCATTGAATTTTACCCCCATTGGGCAGACAGGATGACATGCCTCACACTTGGTGCAGTTTTCTGCACTAAACCTGAGTTTTACCAGCTTGAGTTTTTTAAACAATGCATAAAACGCCCCAAGCGGACAGGCTGTGCGGCAGAATGGCCTGCTGGCCAGTATACTCCAGATTATAAATCCAATTAAAATTGTCAGTTTATTGTAAAAAACAAGACCGATAGTCTGGCTTAACGCAGGCTGCAGCACAAGCATGGGCAGCCCGGCCTCTAAGGTCCCTGCAGGGCAGACATACTTGCAGAACCACAGCTCTCCATAGCCGAAATCATCAACAACTGTCAGGGGCAGGAGAATAACAAAAAAAAGCAGAAAACCGTATTTTACATAGTTAAGCTTCTGCGGGATGCTGAATTTCTTTGAAGGAATTTTGTACAGCAACTCCTGTATCAGGCCAAAAGGACAGGCCCAGCCGCAGATGAGGCGCCCAAAAGCCCCGCCAAGGACCCCCATGGTCCCAATAACATAGAGACCAAAAAAATTCTGCCCGTTTTCCAGAGCAATGCGTATGCCGGCCATCAACTGCTGCAAAGAGCCTATGGGACAGTAGGTTGTTGCTGCAGGACATGAATAGCAGTTTAAGCCCGGTGAGCAGACGACCTTCAGCGGGCCCTGATAAATAGTGCGGGTATATGAAAACGACCATGAGCCATTTACCAGAAGGGCCATTAAGGTCTGTATCCATTTTCTTATAATTTCCATGTCACCCTATGCCAATGCAACTCAAGCAGACCTGGACTGCCTGCTCTAAAACCCTCCCCACTTCACCGGTCATTATGCCGAAAATCCCCATAATGAGAAAAAACAGAATGGTGATAAAGGGTGTTATTCTCACCTGCTTCACTTTTTTTTCGCTCTCTGTGCGCATTATATCCGGTTCTTTAGTGCCAGCCGTTCGGCAACGGCTCGTATTTTGTCATCAAGTGCGACCTTTTTGTCCCTGCGGTCATCCAAATTTATCTGGGTCACCACCCTCTGGACCCCTTTCTTAAGGGGCAACTCGGACAGTTCCCCTGCCAGGGACAGGAGTTCTCTGCTGCTGCCCTCAATAATTGTCCCCATGTCGGTGAGTTTATAAGGGAAGCCTGATTTTTCAAGGGCTTTCTGTATATCTGCAACATATTCGCCCACACTGGTTGAGCCAGTCCCAAGCGGTATAATTGTGAGGTGCATTAAAGCCATTTTTTTTCCTGAACCTTTCTTTTTCATTCATCTTTTCTTCATTGAAATCACTTTATATCGGCAGAATAAAAATGCAAGGCACAAGAACTGTTACCGCGCAAGTTTCAGAGAAGGAGCTGTCTAAACCAATTTAATCTTTTTGATTTTATCAGCCCACAATGGTAGAGAAAAACAACAGGCCCCTCTTTAATCGTTTCTTGTATTCAGGAGTATCCATTTATGGCATATGCAACCGACTTCCTAGTAATCGGCACCGGAATCTCCGGACTCTCCTTTGCCTTGAAAGCCGCAAAAATAGGCGGGGTCACCATTGTTACTAAAAAAGCAAAAGTTGATACTGCAACCAATCTTGCCCAGGGTGGCATTGCTGCTGTCCTCTCGGACGAGGACTCCTTTGACCTCCACATTGAGGATACCCTTCGTTCCGGCGCCGGACTCTGCAAGGAAGAGGTGGTACGCATGGTTGTTGAAAATGGTCCGGCGCGGGTGCAGGAACTCCTTGACATCGGGGTCCATTTCAAGACAAAGGAGCAGGATACCTCGCATCTTGATTTGGGGCGCGAAGGCGGCCATTCAGCACGCCGCATCGCCCATGCTCTTGACCTCACCGGCCGCGAGATTGAAAATGCCCTGCTGCACAAGGTTGCTGAAAATCCCAACATCCGCTTACTTGAGAACCATCTTGCCGTGGACCTGCTCATCGGTTCAAAAGCCGGTGTGTCCCCTGAAGACACCCGTTTTGATGATCTTTGCCTGGGTGCCTATGTGCTTGACCGCAAAAGCGGGAATATCGACAATTGGCGGGCCAAGGTAACCGTGCTTTGTTCCGGGGGCTGCGGCAAAGTTTATCTGTATACAACCAATCCTGACATTGCCACGGGTGACGGCATTGCCATGGCATACCGGGCAGGCGCCAATGTCGGAAATCTCGAGTTTGTTCAGTTTCATCCGACATGTCTCTACCACCCAAAAACAAAAAATTTCCTGATTTCCGAAGCGGTCCGAGGTGAAGGCGGCAGGTTGATTGACGAAAGCGGTGTTCATTTCATGGAAAAGTACGACTCCCGCGGAGACCTTGCCACACGTGACACAGTTGCCCGGGCAATTGATACTGAAATGAAAGCCAGCGGTGATGATTGTGTCTACCTTGATATCAGCCACAAGGCCCCGGATTTTATCAGAAACCGGTTTCCCACTATTTATCAGACCTGCCTTTCCCTGGGGATCGATATCACCAGGGAACCGATCCCCGTTGTCCCTGCTGCCCATTACATGTGCGGCGGTGTTATGACTGATATATGGGGCCGGACAAACATTGAAAATCTTTACGCCCTGGGCGAAACCGCCTGTACCGGTCTGCATGGCGGCAATCGTCTGGCCAGTAATTCCCTGCTTGAGGCCGTAGTCTTCGCACACCAGACTTACCTGCAATGTGACCGTGAAAAAGAAAAGATTTCTCGGACAACATTTCACGAGGCACCTGAATGGTCAACCGGCAGGGCAAAAATGATTAATGAGAAAGTGCTGGTCAGCCACAACTGGGATCAGATACGCCGTCTCATGTGGAACTATGTCGGTATCGTCCGGAGCGAAAAAAGGCTGCAGCTCGTGAAAAAAAGGCTGGCTCCCATTCTGCGGGAAATAGCTCACCATTTCAGAGACTATCTCCTGACCCCCGATCTTGTGGAGCTGCGCAATATTGCCCTGGTGGCTGAGCTCATTGTCCAGAGCAGCCTTACCCGCAAAGAATCACGGGGGCTTCATGCCATTGTCGATTACCCCCATCCTGACGATGCCAACTGGCGCCATGACACCATTCTTTCACGCCGGGATAAAACCGTGAAATCATATCTTCTGGATCCCAATGAAAATGAGTAAGCATGAACCGATACAGCTACAAGAGAATCTGCTTGCTTTCCCCGCTCTTTTATCCCCCTTGATTTTTCATGGGGTTTTCAAGCGTTACTCCGGGGTCAGCCCTCCACCATGGAACACGCAAAATATTTCCTTTGGTCTTGGCGATGACCCCGCCAATGTCAGGGCAAACAGGAAAGGCTTAAAAAAAGCGCTGGGTTGTACGCACCTTGTCTCCGCCAAGCAGGTGCATGGGTCAAAGGTCTTTGTTGTAAAGGAAAATCCGGGATCTGACCTTGAGGTTGAAGGATTCGATGGACTCATCACCAATGTTCCCGGTCTCGGCTTGATGATCCAGCAGGCTGACTGCCAGGCTGTTATGCTCTTTGATCCTGAAAAAATAGCCGTTGGCATTGCTCATGTGGGCTGGCGGGGAAGTGTCTCAGATATCATTGCCAAAACTATTTCCACCATGCGCAACGCTTTTGCAACAGAACCGCATGACCTCATTGCCGCAATCTCTCCATCCCTGGGTCCCTGTTGTGCTGAATTTGTAAATTATCATGTCGAACTTCCTGTTTCATTACATGGCTTCCAGGTGCGGCCCCAATATTTTGACTTCTGGGCCATCAGCCGCGATCAGCTCTGCACAGCCGGCATTTACCCGGAGAATATCCATAGCGCGCAAATCTGCACCTGCTGTAACCGGGATTATTTTTCCTACCGAAGAGACCGGCAGACCGGGAGATCTGCTTCCGTGATAGGAATTATTGGAAGATAGTTGATAGGTCGAGGGGTCGGGCAACAAGCATAATTCACTGGAAAAACTTGACAGGTACAATTTGGCGCATGAAAAAAAAGCGACCGGGCGCACGCTACATTGCCATTGAAATACTCTGCAGCTGGGAAGAAAGGCTTCTGCCTTTAAATCCGATTATGGAGGAGAATATTGCCGGAAAACCGCTTGCTGATCCCCGGGACAGGCAGTTAATAATGTCTATGGTCTACGGTGTTGTCCGCTGGCGCGGTTATCTTGACTGGGTAGTGGAAAAGTTTTCAAAAGAGCCGTTGCCCAAATTAAAACAGCGAACCCTGCAAGCTTTGCGGCTGGGCATCTTCCAGCTTCTGTTCCTGGACCGCGTCCCCCCTTCAGCAGCGATCAACGAGACTGTCCAGGCCCTGAAGAATATGAATCAACCCAAATGGCTAACCGGGTTTGTGAATGGCATACTGCGCAGTGTAGACCGAGAACGTCAAAATATTCCGCATCCGCTTGAGACAAATAATATTAATGACTTGCCTGAAACAGCTCTGCTGAGCCATCCGGCATGGCTTATCAAACGCTGGCGCAACCGTTACGGCAGGGAACAGGCAATGTCAATCTGCAATAAAAACAATACGGCAGCACCACTCTGTCTCAGGGTGAACACCGCCCTGACATCAGCTACGGCCTTGCTGGAAAAACTAAGAAATGGGGGCCTGGATGTTGCGGCAGGTAAGTATTGTCCCCTGGCAATATATCTTCATGCTTATAATGGGCCGATTCCTGCTCTGCCAGGCTTTGCTGATGGATTTTTCCAGGTCCAGGACGAGGCGGCCCAGTTGGTAACTCTGCTCCTTGGGCCTTTGCTCCCGGGGAGGCCATATCTTGACGGCTGTGCCGGACTGGGCGGCAAAACCTCGCACCTGGCGCAGATGCTTTCTGCAGACAGCATGCTCATTGCCATTGAGCCAAATCTCGGGCGCCTAAGAAAGTTGAAGGAAAACCTTGCCCGCTTGCGGCACGATACGACAGTGACTATTGTTGAGGGAACACTTTGCGCGCTTCTTCCTGACAATAAGGAAAAATTCGCCGGGGTGCTGATCGACGCACCATGTTCCGGCCTGGGAGTCATTCGGCGGCACCCTGAAATTCGCTGGAGCAGGAGTCCTGATGGCTTGCTCCGTTATCAGGAAAAACAGCTGGACTTGCTCAAGGATGCGGCGCAACTTGTGGCTCCGCAGGGAATATTAGTCTATGCCACCTGTTCAACTGAGCCTGAGGAAAATGACGAGGTCGTAAAAACATTTCTTGCCGCGCATCCGGATTTTCGTTTGGCTGACTGCAGAGATGCGCTGCCTGCAAGTGCGACCTGTCTTGTTGACAGCCGGGGATTTTTTCGGACTCTGCCTGGCAATGATGACCTGGACGGATTTTTTGCAGCAAGAATCATTAAAAACATCTGAATTTAACAACCACCCCTCAAAGAGGTGGATTATAAAGTAACCCTATAAGGGTCTATGGAGTTTCTCAACAAAATGTTTTTAGACTGCCATTTCACGCCGCCGAGCAGTATGTCAATCGTCGGCAGTATCGTATGCCGACAAATAAAGAACGGATCAGCGACTCGGCGGAGTACCCCACATGGGGTGCGACTTTCCGATGTCGCCCGTTCTTTGTGAACTGCGCAGGGCAGTCCGCCTTTGGCGGACCAAGTGAACGGCTGCCCTTTTGGGTTCATTTTGCACTCTGAAAGAATTAACCCTTCAAAAAATATTTATTACCATGTTACCAGCATAGCATAGCTGGGACTCACCAGCTTAGCTGGTGGATTAAGTCAGATATTTTTTTAAAAAATCCCCTAAAAAAATTTTATAATATACTTATGATATTGGCCTGTTCGCATTAAATCTGCGCTCTGCCCCATGGCTTTTCAATACGAAAAATAGGTCAGATTACTGCTGACAACATGAAAAGTCGTTATTACGACAAAAAAAACCAGGCAGCTCAGCGACAGTACCGTCCACGACCTTTCAAGCTTGGGAACTGTCTTTTGCAGCGAGATAATTTTCGCTGCAGGATGGAAAATTCCGGGAAGCATAGCGAAAAATATTCCGCAAAAAAGGCTCAGGAAAAGCGGATAGCCGATAAAACCATACTCTCTCTGCAGAATGTCAAAGGGACAGTGATGCGTCGGCAGCTCATATATATACATGGAGATAAATGAGACCACCGCAGCCAGGGCCACGAACAGAAATGTTGCAGCACATGCGGTGAGAAGATACCGCAGAAAAGCTTTTTGCGAATACAGGCAGAGGAGTAAAAGGATCAGGACAAGCGTGAAGTTCGCATAAAAGATCACCATTGCGGGCAGAACGGGAAATCCTGCCAGGCTGCCCGCCACGCCGCCGCCTTCATCACTGAACAGGG
>Ga0111149_1032_pt1 | contig 18900 bp, 14 predicted proteins | sample DeeMarSeWOR28_12_FD_80400 | JGI IMG/M metagenome (GOLD analysis project Ga0111149, IMG submission 80400) | Desulfobacterales bacterium SG8_35_2
AAAAAGAACTGGAAATTATAACTGACATATCATGGCGTGGTCATTCTGACACTGAAATTCTTTTAGCTGCAATCGAAGAGTGGGGTGTTGAAAAAACATTACCAAAACTTGTCGGAATGTTCGCATTCGCCCTTTGGGATTCAAAAGATGAAATATTGTATTTAGCCCGTGACCGAATGGGTGAAAAACCGCTTTATTATGGGATTAACAATAAAATTCTTTTCTTTGGCTCTGAGGTGAAAGCTTTTCAGTACCATCCTGAATGGAAAGGACAGATAAACCAAAATGCACTAGGTCTTCTTTTACAGTATGGTTATATCCCTGCACCCTTTTCAATTTACCAGAACATTTTTAAATTGATACCAGGAACATTTTTAAAAATTGCCAACAACGAAGGTTGGCTTACAAAAAATGAATTACCTGAAACAATTTCATATTGGTCTTTTCTTGATATAGTAAAGCAAAGTAGGACTAATCCACTTTCGGATGATCCTGAAGAGATAGTTGCAGAATTAGAAAGATTACTAACACAATCAGTTACCAGCCAAATGGTTGCAGATGTGCCACTTGGTACATTTTTGTCCGGTGGCATAGATTCTTCCCTAGTCACCGCAATTATGCAGGCGAACAGTTCTTTCCCAGTTAAGACATTTTCTATCGGTTTTTATGAAAAAAAATTTAATGAAGCAATATATGCAAAAGCCGTTGCGGAGCACCTTGGCACTGAACATACTGAACTTTACCTTACACCTAATGAAACACTAAAAATTATTCCAGAATTACCAAATATTTATGATGAACCTCTTGCCGACACATCACAAATAGCGACTTTCCTGGTTTCACGTCTTGCACAAAAGGACGTCAAGGTGAGTTTAAGCGGTGATGGTGGCGATGAATTATTTTGCGGATATACTCGCTACATTAAAGATACACAACGCTGGAGTCACATCAATAAATTATCGCCTAAGTTAAGAAGTGCTATCTCATTATTTTTGCAAAAAACTCCTTATTCGCTTTTTGACCTCCTTTTGCTCTGGACTAGACCTATCAGGCCTTGTGATGGTAAGCAGGGCAGCTATGCCTCTGCACTTGTAAAATTTGGCAAGGAACTACAATGCAAAGATTTTGTCCAGTTTTACAACTTCCGGTTATCTCAATGGTCAGAAACAACAAACGTTGTTCTTCACAGTCAGAAAATATCACCTATCGGGCAAATGATAACCACAAATACAGATGATATTGTAAAATTGTACGAATTTATGATGGCTTTTGATACCTTACAATATCTGCCAGATGATATTTTAGTCAAAGTTGATCGTGCTGCCATGGCTACGAGCTTGGAAACACGCGTGCCCCTTCTTGATCATCGGTTAGTTGAATTTGCATGTAAAATACCCTTATCAATTAAGACATATAAAGGACAGGCGAAATGGCCTTTAAAAAAGCTTCTTTATAAATTTGTCCCAAAATCATTGGTTGATCGTCCAAAGATGGGTTTTACTCCTCCAATTGGAGCCTGGTTGCGTGGTCCCCTCAGAGAATGGTGTGAGGAAATGCTTGATTCACAATCCTTAAATGAAGATGGGTATTTTGCTACACCTCTAATTAGAAAAAAATGGGCAGAGCATTTGGCTGGAAAACATAACTGGCAATATCCATTATGGTGTGTATTAATGTTTCAAGCTTGGTTGAAACATAACAAATTGTAACCCAAATAGTCTAAAAATTCAGAATAAATCGCCACATAGCATGCTAATTAACGTTGTCATATTATCAGATTCAGCCTCTTTTCCCTGGGGAATGGCTGCTGCTAATCGTGTTCGAAATTTGGCGAAAGGATTAACATTAAACCAGTGTGTTGTCGAATACATAGGTTTAAGAGGTGCCGACATTTTATCCTCAGAAGACTTGAACCCAAAAGGATTGTGTGACGGGATAAAATATTTCTATCCTGGAGGTTTTTCTGCGCGTCCTAACAATTGGTGGATGCGACGTGTTGACGATTTATGCGGAACATGTCTCTCAATTATTCATATTTTGCATAAAAAATTTACAAATAAATTAGACGCTGTCATTATTTACTCCAGTAAATCGCATATTGTTATCTTCTGGTGCCGTTTTTTACACTTACTCCATATACCTGTACTGCTGGAAGTTTGTGAGTGGCCATTGGCTAGGGCCCAAACATTTAAACATGGCTTTAGTGAAGCAAATAAATTTAGTTATAATGCGATTCCTAAAGTTGATGCTGTTTTGCCTATTTCAACTTATATCGACAATGAAATCAGCAAGATTGCAAAAAAAAAGAAAAAGAAAATACCATCTTTCTTGATTCCTATACTTATTGACATTACCCCTAACAACTTGCCCACCCCTCATAAAAGGTTTGAACCATATCTCTTGTATAGTGGTGCAATAGCTTATTTTGATAATGCTAAAATAGTAGTTGATACATTATACGAATTAAAATGCCGTGGATTTAATCTACCTGTTAAATTTACTGGTGGAGGAGAAAAAAAACTTATTGAACAGTTGAAGCAATATGCAGATGAAAAAGGCGTATTGCAACAATTAAAATTCACTGGATTCGTTGAAGAGTATGAACTTTATAGGCTCATGCTGGAGGCTAAGGCTTTACTTGCCCCCCTGCCAGAGGACTTACGAACGGCAGCAAAATTTCCTACTAAGCTGGGATATTATCTTGTTAGTGGGTCGCCTGTGGTGACAAACTCAGTAGGCGATGTAGGCTTATATTTGCAGGATGGTGTTAATGCTTTTGTAGCCCAAGAATGTAATCCAGTAGAACTATCAGACAAAATTGAACAAATTATCAATAATCCAACTTATGCTGAGGAAGTTGGCAGAAATGGCCAAAAACTGGCATTGGACAAATTCCATTATACAACCGCCTGTAAAGGCTTATATGAATTCTTACAAAAAATAATCACTAGCTCCATTTAGGAAATGCGTAATTTTCAAAATATTAAAAACTGATGCTCAACAATGAAGCCTGGACCTTGAAGCTCAACCCCTCATTCAGATCTTTATATTTTCTCACTGTTTATTTTCTGAACATAACTTCTCCCACCCATCCGGCAGCTCAGCAGGTAAAATTCCCAGGGATACTGCCAGGTTGGAAACTTCTTCCTGTGAACAGTTGACACATGAAAAACGCCTGTTACTCTGCACATCAGCTAATTCCTGTCGTAAAAACTTATGCAATGCTGCAGCGGTTTCAGCTTGTAATGCTGTAAAATTAAAGTGTTCCCTGGAGCAGAATTTAAGCAAGCGCTGCCAATTTACCGCACAGCGTACCAGCCCCCGGTAAATGCTTTTATCACGATTTTCAGGTTCAAGATCCCGGAGGATTATCGCCCGGTATCTTTTAACCACTGACTGTTTAAGAAGGAAAATCTCATCGGCTTCAAGCGCAAGGCCAGGACCTTCAGGATCTTCTGTAAGGTAGTAGAGACTGCTGTGCAGAAAGATTTCCGGGATTTCACCTGCATGCAGGATCATAAAGGCTTCTTCAGCTATATATGCTTTCCTGTCCAATTCTTTCATTACGGAACGTCAGCCAATATTACTCTTTTAAAAACTGTTCTTTAATGATTACAAATAGATTCGTATTTTTCCTAACTTGGTATTGGCCGAAGTTATATGGAGCAGGCAGATTGCTATTTATTGCTATGGCAAATTCCCTGTGAAGCTGCAAATGAAACTGTATCGGCTTGCGAAAACTAAGGCTAGTCTGAATTTTCTGGATCAAGATTGAAGAATTTGCGGATAAGGGCAAGTTTAACTTTCTTGTCTTTATGAGAATCTTCTTTCTTGAGATAGACGATGGGATTGTGCAAAATTTTATTCATCATGGCCGAACTCATTTTTTCAATGGCCTGTCTTTCCTTATCTGACAGATGGGCCATGCCTGAAAGCGTTTTCTCGAGTTCCGCCTTGCGGATCGCTTCCGCCTTTTCCCGAATGGCTACAATTGTCGGTGTAACCTCCATGGCACCGAGCCAGAGCATAAACTTAAGTGTCTCCTCTGTAACGATACGCTCGGCGCGCACCGCTTCCTTATCACGCTCAGCCTTATTGATATCTACAACACTATTTAAATCATCTATGCCATAAAGATATACATTATCCAGGTCATTCAATTTGGGGTCAAGGTCCCGGGGCACAGCTATATCGATAAGGAAAAGCGGCTTGTTGCGGCGCTGACGCATGATCGGTTTGACCTCACTGCTGTGCAGGATAATTTCTGGGGAACCAGTAGAGCTGATCATGATATCCACCTGCTCAAGCTGCGGGATGAGCTCATCCAGGGATACGGCCTTGCCATTGAAGCAGCGGGCCAGATTCACAGCCCGTTCAAATGTTCTGTTAGCCACAACAACCTCGGCTATCCCCTGGTTCATGAGGTGCTGGGCTGCCAGTTCCGCCATTTCACCTGCCCCAACCAGCATGGCTCTCTTATTCTTCAGGTTGCCGAAGATCTTTTTTGCAAGCTCCACAGCAGCATAGCTTATGGAAACCGCGCTGGAGCCGATCTCGGTCTCTGTTCTAATACGTTTCGCCACTGAAAAAGCCTTGTGCAACAGCCGGTTTAAAGTCATGCCAGTACAGTTCTGTTCAGTGGCGTCCCTGTATGCCTGCTTCAGCTGACCGAGGATTTGTGGTTCACCGACAATCATGGAGTCCAGGCTGGCGCCAACCCGGAACAGGTGCTGTATCGCATCCTCCCCCTGGTGCAGATAAACATACTTGCCTGCCTCTTCATAACTCATACTTTTATTAAAGAGAAAATCTCGTATTTTTCTCTCGGTTTCTTCAGGAGTGGCAGAGACAAAGATGACCTCGACACGATTACAGGTGGACAGAAAGCAGAACTCCTCACAGCCGGGAATTACTGCAATTTCCCGGTATGGGGTCCCGGGATCATTGGGAAATGCCAGGCGCTCCCTAATTTCGACGGGGGCAGTTTTGTGGTTTACCCCGAGGATTATGATCTTTTCAGCCGACATAGGAATGAACACCTCCCAAAAGGTATGTCACCCCCCACAAGGTAAACATGGCAGCGGAAAAACCAATTATGGTCATAATGGCGGCACGGCGTCCCCGCCAACCAACGGTGAATCGCTGATGCAGCAGGGCGGCATAAAGGAACCAGGTAATTAAAGACCAGGTTTCCTTGGGATCCCATTGCCAGTAAGCTCCCCAGGTCTGCTTGGCCCAGATGGATCCTGTTATTATGCCCAGGGTTAAGAGGGGGAAGCCCACAGCCAGGCAGTGGTTATTCAGATTATCAAGAGCTTCCAGTGATGGCAGTCGGGTATAAAAAAGGCCAAACCGCTTCTTCTTTAGTTCCCTTTCCTGGAGGAGATACATGATCCCGCCGCTGAAGGCAAGAGCCAGAAAACCGTTGGCCATAATGGCTATGCTGGCATGTATTGGCAACCATGCACTTTTTAAGGCAGGCGGCAGTGGCACTATTTCGCGGGATGAAAATGTGGCAATAAGCATAAGAATGGTGATAATGGGACTGACAAATGTTCCAAAATTCCTGACATTATATCTCCAGTGGAAAGAAAGATAACCCCATGTGACCGACCAGGCAAAAAAAGCAACAGCTTCATGATGATTAGTCAAAGGAGTGTGACCTGCCTCGAAGTACCGCACAATGATGTAAATCGTATGCAGAAGTCCGCTGCCGATGAGAATGCCACGGGCCGTTGTTCTGATCTCGTTGCGCTGGGTCCAGAAGTAGACCATATACCCCGCAGTAGACAGAATATAGGCAAACAGGGTTATTTGAAATAATAGATAGCCCATCCTCAATACTCCTGTGATGGTTTATTGCTTTTCAGCGTAAAAGGACCGGATCTTCTGGAGCCAACCATCCTCAACCCTTTTCCCTAAAACTTTTCCAAAATGATATTCCAGTCTGGGCCAATCTCCGGTCCTGATCCAATGGACCACATCATCATGCAGCAACTGTGTAAACAGCTGTTCATTATCTGACTGTGGCAACCCTAATGCTAGTATTTCAGACCGAATGGCACCTAGAATATTGACCAGTACTCTATATTCGACTCCAAATCTTTTTTCAAGTTCCATGCGCAGCTTTCTGGCCAAAGCCGGGCTCTTACCGGCTGTGGAAATTGAAATCATCAGGTCTCCCTGGCGGACCGTAGCCGGCAGGATGAAGTTGCAACGCTGGGGCACATCTGCAACATTGAGTAAAAGATCAAGTGCCGCGGCCTCTTCAAACACCTGCTTCTGGGTCCCGACATCATCCGTTGCCGCAATGACCAGAAAGGCCTTTTCCAAGTCGCCCGGCCGATATTCCCTGTTTATCCATTTGATGATGCCAGCATTATGCAGGGACACTAGCTCTTCTGTCAATTCAGGGCTTATGACTGAAACCTTTGCGGAACAGGAAATCAGGCCCACTACTTTACGCTCAGCCACTCTGCCGCCACCGACAACGACACATGCTTTTCCTTCCAAATCAAGGCATATCGGATAGAACGACATTATTTGCTCTCAAAACTGTATAAATCTTTTTTGCTGATTTAATTATTACCACTATCAGCCTATTATAAGATATGCATGCATCACAACGTACATCTCAAAAATAAAAAGAGCGCGCCACAAAGCCCGCTGCGTATATGAATTAGTTAGCAACCAATTGATTTTCAAACTGACACTTCCCCTAAATGATTTTTCAATGTACCCAAATTTGAGTCAATAGCACCAATCCGGCCAACACGAAACGATAGTAGGCAAAAAGAGCAAAGGAATGGGACTGGACAAAACGCAGCAGAAAGGCAATAACCAGATAGCCTGATACTCCGGCAGCTAAAAATCCTGCCAGGTAGAAGCCAAGCTGTCCCGGCTCTGAACCCTCCCTGATAATTGCCGGCATATTATAGATACCGGCGCCTAAAATAATTGGAACTGAAAGCAAAAAGGAAAACCTGGCTGCTGACATTCTGTTTAAACCCATTATGAGTCCAGCTGTCATGGTTATCCCACTGCGGGACACTCCAGGCATGAGAGCAAGGGCCTGGGACAAACCAATGACAACTACATCGGCAAGCCCTATATTCTTCATGGATCTTAAGTGTTTTCCAAATTTGTCTGCCAGCAGCAGGAGCAACCCAGCCCCGGCCAGAGTTCCGGCAATCAGGACCGGGGCCCTGAAAATTGTTTCAACAGCATCTTTCAGTAAATAGCCTGCCATTACTGCAGGTAATGTCCCGAGGCAGATGTATAATGCCAGGAGTCGCTGTTTTAGGGCCTCTTCACCCAATGCCTGTGGCTTTACCAAAGCGATAAACATCATAGCCAAATCACGCCTGAAATATATAATGACCCCCACAAGGGTCCCCAGGTGTAGGGCAACATCAAAGGCCAGGCCGCCTTCTTCAATGCCCAAAAACGATTCAACCAGGGCAAGATGTCCTGAACTTGAAATCGGCAGAAATTCTGTAGCACCCTGCAAAAGTCCCAGAAAAATTGCGTAAAATAAATTCATCAGAATTGCTGGGGAAGATGGTTTACCCTGCGGGAATCATCTGCTTTATCTCTTCTTCAAGGACGTCATGCTCTACATAACCAAGATATTTTTTCACTATCTCGCCCTTGCGGTTAACCAGGAAGGTAACCGGAATACCTGATACCCCCCCAAACCCCCTGGCTATTTCAAGATCTGCAAGCAGAACTGGGTAATTAATACCGTATTTTTCGATGAGTTTATACAAAGCGGCGGGGTCTCCCTCGTCAACGGAAAATGCTACAACAGAAAAAGCTTTTTCCTTATAAAAATCCTGTAGGGCAATTAATGTCGGTATTTCCTGGATACATGGCGGGCACCAGGTTGCAAAAAAGGTCACCAGAAGCACTTGGCCTTCAAGCTTCTTGCTGTCAAGTACTACATTGTCTGTTAATGAAGTCAGCTCAAATTGCACCATCTGCATATGTTTGCCTATGGGGGGGGAAAAGCCGCCCCTGGTATCTGATTCCGATTGTTTGCATGCCATAAGCAGGGCAAGCACCCCAAGGATCAGAAAAAAATATCTCATTTTCATATTGCGCTCCAGGTAATAAAAAACCACAGTAACGGGCAAGATCTTATTATTTCTTCTGTCCCTCAAGATAACGCTGAGATGCTGGATAAGCAAGCTGGACTCTACGGACAAAAATTAATAGAAAAATATGAACCAATATTAGTACAGGGTCTGACTACCTACCATAAATTCACTAAATGTTAAAAATGTTATTTGCCTGGGAGCTTAAATCCCAAAGGAGCATACCGTTTTTTTTACCGGCAGACTGACGCGGGCTTCCATACCGCCATCGGGTTTCTGATTCAATGAAAAACTCCCGCCATGTATTGCTACAATTTTCTCGACCAGCGTGAGACCCAGCCCCGTCCCATAGGTTTTTGTCGTAAAAAAAGGATCAGTTGCTCTTTGCTGGATGCCTTTGGCAATTCCAACCCCGGTATCAGAAAAGGAGATTATTACCCAACCGTTCTGCCGGCGCACTGAAATTGTCAGATTCCCGCCTTCAGGCATGGCATCAATAGCATTTTTTGTCAGATGAATCATCATCTTGCGCATCAGCTGCTCATCCATTTCCAAAACCGGGTCTGGTTCAATAACATCTAAATTAACCTCGATTGAATGCCTGAGCAGAGAAGGCTGGAGCAGCAATAATGTTTTCCTTATCAGTGGATAAAGAGGTTCGCATTTCTTATCAACCCTCATCTGGCGCACAAAATCGAAAAGGTCCTTCAAGGTACTTTCCAGCCGTGTGGTTTCGTTAACGATCATGTTGACGAATTCAAGACTTTTTTCATCCGTGATTTTTTTGGCCAGCACACGTGCTGCTCCGCCAATTGACGTTATCGGGTTTCTTAAGACATGCACTAGCTGGGCCGACATCTCTCCTAATGCTGAATAACTGGCGGATTCAACCAGGAGATCTTTGTTTTTTTCCAGCTCATGCGTTACATTTTCCAATTCCGCGATCTTTTCCTCCATGTCCATATAAAGGCGGCTATGCTCAATGGCCAGACTGGCCTGATTGGCAAATATCTCCAAAGATCTCACGTGTTCTTTGGTAATGGGCTCATTGGTTACAAAATGGTCGGCTATAATGACCCCGAGAGATTTACTTGGCGAGAAAAGAGGCACTACAATAAAAGTATCTTCATGTAACAGCTCAATGAGTCCACTGGCAACAGGCACATCAGCCTGGCCATTCTCCACGAGAAAGGAACGCCTCTCCAGGGCGGATCTTATCAGGATATGCTCCGGATCTGAGACAGGAACCCTCAAGCTTTTGATCATTTTGGTTACTTTTGTGTCACCATTGAGGCAGCTTTTTTTTATATTTTGGACTATTTCCAGAAAATCGAGCTTTCTTTCCCGCAGCTCCGCCCAGATCCTGCCAGCTTCTTCACGACATTCCGACCCTATGGCGAACCTGCCCTGCAAAACATTGCCTTCTTCCTCAAATAATGCCAGAAAGGCACGGTTGAAACGTAATCCTTCCTCAGCGGTTATGCCCACAAGGATTGCCTGCAGGATTTCATCAAGTTCCACGGTGCTTATATACACCGAATTCATCTTCAGTGAGAGCTGATGCAGAAGCTGGATGCGGAAGTGTGCATTTTCAAGATCCTCGTGATACTTGAGATTTTCAGCTATCAGGCGCCGTTTTTCTAAAACCTTGCGCGCAACCAGGAGTATTTCCTGAAACTGCACGGGCTTGGAAAGATAATCGTCCGCACCCTTGCGAATACAGTCCAGGGCCACTTCCAGATCAGCCATGCCTGTGAACATCACTATGGCTATTCCTGGATGCTCATTGACAATTTCAGGGAGCAGGTCAAGGCCATTGATATCGGGCAGGCCTATATCAAGCAGGATCAGGGCGATATTGGTAGTGCCCAAAAGGTTCCTGAGTTGATTCCCATTTTCTGCTTCAACAACAGCAAGATGGTGGGACTCAAGAAAAATCCTCAAGGGTTCCCTGAGGGAGGCATCGTCATCAACAATTACAATTACCTCATCCTGGGCAAGGAGTTTGTCAGGGGTAAGGGATATATGGTGTAAACCAGGAATGGATTCAAGCATGGATTATAATTTTGGGCTAAATATATATTTGCAACTTGTGCAACAGAATAGTTCAGTCAGAATTGAAAGTTCCCGGGCAGCCTTATGTTTTCTCAGCCGTCTCTTAAAATTAGCTAAAACATTCATCCAGCAGCCCACGTGTTTTTTATTACTCATGCCATGCCAATCTGTCAAGAAAACTGTATAATTTCGAGGCCATTACTGCATTGTTATTCCTTGTTGAATTATGTGGGGATACTCTTTACAGTGCCAGCAAAACATCATGATGAACAATAACTACAACATTGACCTGCTGAAGGTAATTTGTGATTTCCTGGAACTTGGCCATGTCGAGAACATTGTTGCAATGTTTAAGCAGGATAAAAATCTGTATGGTCTGACCGGCAATCTTATCAGGGATGAACGCTTTGCTGTGAGGCTCGGGACCGCCGTTCTTTTTGAGGAACTTGCTGAAGTGCAACCTGACGAAATACCTCTTGCCATTCCCTCCTTGCTGCCTCTGCTGCAGGATGAAAACCCTGTATTACGGGGTGAGGCGGCTACCATTCTCGGCATAATAGGTTCTCCAGTTGCTATGCAACATCTGGAGCAGCTTACAAATGATCCCGACTCCCAGGTACGGGAAATAATTGCGGATATTTTAAACGAGGGAGCAGAGAAACTGTAAACTGGATTGCCAAGGATTAATGGAAAGACTTCTCAAACAGACTCAGGAGATATTTAAGCCCGATGGCCTCCTTTCCACACTATTGGGCAGGTATGAACAAAGAGATGGACAGCTTGAAATGGCCTATTCGGTGGCGCAAACACTCGCAGGCGGCAAACTCGTGGTTGAGGCCGAAACCGGTATTGGCAAAACCCTGGCCTATCTCATTCCTGCTGTCTTGAGCCGCCAGAAGATTGTCATTTCAACCAATACTCTGAACCTGCAGGAACAGATACTTAAAAGTGAAATACCTTTTATCCAGGAACACATAGATCCGGAACTTACCGCCTTGTGTGTCAAAGGGCGGCAAAACTATCTCTGTCTTTACCGCTGGCAGCAATATACCGAGCAGCCCCAGCCTGAAATTTTTGCATCCGATGATGGCTCAAAGGAAAAAATTGAAAACTGGCTGGAGTCAACCATTACCGGAGACCGGGCAGAGCTTGAGTGGCTTGAAGACAATTCTCCATTGTGGCGGGAAATAAGTTCCAGCCCAAGCCAGTGTCTGGGCAGTAAATGCCCGCATGATAAAACATGTTTCATTAATGAATTGCGCAGAAAAGCTGCCGGAGCCCGGCTTCTCATTGTCAATCATCATCTCTACTTCTCAGACCTTGCTCTCCGCCGTGAGGGGCATGGAGAAGTTCTGCCGCGTTATGAATCGGTTATTTTTGACGAAGCCCACCACCTGGAGAATGTAGCGACAAGCTTTTTCGGTTTTTCTTTCAGCCACTTCCAGATGGTTGACCTTGCGAAAGACGTAAAACTTTCTGCGATCCTGCTGCCGGAGGACAAACAGGAACGATTATATCAGGCAGCTGAAGCACTCCGTATGCGCTCCGAGCTTTTTGCAGCCATATTTCCTGCTCAGCCCGGCAAATTCCCTTTACAGAATTTTATTGCACAGCATCCTGACTGGGAGAGAGAAATCCAGACAGTCTCAGAGAGATTGTCTAATCTCGAGTCAATCCTTTTGGGCATGACGGCTGCAGGAGAAACCTGGCCGGCACTGGCCGGACGCTGCCAGGAACTTCAGACCCGGCTCCTTGCGATTGGAGGTTTGCTTGAACTTAGTCATCAAGACACATATGTCCACTGGTATGAACGGCGGGAAAAAACAATTGTTCTGACCGCCTCTCCCATTGATATTGCCCATGAACTCAATACCTTTCTATATCCCAATGTGCGGAGCGCAATATTCACCTCAGGTACGCTTACGGTGGGGGGTGATTTTTCCTACTTTCTTAATCGGCTTGGCCTTGATCAGGATACTGAAACCCTTTCTCTTGCCTCACCATTCGATTACCACAACCGGACCTTGCTCTATGTGCCGGCTCATACCCCGGCAACACCTTTTCCACAGCCTGACCAGGAAACATTCCCCGAAAAAATTCAGCAAATAATTCACCAGATACTCCTGGCTTCAAGCGGCAGAGCCCTGGTACTTTTCACAAGTTTTCACAGCATGAGGAAAACCTATCCTTTTCTGGTCGAGAACCTGCCCTACCCGGTCTTCATTCAGGGAGAGGCGCCGCGCCATAACCTTCTAAAATCATTCCAAGTGCAAACTAATTCCGTATTGCTTGCTGTTGCAAGTTTTTGGGAGGGGATCAACGTACCGGGTGAATCATTGAGCTGTGTCATCATAGATAAATTACCCTTTGAAGTACCGAGTGACCCTGTTATCATGGCACGGGTAAACAGAATAAGAGAGGAAGGTGGAAATCCTTTCATGGATTTCCAATTGCCAAGAGCCATACTTGCCTTGCGCCAGGGTGTCGGCAGGCTCATGCGTACTGCAACAGATAAAGGATTGCTGGCAATCCTTGATGTACGCCTTTTTACTAAGCAGTATGGACGCATATTTCTCAGGAGCCTGCCCCCAAGCCCACTGACGAGGGAAATTGCCGATGTAGTTGCTTTTTTTGCTGAAGATAAATGATAACAACTCTATCAAAAGGAATGAACAGGGTGGGGAAAATTGACCTGATGGCCAGACTAAAGCCTGAAATTGACATTGTCGATCAGGCCATGGAGCTTGACCTGCAGAACCTTGCAGGCAAAGGGTTGATACCCTCCAGCCTGGTCGAAGTGCTGAAACATGCACTTTTCAATGGCGGCAAAAGAATCAGGCCTTTACTCTGTATACTGAGTTCAAGTCTCTGCGGGAACATCAGCAAAGAGATTTACCGTTTGGCCATTGCTTTTGAATACCTGCACGTTGCCACCCTGCTGCATGACGATGTTATTGACTATGCTGATACCCGCCGGGGCCGTCCGACGGTCAGCAGGATCTTCGGGCTTACGCCGGCAATTCTAGCCGGAGACTTCCTCCATGCCCGCTCAATGTTTCTTATTGGAACCCTGGGTGGGAAGCAGAGCCTGGAACTCATCTGCAGCGCCACGGAAGCCATGGTCGCCGGGGAATTTCTCCAGCTCGCCAATGCCCAGAACTTCAACCAGTCTGAGCAGGATTACTTTGCCGTGATCAAAGGCAAAACTGCCCTCTTTATCGGCGCAGTTTGCGAAATAGGAGGAATTTTTGCCGGGGCCGGTGCAAAGGAGCTCAATGCTCTCAAAACCTATGGCGCCAATCTTGGTAAGGCTTTCCAGATTCAGGACGATCTCCTCGATTATCTTGGTGATCCTGCTAAAACCGGTAAGGCTGTGGGCAATGATTTCTGTGAAGGGAAAATGACCCTGCCGCTGATTCATACTCTAAAGACAGCAGGAAAAACTGAAAGTGTTTTTCTTCTTGCGCTTCTCAAGGGCGATAAAAGTGAACGCCGAGCTAAACTCGAGGATGCAAAAGATATCATTAACAAAAATGGTGGCTTTGAATATGGCCGCCAGATCGCAGAAAAATTGATTGCTGATTCCATCGCATGCCTGGAAATTTTCTCATCCGGATACAATGAGCAGATCAATGACACACTGCTTGGACTGGCCAGATATGTTATACTGAGAGACAAATAATTTTTTCGCCAGCAAAACAGATCGGATCGTAAAATTTCTCTGCTGGTTATTACAGTTAATTATTAATGCCGAAAAAAGAAGAAAAAAAACTGTTAAAAAAGGCAACGAGACAGCAGAAAACAACATCAAAGTTTTTTTGACCTTGCTTCAATAATCCCTACCCCTGCGCCTTCTTCTGCTCATTATTTTCAGCCCGGCAGGGACTTTGTATCTTGTTTTTCTGCATACACCACCGACCCAAATTTTTTAGAAGATTCTGCTCCTGACATAAGTCAGGTTTATGCTTATTCTTCATACTTATGAGTCAATCCCTGACTAAAAAATATATGATACAGTGATATTCCTCTTGTACTGCGCTGCTGTAAAAAATACAATACAACCGGACATTCAACTTGTGCGGTTGCTGACAGCAGAACATTTAATGCTTATTATAAAGCCATGTCTGTATATAAGCGCCAGGAACTCCCGAAACTTATTAATGAAATCACGCAGGGTACTACTGCGCAAATCTATCTCCTGTTTGGGGAACGTTATCTTTGCAGGAATGCCGCTCAGGAGTTAATTGGCCACCTGCTTCCTGATCAGGCGCGCCACACCACCAGTCTTCAGCATATTGACGGTGATCATGAGGATTTTAACAGAACCCTCAATCTTATGAAGACATTCAGCCTTTTTGCCGGTCGGAAAATATACTGGGTTACAGATACGAAGCTTTTTTACTCCAAAGGTGTTGCGAAAAACCTCTGGGACAAGGCCTGTGAGAAAAATGAACGCAATGAGTCAGGCCCGGCTCTTCGCTATATCCTGCAAATGCTCAATATTGCCGCAGTATCCCCGCAAGAAATGGTCGAAGAAAATATTACCTCCCTTTCTGCAGCCCGCTGGAAAACCCTTTTCGGCTTCAGTAAGCCTCAGGGTGACCTATCCTGGGTCCGGAATCTTTTGCTCGAATTGCCTGCTGATGCATCCCCGGAAAAAAGTAATGAGATTGATGCCTCCACCTTGTTTACCCTTGCTTTTGAGGCCGGCATACCCAAGGATAACATCCTTATTCTTCTTGCCGAAGCAGTTGACAAAAGGAAGCGACTGTATAAATACATTCATGAACACGGGGTCATACTTGATCTGGCTGTAGATCCGGGAAGTTCGGCAGCTGCTAAACGCGATCAGGACAAAATTGTCAAGGAATTACTGCATTCCACCTTAGCAAAGTATGGCAAGGATATTGAGCCGCAAAGCATCCCTGTTTTTCTTGAAAGAGTCGGCTTCCATCCTGTTGCTGCGGTTATGGAGGCCGAGAAACTGGCGCTTTATGTCGGTGACAGGGAAGTAATTACCAGAAAGGATGTCGATGCCATTATCGGCCGTACCAGGGAAGAGGCTCTGTTTGAACTTACTGAGTCCTTGACCTCTGGTAAGCTTGCAGATGGTTTACTCATCCTTGAGCACCTACAGGCCAGTGGAGTTCATGGCTTAGCTATCCTCGCTACCTTGAGGAATCACATCAGAAAGCTGCTGCTTATCCGCTCATTACAGGAGGTCAAATCCCCGGCCTATACAAAATCGCTATCCTTTCCGATTTTCCAGAAAGATTATCTCCCGAAAATAAAGGACGGAAGAGAAGAATGGACAAGTTTACTTTGGAAAAGCCACCCATATGGCTTATTTATGTTATTTCAACAGGCTGCGCGGTTCCGCAGCGAGGATCTGCAGGAAGGATTGGAAGAGCTGCTGACTGCTGAATACCGCATGAAGAGCTCTTCGATTGACAGTCGCCTCATCATGGACAGCTTGCTTTTCAATCTGATGCTCCCAAAAAAGACGGGGGTTTTGGCATCATGAGCAAACCAGGGCGTGATTTTGAAGGCTGGGTGGCAACTGATCACAAAACATCGGTCAAGGAACCACCTCTATATAAAGTGCTGCTGCATAACGATGACTATACCTCCATGGAATTTGTCGTGCTGCTGCTTGAAAAAGTGTTTAATAAAAGCACCCCGGAAGCCACGAGAATCATGCTTAATGTGCACCAGCAGGGAATAGGTGTTGCCGGCGTATATCACAAGGAGATTGCAGAAACAAAGGTGGCAATTGTCCATGACCTTGCCCAGAAAAATGAATACCCCTTGAGATGTTCCCTGGAAAAAGTTTAATTATGAAAGCAGGTGTCGGGGAGACGGCTTATTTTTTGCGAGAGTGTATTAGCCAATCAAAATTTATTGTATTATATTTAAAAGAGGAAAAAACAAATAACACAGGAAAAGCAACATGTTTAGCCAGAAACTTGAAATGGCATTAGTTACAGCGGTCCGTGAGGCAAAAAGCCACAGGCATGAATTTGTCACAGTGGAACACCTGCTCTACGGTATTTTGCAGGATGAACTCACTAACCGTATAATCAGGCAATGTGGCGGCAGTTTGGAAAACCTCAGGAAAAGACTGGAAAAATTTTTTGATGGTGAATTGCCGACCCAAAAGTTAAACGATACAGGCGACCCTATACAGACGCTCGGTTTCAATCGCGTACTTCAAAGGGCTATCGGTCATGTGCAGAGTTGCGGGAAAAAAGAAGTCGATTCAGGTGACGTGCTGGTGGCAATTTTTTCTGAACCGGACTCCCATGCCGTATATTTTCTTAGCTCGGAAGGATTGGACCGCATGGCTGTTGTTGAATATATCTCCCACTGCCTGCCGGAAGATCTGGAAACAGATGCCTGGCAATCCAAAAAGAAAAAAACCATCGTCAAGCAGGATGAGCTTGACAAGTTTACTGTGAACTTTGCAGACAGGGCCAAAGCGGGCTTGATTGATCCACTAATCGGTCGTGAGCGGGAACTGGAACGTATCATGCAGGTCCTCTGCCGGCGCAGGAAGAACAACCCCCTGCTGGTTGGTGAACCCGGAGTAGGAAAGACTGCCATTGCAGAAGGCCTGGCCCTGCGCATCCATGATAAAAGTGTTCCCCCGATGCTTGAGGATGTTGAAATCCGTCTACTCGATATGGGCGCCCTGCTGGCCGGCACCAAATACCGTGGCGATTTTGAAAAACGCCTTAAGACTGTTATCGATGGTATGGAAAAGAAGGGTGAGAAATCCATACTCTTTATCGATGAGATCCATACTATTGTCGGGGCCGGGGCAACAAGCGGCGGCAGTCTCGACGCCTCTAACCTGCTGAAACCGGCGCTGCAGGCCGGGACACTGCGCTGCATAGGTTCAACGACCTATGAAGAAAACAAGAACCATATTGAAAAAGACCGGGCTCTCTCAAGGCGTTTCCAGAAAATTGACATTGAGGAACCATCCATCGAGGAAACGGTTGAAATTTTGATCGGCCTGAAATCACGCTATGAAGAACATCACGGTATAAAATATACCTCGGCAGCGCTCCAGGCAACAGCCGAACTTGCAAGCCGTTATATCAATGACAGGTTCCTGCCGGACAAAGCCATTGACATTCTCGATGAGGTAGGTGCCGCGTTCAGGTTGTCCGGCACTACCCATAAGCGCAAAAACGTCACTGTCAGGGATGTCGAGTCAGTCGTATCACGTATGGCCAGGATCCCGGCAAAAAGCAGTTCACGGTCTGAAATCCGTCAACTGAAAACCCTGCTGCCTGAATTGAAAAAAGTAATTTTCGGGCAGGACCATGCTATCGAAGCAGTTACCAATGCCGTTAAACGAGCCAGGGCCGGCCTGGGGCAGCCTGAAACCCCTACTGGTTCCTTCCTCTTTGCCGGTCCGACCGGGGTCGGAAAAACAGAGGTGGCCAGGCAGTTGGCCAAATCACTTGCTGTGCATTTTGAACGCTTTGACATGAGTGAATACATGGAAAAACATGCCGTTGCCAGGCTTATAGGCGCCCCTCCTGGTTATGTCGGTTTTGACCAGGGAGGACTGCTTACTGATGCCATCAGAAAACACCCTTACTCAGTCCTGCTGCTTGATGAGATTGAGAAGGCGCACCCTGATGTTTTCAGTATTCTCCTGCAGGTTATGGATCACTCCACCCTTACTGATAATGCCGGGAGGCGGGCCGATTTCCGCAATGTCATTCTTATCATGACCACCAATGCCGGAGCCCGGGAATTGACAGAGAGGGCCATCGGCTTTATGGCAGATAAAAAAGACAAGGGCCAGAAGGCTCTGCACAATCTTTTTGCACCTGAATTCAGAAACCGGCTTGATGCAGTCATTACCTTCAACCCGCTTAAAATGGCAATGATCGAAAAAATTGTCGATAAAATGGTGGGTGAACTTGAAATGCAGCTTAGCGAAAAAAAGGTGTCCATCAATCTTTCTGCCAGGGGCCGTGCATTACTTGCCAGAAAGGGATATGATCCTGACTACGGCGCCAGGCCTCTACGGAGGCTGATCCTCAAAGAAATAGGTGACGTACTCACCGAAGAGATACTCTTCGGCAAGCTGTCGAAGGGCGGCAAAGCCCTGGTTGATGCAAAAAACAAAAATCTCGTTTTCTCCTACAAGGGCAAATAACAATCTTATATATGTTCTGCAGTGCCCTGTAAAATTACTGTGTGTTGCAGAACAGAAAATGTATTGATATGCCTCACTTGAGAATACAGGCTGCTGCCATATTTTCCCTTTTCTTTGTTCTCCTCAGCCAATCTATTGTTTATGGAGCACCTGCGGCAAAGCTTTGGCCCCGCTGGCAGGCACATGACCCTGATTCTTCTGTAATTATTGACCATGCTGACTGGGATCTAATATTGCAGCGGTACGTCGATATTGATCACCCATCGGGGATTAACAGGTTTAGATACAGCAGTATAAACCCAAAAGACCGTGAGATTGTGCAGAACTATCTGCACAAAATGCAAACAGTTGAGGTCTCCGGACTGAACCGCAGTGAGCAGAAGGCTTACTGGATTAACCTCTATAACGCCCTGACAGTTGATGTCATCCTTGCTCATTATCCGGTCAAATCGATCCGAGATATTGACATCTCGCCGGGAATTTTCAGCAATGGCCCCTGGGATGCCAAATTACTGACAGTTGAAGGCGAAAACATTTCTCTGAATGATATTGAACACCGTATTTTAAGGC
>Ga0111149_1092_pt1 | contig 14880 bp, 14 predicted proteins | sample DeeMarSeWOR28_12_FD_80400 | JGI IMG/M metagenome (GOLD analysis project Ga0111149, IMG submission 80400) | Desulfobacterales bacterium SG8_35_2
CTGGTACGGGAGATGGTGCTTGGGGATCTTGAAGTGGCAAAACGGGATGCCCTGGTTGAAAAACATGGTTTTAAATCCTTCAACTATCATGAATGATAATAATTAGGTTAAAGGGTAAAGGTGAAAGGTTAAGAAATAATGATGAAATTTGAAGATCTGGAGGTTTGGAAACGTTCAGCACGTTTAAGTTCAGAAATATATAGAATCATGAAGTCTTGTAATGACTACAGTTTCCGAGATCAACTGACAAGGGCCAGTCTTTCTATCCCAAGTAATATTGCCGAAGGTTTTGAAAGGACTTCTGAGAAAGAATGTATCAAATTCTTATCGTATTCTAAAGGATCATGTGGAGAGTTGCGTACTCAAATATATATTGGGATTGAAATTGATTATATTAAAGCCGATACTGGGAAAAAATGGATTGCTGAGGCGAAAGAAATTTCATCGATGATTGCTGGTTTAATGAAAACAAAGCATAATTTCCTAAAGTAGTTTTTGAAACCTTTAACCTTTTGCCTTTCGCCTTTTTCCTCTACTACCAAAATCAAACAACGTACTATGACAGTTACAACTTTAAAGAATAATAGCTTTACTCCCCACGCCAAAATCTATGTTGCAGGACACAGAGGACTTGTAGGCTCGGCAATAGTGAGGCGACTGGAGGCAGAGGGCTCCAGGAACCTTGTATTGCGAACACGCAAAGAACTGGACCTTATTGACCAGTCGGCGGTACGCAGCTTTTTTGAACAGGAGTGTCCGGAAATTGTTGTGCTGGCGGCAGCAAAAGTGGGTGGTATTCTTGCCAACTCCACGTATCCCGGCGAGTTCATCTATGAAAACCTGATGATCCAGTCCAATATTATTCACTGGAGCCAAAAGACTGGTGTTAAGCGTCTTCTGTTTCTCGGCTCCTCCTGTATTTACCCCAAGCTGGCACCGCAGCCCCTGAAGGAGGAATATCTCCTGAGCGGCCCTCTTGAGCCGACCAATGATGCCTATGCAGTGGCAAAAATTGCCGGGATCAAGATGTGTGAATCGTATAACAAGCAATTCAACACCAGTTATTTGTCTGTAATGCCAACAAATCTTTACGGGCCGGGGGATAATTTTGACCTGGAGAAATCCCATGTCCTGCCTGCCCTGATCCGCAAATTCCATGAGGCCAAGAAAAGCAGAGCCCCTGAGGTATCAGTCTGGGGTACCGGTTCACCGCGACGGGAATTTCTGCACGTTGATGACATGGCTGCTGCCTGTATCTATCTCCTGAGGCTTCCCGATCCAACATACAGGGATCTGGTCAAAAACCTGAAACCCTGTCTCATCAATATAGGCATGGGCAAGGACATCACCATAAGAGAGTTGGCTGAACTGGTTAAAGAAATAGTCGGCTTTGCAGGCCAGATTGTATTTGATACAGCTAAGCCGGACGGTACTCCCCAGAAGCTGCTTGACATATCGCGTATGGACAAGCTTGGCTGGAAGGCGGAGATAACATTGCGGGAAGGAATAGCTGGAACGTATGACTGGTACAGAGAAATGGTCCAGGAATAAGAAAGAAAATACCTTGCAGACATGTACCAAGACCCATCTAACCGATTCCAATTCATGACAATCTCATAATATTGAGACGGAGAACCACCAGATTAAGCATGCTGATCGAACTGGAAAACACCACCAAAATCTATAATCAGGGAAAACCCAACGAGGTGACAGCACTTTATGATGTGAGTCTGCAGATCGAAGGCCAGACCATGGTATGCCTCCAGGGTGCCAGCGGTTCAGGCAAATCCACCCTGCTGGCCATCATAGGCTGTGTTTTCCCGCCAACCAGCGGCAGGGCTTCTATTGCAGGGAAGCAGCTCTCACGCATGCCCGACAGATTTATGACCATCCATCGCCGCGAAAGCATTGGTTTTATTTTTCAACAGTTCAACATCCTGCCCCGGCTCTCTGTTCTCGACAACATCACCCTGCCCCTTCTGCCTCTTGGCATTTCTCCGGTTGTAAGAAAGGCAAGAGCCCGAAAGCTCATGGACCAGTTATCAATCAGTCACAGGGAAAATTTTCCGGCCGGGCAGATATCCGGTGGCGAAATGCAGCGTGTTGCAATAGCCAGGGCCTTGATCAACAACCAGCCAATAATCCTTGCAGATGAACCCACTGCCCATCTTGACAGCAAGCTCAGCCATGAGTTCATGCAAATAATGGCTGAACTCAAAGCTGCCGGCAAAACAATCATAATCGCCTCGCATGACACCCTGGTTTCAGAACACCCCGCCATAGATAAAATTATCAATATCAAGGACGGACGGCTACATGTTCCTTAACTCCTGGAGCTTGGGCCTGACTCTGGCGGCTCTGATCGTATTAGTTCTTGGAATTTTTGCCGGCCGCACAGCTGTTCGCGTTCTGCGCCACTGGAACCCTGCCAGTGACTCCAACCTGCAGATCAAGCTTGAAAATGAAATATGGCTTGCCTCAACCCTGGTAGAATATGGCCTTGGATTCCAAATTCTTACCTTAGTGCTTTTTGTCCTGGCCGCTGATACCTTCTGTCAGGTTATTGTCGGTGCCATGTGTGCCACCGGTGCCCTGCTGGCAAATAATTTCGGTATACTTACCCTGCTGGTGAAGTTAGCCGGAGTTTTTCTTTATGGTTTTTGGATCGTTCTGCATAAATTAGATATAAGCTCTGCAACTTACCCACTGGTTAAAATAAAATATATATATCTCCTGCTGATCCTGCCCCTGCTCTTTGCTGACATCACGTTGCAAACCCTGTATATTGCCTATCTTTCTCCTGATATCATAACTTCCTGCTGTGCCGTTGTTTTCAGCTCTTCAAGTGAAACAGGCGGTAATCTGCTGAAAAGCTTTTCCCAGGCTCCCTTGTTGTCACTTTATTATGGTTCCATTATTGTACTGCTGGTTCTGGGCTGTATCCTGCTGAAACGCTGGCTGCTTCCCCTTGTTGCTCTTTTTTCCGCAGGCTGGCTCTGGTTTTTGGGCTTGGCGACAGTTGCAATAATTACGGTCTTTTCGTCTTATATTTATGCAATGCCCTATCATCATTGCCCTTTTTGTATTCTGAAGCCGGAATATCATTATATCGGCTTCGCTCTCTATTTCACTCTCATCCCTGCATCTTTTTTCGGCCTTTCAACACTGCTTGTCGAACCCTTCAAAAGGAAAAAGGACCTCGCAGGACCGGTGCAGAAATATCAGCAGAATGCGATTGCCATTTCGCTTCTGTTGATTATGCTTCTGGCCGCACTCAGCTCATACCATCTTCTCGTGTATAAAATCAGCGGCGGTGAGTAGTTCTTTACGTGTCAGATTTTTCAGGCTGCCCAGCCGGACCAGACCCTTGCAATTTTTCTTTTTTGCCCTGCCAGCGGGTTGATACAACCGAACCCACAGCCGCAACAACACCGGATGAAAATACACTGAAAACAAGAGGCATCCCCTTGATACCGAAAAGGTCAAAAACAAAGGATTTCAGCATGCCGAGAAGACCGACTACGATTGCCACGGTCAGCAGTTCGTTATTTTTTCTGCTGCTGGCTGCTAATAGAAGGAAGATGGCCCCGAGGTTAATGAAAACCGTCTGGCTGCCCCGGAACATATACTCAAAATCAGTAGTGGTCCTGGTCAATATCTGAAAAAGCCCTAAACGCAGGAGGAAAAAACCACTGATCAATCCGGTGAGGAGGAGGATAACCGCACTGAAGTCCTTTTTGTCAAGCCAGGAGAAGAATGCCGAGTGCATTACCGGTGGGTTGTGACTCCGGCACCAGCTATACTGCAGAAAACTCATGGTCATCAGGATACCTATGACCAGGCCGCCAACAAGAGGAGAGGCAATATCAGCTGCCACAATGCCGCTGCTTAAAGCTACTAGGCCTGCTGCAAGCTGAAACAGGTAAGAAGTGCAGCGGATGCCGCCGCTTTGCCATCTGTTGGCTATCCTCGCCAACAGGTAAGCCGATACCGACAAAACGGGCACTGCCCACAGGAGGTTGGAAAAGATTGCCGCTATACCCAAACTCAGCAGTATGACCCCGGCAAAGGTATAGGTTGTACTGCCAATGGCTCCTTCTTTATTGCGGGAGGCCAGCCAGCTGCCGGCCACAATATGGAGTAATGCGGCAAGCACCCCGACAATTCCCAGCCAGAGGGTACTGCGATACCAGGGTATTATGACAGACCAGGCAGCAAGAAAGGCCCCAACACCAGATACGGTTGGCAGCAGACTTTCGAAAAATCCCAGGTCCTCATCTCCCGTTGCCATCCTGTGTAAATTGGTAACAGTATAAAAGACCCAGAAAACAAAAAGCAAAGGAAGAAACCAGTTCAAGTAAAGCAGGGCTGCCGTTGGTTCATCACAGGCGGCAGGCACGTTTAATTTGAAAGCCCAGAATAGCCAGAAGACAAAAACCAACCCGAATGTTGTCCAACGCAGCGAAGGGCATAATTTTTTGTTATTGGCAATATAGGCAGCAACACAACCTCCGAACAGCAGGACGGCCAGCATCGGAAACAGAGGATATTTAAAATTTATGGACCAGCCGACAACCCCGCTTCCCAGAGTGGCGATACAAAGCTGAAAAGAGGCCCGGTAACGCAGGCCGATTGATACCACTACTGCACCGGCTGCGAACAAAATAATATAGGCCATTACCGATGAAAGCGACTGAAAGCGAGCATGTGTTTCCAGCACGACAGAGAAAAGCAGCAGCAGACCGCAGGCGGGAAAGACGGGCGCCAGGCGGCTTTTCCTGCTATACAGTAGCCAGCCCCCGATAATGAGTGTGGCAGCGTACCCCATTCCCAGCAGTGAGCCGAGCTGTGTGTTGATTATGTTGTTGTCCGTTATGGTTCTGAGGATAAGGGCAAATACAAGGGCGAAACAGACCGTAGCCACTCTGGGTAGCAGGGCCCCTGTACCGGCCTTTTTCAGAACCCCCTCCCTGGATATATTCACCTGGTGTGCGGGAACTATTGTTTCCGAGACTTCCAGGTTCTTTTCCTTCAGTGCTTTCCCTTTCTCCAGGCCAGACAGCCTAGCGGACAGTTCATCCACTGTTGCTTGCAGAAAACTTACCTGCCTTGTTAAAGATTGCAGCTGTTCCTCAAATGTACCCCGCGTCTCCGCCATATTCTTTTCTCTATCTGTCTGATTATTCGTTTTTTTTAAATACTCTTAGAAAAAAACAAAAAATTATATAATTTCTGGTTGCACAAATCCCTGGAGGTATTTATATTCCTCTCCATATTTCAATACCACAATGTGGTACAAAATCTGTTGCCATATATTCGAAACTATGTCAATAATAATTACCGCAAATGGTAATATAAATAAATCATTCACTCCGTAGAATAATCATATCATTCTAGAATTATTGAAAAAATTTAACAACCGGCACAGGTACAACAGTTACAGTTGCAAGCCTATTGCATTCGGAAGACCAACAGTTCCACAGAACCTCAATGATCCAGCAACAGACTCCAGTGAAGATTCGGTTGCGGAAACAGCATTGTTCCTCGGAAAAAGGAGACGGACAAAATAAATGAAAAATCATGTATTGCGACCTCTGTGGGTAGTCCTGGCAGGAATTGCCCTGCTCTTGATAGTGCGGCACTTCATGGTGCCCAAGGATTTTGGTGTAGAAGAAGGCGGGAACTTCACATACAACTTTCATCGGCTCTCAAGTAACGATGACTGGAAAAACTTCAAGGTAAAGTACCGCGGCAGGGAATATTGCCAGGAGTGCCATGAGGAAAATGCAGAATCCATTCTTGATTCTCCCCATGAAATCATTGAGTGCGAAAACTGCCACGGTCCGGCAGTTGACCATCCCGACAACCCTGAAGCATTGGCAATTGATACCAGCAGGGACCTTTGCCTCAGGTGCCATGCCTATCTACCCTACCCCACCAGCCAGCGTTCCGAGCTTCCTGGGATTGACCCCCAGGATCATAATCCCGGAGAAAATTGTGTTGATTGTCATAATCCGCATAACCCCGATTTGGAGACTATGTAATGAGTTGCTCTCGGAGAGATTTTTTAAAAAACACATTTAAAACCACCCTGGCCTCGGCGCTGCCTCTTTCAGCCTTCAGGCTGTTAAGTCCGGCCGAGGTCAAAGCCTATACGGGTGATTCCTCCATCCGCTGGGTATTCCTGGTGGATACAAATAAATGCGTAGGCTGCGGTCTCTGCGTCAAGGCCTGCAAGAATGAAAATGAAATTCCCTACGATCCTCCCATAACAAGGACCTGGGTGGAACGATATGTTCTGATGAAAAACGGACAGACCCATATTGATTCTCCCTTTGGCGGCAGAGACGGATATACGGACACAAAGATTAACGAAAACGAAATTCCGGCTGACCAGATTGCAAAAGGTTTTTTTGTTCCGAAACTTTGCAATCAGTGCAAAAAACCGGCCTGTGTCCAGGTCTGTCCTGTCGGGGCAACCTACCAGACTCAGGATGGGGTCGTGCTTGTCGACCGCAAATGGTGCATCGGCTGCGGCTACTGCATCATGGCATGCCCTTACGGCATGCGGTTTTTCCACCCGATCTATAAAGTGGCGGAGAAATGCACCTTCTGTTACCACCGTATAAAAAACGGCATGAAAACAGCCTGTGTCCAGGCCTGCCCCTTCGGGGCCCGACGCATAGGCAACCTGAAAGACCCGAATGATCCTGTGACCAAGGTTATCATGAACCAACGGGTCTCTGTCCTGAAAGATGAATATGGCACAAAACCCCAGGTCTATTACATCGGCCTGGATACCAATGTGAGGTAAGACAAATGGCGGGAGAACACATAATTGCTCAGGGTGCAGAACATCTGGTCGTCCACGGCCTTGAATGGACGTCAAAGGAGCTTTTTACGTATCCGAACGAATTCATTTACTGGTCCATCCAGATTGTCATGTATCCCTACATGACAGGCCTTGTGGCAGGGGCCTTCGTTCTTTCTTCTCTGTATCATGTCTTCGGGCAGCAGGACCTGAAAACCATTGCCCGTTTTTCACTCGTCTTCTCTCTCGCCCTTTTGCCGGTGGCCATGATGCCCCTGCAGTTCCATCTCCAGCAGCCCTTACGGGGCATGAATGTCATGTTCACACCCCATTTCACCTCGGCCATTGCAGCCTTTGGCATTGTCTTTTCCACTTATGCCGTTATTGTCTTAAGTGAGATATACTTTGTCTACCGCAAATTCTTTGTGGACCAGATCCAGATCCTCAAAAACAAGGAAGGGTTTGTCAGCCGTTTTAAATATTATCTTTATATCGTGCTTTCACTCGGCGCCTTCGACTTGAGCGACAAGGCAATTACCCTGGATAAAAAGGCTGTCAAGATCCTGGCCGGCATCGGTATCCCGGTCGCCTGTTTTCTCCATGGCTACGCCGGTTTTATTTTTGGTTCGGTCAAGGCCAATGCCCTCTGGATGTCGCCGCTCATGCCGGTCATCTTCATCATGTCAGCGGTTGTTTCCGGTATCGCCCTCTGCATGCTTACGTATATCGTTATCATGGAGTTTAAAAAATGGAGCGCCATTATTGCCAAGGGCAAGGGTGACGAATCGGTCCAGATCATTGCCGGAGCAGAACTCGATGTCATAACAAAAACATCGCGTTACCTCCTGGGTTTTCTAATTGCCGCCATCACACTTGAACTGCTTGACTTGATATTCAGAGGCTACACTGCCATGAAATCATGGGACATCCTGCGCTCCGTCATGTACGGCAAGGATTTCATCAATATCTTTGTCCTGCAGTACACCCTCGGCAACCTGGTACCCTTTATCATGCTGCTCATACCGGGGTTGACTATCCGACGGGTTTTCTTCGCCCTTATCTTCGTTCTTTTCGGCGTATTCATGATGCGTTGGAATGTTGTTATAGGCGGCCAGGCGTTCTCCCTCTCTTTTGCAGGCTATATGCACTACCACCTGCCGATCATTCCCCATAACATGGAAACATTCAAGGAGGGACTCTTTGGGGCCCTGACCGTTGCAGCGACGCCTTTTGTTCTTTTCTGGCTCATCAATAAAGTAACACCATCACTGGAATATAAATGAAAAAGAGCGCTGCGTTACACCAAAAGAATTGCATAGCACTGTCGCAGCAAAAACATAAAAGCTCCAAGGGAGGGTAAATATGGAAAGGCGGCAATTATTAAAAACATCTCTTGCTTTCCTCGGAACAACTACCCTTATCTCTTTTGTCTATCCTGCATCAAAATTTCTTATACCCCCCAAAACCAGTGCCAAAGATACGCACCTGACCATCAATAAAGACGAGATCCCCCCTGGTACTGCCAAAGAAATCATTTTCAACGAGACACCCCTGGTTGTCATCAACCGCAAGGGCAGCGGCTTTATTGCCCTTTCCAGGATTTGTACCCATCTGGGCTGTCTGGTGGGATACGACAAGTTCAATGATAAGCTGATATGCCCTTGCCATGCCGGAGAATTCGACCTGGAGGGCAACGTGCTTTCCGGTCCTGCCACGAAGTCTTTGCCGCGCTATCCGCTTAAAATCACGGCAGATCAGATTACCATCGACCATCGGGTAGAGGATGCTCTCAAACCAGGACAATTTACTGCGGGGTCATAGCATGTGGAAAAAATTCATACACTGGATAGATGTCAGAATAGGTCTCGAAGAACTTGTCAACAAGCACTTGCGGCAATTTAAAACGCCAAAAGGCGCCACCTTTTGGAGCACCCTGGGTTTTGTTGCTCTTATAGCCTTTATTGTCCAGGCCGTCACCGGCATCATGCTGCTGCTCTACTACATCCCCCATCCTGAACATGCCTTTAAAAGCGTACAGACAATTACCAATGAGATACCATACGGATGGCTTTTCAGGTTGATCCATAATGTCGGGGGCAATATTATTGTTGCGGTCATCATCATACACATGGTTCATGTTTTCCTGCGGGTCAGCTATAAAAAACCAAGAGAGATAACCTGGGTCTCCGGTACACTTATGTTTTTACTGGTTCTGCTCTCCTGCATTACGGGCCAGCTATTACCATGGCATCAGACCGGTTTCTGGCAGACAACGGTTACCTCAACCATTCCTTCCTTCCTTCCTGTTATAGGTGAAGGAATCTCCTCCTATATGCGGGGTGGTGAATCTGTCACAGGTATCACGCTTTCCAGGTTCTTTTCATTCCATGTTGTCATTCTGCCGGTATTTATCGTCGGCCTGATGCTCATACATGTTCTGCTTATCAGGCGTCAGGGGCTTTCAACCTCGCCGGCCATTGAGCCGGAAACAGAGGTAGCATCTCCGGAAGAATTCAGGCGCGAACCTCACCTCGATGGTCAGCCATGCTTCCCGCACTTCTCCTTGAAGCGATCATTCATGGTCATGGTCTACTTCACAGTGCTCTTTTTTATCCTCACCTTTTTCCCTAATCTCTTTCTGCCACCTGATGCCAATATCCAGGCAGATCCGCTGACGACGCCTGAATCCATCCGGCCGGCATGGTACTTTCTCGCTCCCTACCAAATCATAAAAACCATTCCCAATGATGTGCTGGGTATAAGTCTGGTAGTTATTTTCTCTATAGTCCTGCTCTTGTGGCCTTTTTTCGATGCCAAGGATGCAGGAAGAAATATACGCAAGCGGCCCATGCTCTTAAGCCTTGGCTTAATTGTTCTGGCCCTGTGGGTCATATTTACGATCTGGGGGATGTATTCATGATGAGATACCTAATTATTCCAGCAGTAGTATTAGTCACAGTTGTCTCAACAGGTCTTTCCCTGGCCAGCTACCGTGAAACCTTTGAAAAGGAATTCATGCTTTCTCCCTGGGCCATAGCCAAAGGCGAGATCAGCGCCTGCATCCAGTGTCACACATCGGACAGCATGGATTCCCGGATGCAGCAGCTCGTCCAGGAATGGCGTGGGAGCTGGCATGCAAAAAACAATGTTTCATGCCACGATTGCCACGGCGGAGCTGTTGAAGATGCAAGTATGTCCATGTCGCACCAGAGAGGCTTTAAAGGGTCGCCGGAAAGTAAGGAGATTCCTGAATTCTGCGGCACGTGTCATATTGCCATCAAGGACAACTATCTCGATAGCGGTCACGGCAAAACATTCCTTGATACCGGTGAGGGACCAAGCTGTGTAACCTGTCACGGGTCACATGATATTCAGCAGGCGAGCATGGATATCATTGGCGAGCAGCTCTGCTCACAATGCCATAGTTACGAACGCGCCAAGGAGATGAAACAGGCTCTGTTCCTGGTGGAAAGCAAGCTGAATACCATTTCTCAAAACCTCAAACGCCTGAAAGTACTGGGCATTGCAACTGAGAGACAGGAAAAGGCATATTTCAGGAATCATGCCGGATTCCGCACACTTTTTCACTCCATTGATGTTGATGCCGTCCGGGCAAAATCCAGTGATTATACCCAGAGCCTTGAAGCAATCGAAGGTGAGATAAGCGAATCCTTCAAACAGCTTGCCTTCAGAAGAAATTTCTCTGCCTATCTATTTCTTGTTTTCATTGGTTTAAGTATTGTGGTATTTTTACTCTCAAAATCCTATGGACAAAAAAACAGTTAGTCGAATAAGCAGCATCTGTCGGGAAACTTTTCTCAAGCAACTTTTTTGCGGCCCAAGGAATCATCCGGCCTCACAAATCAGCCTGGCAACCAGTTTTTAAACGCGGAGTTAACAATATGCGGAAGAGTAACAGGTTGTTACTGCCTCTCTATTTCGGCGCAGTAATATTTATCTTGGCAACGGTTAACCTGGTCCTCGGCGACGATATGCCACAGTTTTTTGTGCCCCCGCCCCCTTTTTCCGAGGGTATTTTCCCCTGTTCAGACTGTCATGCTGACATGGAAGTCAACCCTGAAAGAAGGGAGTTGGAAGATGAGCATGTTGAAATTTCTGAGATGTTCAACCATGCCAGTGAGCAGAGATGGTGCCTTGACTGTCACAACCCTGATGACAGGGACAAACTACGGCTGGCCAATGGCGACCTGGTTTCCTTCGAGGAATCCTACAATCTCTGCGGCCAGTGCCATGGAACCATATTCAGGGACTGGAAAGCCGGGATCCACGGCAAACGGACCGGTGAATGGAACGGCACCAAACAATACCGGTTGTGCGTCCATTGCCATAATCCACACAGTCCGAAATTTAAACCCATTAAACCCTTGCCGCCGCCGGATAATCCCCTGGAAATTAGATACAGGAAACTTTCTGATGAACAAATCCCCAGAAACCCTTTGGGAGATATCCAATAAAGAATGGGCATTATGGCTGCTGACTACAAACCATAAGAAAAGTACCGGATAGAGTAATGAGTGAAAATAAAAGCAGCAGAAATCAGAATAAACCCTTGACACGCCGTACGTTTCTCAAGGGTACCGTTGCTGGAGCAGCGACCCTGGCAATCCCGGTAGGCACATCGGATGCCGCGGTCTGGCAAGCGTTTTTCCAGAAACATTTCCAAGAAATGAGCCAGGCGGAAATGGCGGAAGTTATTAAGCGCCTCGAAAAAAATTATGCTGACAAATACAAAACCTCATTCAACATCAAAACAACCCACGCCCTGCCTGACACACTATTCGGTTATGGGCTTGATCTGTCGCGCTGTATAGGTTGCAGGCGCTGTGTCTATGCCTGTGTGCGTGAAAACAACCAGTCACGAGATCCGCAGATCCATTATATTTCAGTCCTTGAATTTGAAAAGGGCCACAAGTGGGTCAGCGACCTGGAAGAAGCGGACAAGTATTACTACCCTGAGGAAGTACCTGAGGAAGGTCACTTCTACATGCCGGTACAGTGCCAGCAGTGTGAAAATCCCCCCTGCGTCAAGGTATGTCCTACGCGGGCAACCTGGAAGGAGCCTGATGGTATCGTCGTGGTAGATTACAACTGGTGCATCGGCTGCCGTTACTGCATGGCAGCCTGTCCCTATGGTGCCCGGCGTTTCAACTGGGGTGAACCGCAGGTTGCCCGGGAGGAAATTAATACTGAAACCCATTATCTTGGTAACAGGCCACGCTACAAGGGAGTCGTGGAAAAATGTACCTTCTGCATCCAGAGAGTCCGAGGAAATCCGGGGAGCTACCCTGCCTGTGTGGAAATATGTCCGGTGGGCGCCAGAAAATTCGGCAACCTTCTGGATCCGAAAAGCGAAATACGCTACCTCATTGAAAACAAAAGGGTTTTCCGTCTGAAGGAGGATCTGAATACCTCCCCCAAATTCTATTACTTTTTCGCTACCTGATCCATGCAGTGGAGAGAAGAAATATGTACCCAATAAGGAATTTTTTTATTGTTCTCAAGCAGGTTACAGTTGGCAGCAAACTCTACTACACCTGGCTTGCCTTTCTCGGCCTGCTCATTTTTATCGGTGCCGTGTCTTACGCTGTCCAGCTCCAGAAAGGACTCATTGTCACCGCCATGCGTGACCAGGTTTCCTGGGGGTTTTATATTTCAAATTTCACCTTTTTAGTGGGCTTGGCAGCGGCAGCTGTTCTTTTGGTGGTCCCGGCCTATATCTATAACTTCAAACCCATAAAGGAGATAGTCCTATTCGGGGAACTCCTGGCCGTGGCGGCAATAACCATGTGCATCATGTTCGTTGTCATTGATATGGGCAGGATTGACCGTTTGTGGCATGTCATCCCCTTTATCGGCAGGATGAACTTCCCCACCTCCCTCCTGGCCTGGGATATCATAGTGCTCAACGGCTACCTGGCAATAAACCTCTTTATTTCCTTTTATGCCCTCTACCAGATGGCGCATAACAGAGAATACAGCCTGCAGATCATCAAGCCGCTCATAATCCTTTCCATTCCCTGGGCGGTCAGCATCCATACAGTTACCGCCTTCCTGTTTAACGGCCTCTCAGCCAGGCCTTTCTGGAACGCCTCCATCCTGGCGCCGCGCTTTCTGGCTTCTGCCTTCTGTTCCGGTCCTGCTGTGATGATGATCATCTTCCAGATAGTGCGAAAAGTATCCAAGATCGAGATTGACAACAAGGCTATATTCAAGATTGCCGAACTGGTCGCCTATGCCATGGGCATCAACCTGTTTCTGCTGGCGGCAGAATTTTTCAAGGAATTCTATTCAGGCTCCATTCATCTTGCCCCCATGAAGTATCTCTATTTCGGACTGCACGGCCACAACGCCCTTGTTCCCTGGATGTGGGCGGCAATGATTTTCAACATCACGGCATTTTTCCTTTTTCTGCGGCCCAAGACCAGGGAGAATTTTCTTACCCTCAATATTGCCTGCGTCCTCATCATCATCGGTGTATATATTGAAAAGGGCATGGGGTTATCAATCCCCGGTTTTGTCCCAGGCACTCTTGGTGAAATTTACGAGTATGGACCCACTTTTATTGAAAAGGCTGTCACTGTCGGGGTCTGGGCTACCGGCGCCCTTATTTATACACTGCTGATGAAATTCGCCATTCCGGTCTACACAGGTGAATTGCGCTTTTACACCAGAGAAACAGGGCAGTAAAAGCTTTCCTCAATATTACCGGCTCCACTCATTTTCCTCTTTTTTTCTTTTTTTATTAGAGACTTTTCTTTTTTATTTCCTAAAAGTTACACAAATTTTTTCTTCTTTTTTCTGCATGCAAATTTTCCCTGCACTGGCAGGATTACCCATTGCACGACCTCGACTGGAACTGTAGAAATAAGCAACACAGAAATAATACTGACTTTTAAGGACAACTCATTGATGTTACTCCTGTATTGTATTGCTTACGCATGCATAAAAATATGGCACCCAAAACAGCGAAAACAAAAAATAATGAGACAATTGAAATTTTGATACAGAGACGCATGGAAACATAGTAGCATCACTGAATTCATTTTCATTTTTTTATTGAAATTATCTGATGCAGTGGTATAAGAATTAGGACGTGTAAGATTTGTGAATAACTGGATTTTTCCGGCTGAAATGGAATGGTCCAGTGAACAAACGTCGATTCTCACCAACATTAACTCTAACCTATCTATTTAACTGGGAAATTCAAGTGCAGGTTTGAAACAGACTGGTCCTGCACAGGATCAGACGAAGTTTTAAATCAAGAATATCTAAACAAAGGAGGTGTAAAGAAAAAAGAGCTAAGCAGTACTGAATGAACGTATCAACACCTTAAAACAATTTCAACAGAGGAGAAAGATGTTATGGGTAAAGTGTTAATTCGTAAATGGGGTTCTTTTTTTCTTGTACTGATGCTCGCTGTCTCGGTGAGCATGCTCACCGGCTGCGAGGGAGATGATGGCGCACCGGGCGCACAGGGACCTCCAGGTCCTCCAGGTGCTGATGCTCCTGGCGCACACGCCGGTGAAAGCTGTAACGTCTGTCACGGTACAGGCGCTGATTGGGATATTGGCGTTGCCCATCCAGCACCGCTCGAAAAACCTGTCGTAGGAGACATTGTTGTCGCACGCAGCGCCGGCGATGTACTGACTGTTACCTTTAGTGTTGCAGATGCTGCCGGCGATCCCGTTGTAGGCATCATGGATGCTCCGGGCGATGCTGATAATATCCGTGTCTACATGGCCGACCTCGTCCCGGCCGGCACTCCGACTGTAAACCTTCCACAGGCTACCTGGGGTGACGCTGTAGCATGGCCTACCGGCTTCCTCGAGATGTGGGCTGAAGAACGAGGGGGCGATGCAGGTGTCGTCGCAACAGATAACCTCGATGGTACGTATTCCTTCCAAATGGTTGCAACCCCGGCTGACATCGGTCCTGGCGGACTTGCTCCAGAAGGGGATATAACCCACACTCAGCGTGTTTACGTCCGGGCTGACGCCCGTGACTTGACTGGCTTCAACCGCACCATGGGTGTAGCCGACTTCACCATG
>Ga0111149_1093_pt1 | contig 14260 bp, 13 predicted proteins | sample DeeMarSeWOR28_12_FD_80400 | JGI IMG/M metagenome (GOLD analysis project Ga0111149, IMG submission 80400) | Desulfobacterales bacterium SG8_35_2
ACAAAATTGCAGATGCTTACGAGCGAGAGATAGAAACACGCATCACCGGTATGACCGCTCTTATTGAACCGATCATGATCCTGCTGATGGCAGTTGTTGTCGGCTTCATCGTAATTTCAATCCTGTTGCCTATTTTTGAAATGAACCAGATGATCGGCTGAAAAGCAACTTTTGAAAAATAAGAGACGTATTGCCGGATGCGGCATGAAACAATAATATCTTTTGTAAAGAATACAGATTAACTAGAGGGTTTGGGTAGACTTTTTTCAAGCATATCCTGTCATTTAAAAATAAAGGTGAATTGAACAATGTATAACGATAGAAAAAGATTAGGAAGCCGGGGCTTTACCCTGATTGAAATCATGGTTGTTATGGTGATTCTCGGGATCCTGGCAGGTCTCATCGTGCCGCGAATTATAGGCCGCCCGGATGAAGCCAGGCGCATGAAGGCAAAGGTCCAGATTCAGAGCCTTGAAACTGCACTCCAGTTGTATAAACTTGACACCGGAAATTATCCCACCACAGAACAGGGATTACAGGCTTTGGTGGAACCGCCTGCAACTGGTGAATTGGCCAAATCCTGGCGTGAAGGAGGGTACCTTGAAAAGGGCCAGGTCCCTAAAGACCCATGGGGTAATGAGTATGTTTATCTCAGTCCGGGAACACGTGATGATTTTGATATAGTCTCTTATGGTGCGGATGGTGTTGCAGGCGGCGATGGCAAGAACGAGGATATAAATAACTGGGATTTGGAGTGATAATACGATCCATCGGTATTGCGGAATATCTCTTCAAATCGTGTTTTGCCCCTCCTGTAGCAGGAAAGGAGACCCCTTTGCTTCAATGGTTTGCTGATTCTCAGCTGAATTCTCCAGGGAAATCATTTGCCAGAGTAGGCGGCTACACCCTGATCGAATTGATCCTGGTGCTGGTCCTGCTCAGCCTCATGTTAGGACTTGTGGTCCCCAAATTCCGTCAGGCGGTATTGAGCGACAGTCTTGATGCGACCTCGTTGCGTATCATAGGGCTGGTACAGGAACTTCGGGAGAGAGCGATCAGTGATCAGGTTTCCTATAATCTCCACCTGGATATCCGGGAAAGAAAACTTTGGGCCTCTGCCAGCAGTGCTTCTGAAGAAGAGCAGGAAACAGCCAGGGAGAGAGCGCACCAGTTGCCGCTTGATGTCAAAATTACAGATGTATGGTCCTGGTCCAGTGGGAAGCTTTATGATGAGGCAACTATCTATTTCAGCAAGAAGGGCTATATTGAGCAGGCCATGATCCACCTGCAGTCTCAGGATGGCCGCCAGCTGAGCCTTGAATTAACCCCCTTTCTCGGTTCCATAAAAATTCATGATGGCTATGTTGATTTTGACAGGAGCTGAAAGATGGCACAAATAGGTTGTTGATTAGCGGGCGTGATCAGAATGTTAAAGAAATTATCTCACAAAGGATTCACTCTGCTCGAAGTCCTTATTGCAGTGGCTCTGATAGCCATAGCTTTAACCACCCTGCTGGGTTCCCAGTCGCAAAGCGTCTCCTTTGCCAACAGTGCAAAATTTGAAACCATGGCTGCCCTGCTGGCCCAGAGCAAGATGAGCGAGATCACTGTACAGGACAAAGATTCACTTTTCAGTGACAGTGGAGATTTTGGCGATGACTATCCTGGCTATACCTGGGACGTTACAGTAAGTGATATTGCCATCGGGGAAAGCTACGATATATCTGAATACCTGAAGCAAATTGATCTTACAGTTACGTGGGGTGCCTTCAGCTACGACTTGCGGCTGTATCATTATACAGCCGAGAGCACCGGTATCCGTATCGAGACCGGCACGGACACCGGTACCGATAACGTCTCAGCTGCTTCGAAGCGGACCGGCATCAGGGAGATAAGCCGTGCCTTCGCAATAGAGCAGACGGCGCCAAAGATTTAATAATGTATATTATCTGGAATTGTAGACGGGACTTGGAAAATAAAAACAGGAAATCAGTCGGGTGTCGTGTGATGTCTGTTTGGCAAACAGACAAGGGATTTACGCTCCTCGAGGTGCTGCTGGCTTTTTTTATCTTCTCCATCCTTTTCATTACGGTTTACAGCAGTTACTCCGGTTCCTTTAAAACCATCAACATGACAGAAAACCGGATGGAACTGTATCGCAAGGCTGCAATTGCCCTGGCGCGAATCAGCGAAGATCTGCAGGGGGGATATATCAGCCTTCTGCCCCCAAACTCTTTCGGGCAGCCTGCCGAATATACCCGGTTTCTTGGTGAGGACAATGATATCAACGGCATGGATGCTGACAGTTTAAGTTTCTTTTCAAGTATCTCACCCCTTTTCAGCAATGAAGATGAAGCAGGCAGCGGGCAGATTATTTCATACAGTGTGATCCAGGGATCCGAAGAAGACGAGCTTGTTTTACTGCGTTCAGAATCCCCTGAGTTTATTGAAGAGACTGAACAGAGAGAAGGGCTTGTGCTTTCTGATGGCCTGCAGTCCATCAAATTTACCTATTTTGATGATGATGGCGGTGTGCATGAGAGCTGGGATTCGGACAGTGAGGAATTCAGCGGCCGGCTGCCGCGCCTGGTTTCGATATCGCTTGAATTTTTAAATTATGAAAATCCAGAAATGCCTTTAAAAGTCATGACCAGCGTTGCTCTGCCGGTCAATTAAATTTTGCTGGTGCCAGAGGAGCGCAAGGACACAAGGATACAAAGTCAAAAGGGTTACGGTCCAAAACTAAAATACTGGAGTAATGAGATACTGTTTTCTTTTCCCAGCACTCCAAAGCAAAAAACAGCTTTTACTATTGAATATCCGCATGTTTAAGATTTTAAGAAACAACCGTGGCATGGCGCTTCTGATGACTATTCTTGTTATCAGTCTCATCCTCGTCATTACCCTGCGGTTCAATATTTCTATGCGTTCCAGCCTTACAAGTGCCTCGAACCTGCAGGATACTATAGCCCTCGATTATATGGCAAAGTCGGTGTTTAATGCTGCCAGGGCTGTTCTGTCTCTTGATGCGGAAGAGAGCAGTTTTGACAGCCTGCATGAGGACTGGGCCAATCTTGCATTGGCGACCCAGTATTTTTCCAGTTTCTTTAACCGCGGACAGGGCGGTATGAATATAATCGACCATTCCGGCAGGCTCCAAGTAAACAGCCTCATCATGCGAAAAGAGGATCAGTGGGTCGTTAATGAAGAACAGAGAGATGTCTGGATGAATCTCCTGACTGCTGAAGAGTTTGGACTCGCTGAAGAGGAGGCGGCAGCCATTGTTGAAGCCTTGATTGACTGGATCGATGAGGATGATGAAGCACTTGGTTTCGGGGGGGCCGAAAGTTCCTATTACCAGGGACTTGCTACTCCATATACTCCAAGAAACGGCCCCATGGAGTTTATTGAGGAACTGCTGCTGGTTCGCGGGATCACTCCTGAGCTGTATAACGGCACAGAGGAAACGCCGGGCCTCGCCCCCCTGGTGACTCCCCATGGCATGAATGGCAGGATTAACATAAATACTGCCGACCCCCTTGTTCTTGGTGCGCTATCCGAGCAGATTGAACCGGATATGGTTGATAGTATGTTGACTTACCGAGACTATGAAGACAGTGACCTAAGCAATCCTGAATGGTACAAATCGGCTCCAGGGTTTCCGGGTGATATTATTATCCCCCCAACGCTTATCACCACCTCAAGCTTTTATTTTGAAATTTCTACTGAGGTTGCCAGGGAGAACATGAAGAAAAGGGTGCGCGGCATATTAGTGAGGGGGTCAGGTGGCGGAACGGAACTTATATACTGGAGAACAGAATAAATTCAGAGAATATCTATTTTTTCAGTGTGTTACTGATATGTTGCCCGGGTTGCTAAAGTATGGAGGTGTAATTTTTCATCCCGGGCATACATTTTGAGAGTTTGTTTGGTTTAATCAATTTTATGCGCTATAATATAAGGTTATGGTATAATAAGTATTTTTGAGGGGCATGCCTGGCGTTGTGCAGCCTGTTTTTGCGCAAGCCGGTCATGGCCTTTTATTATTCTATTTTATGAATAAACGATCCGTATGCCACGAACAATAATAGGTCTGGACATAAGTGAAGATACTGTGACTGCAGTGCAGGTGAAAAGCCTGATGCAGGGATATCAGGTAACCGGCTGCGTTGCTGTGCCTGTCACAGAGGCAGGTGGTTTAGGAGTTGCCTTACGTGCAGTGTGCGAAGAGATAGACCCAAAAGGTTCGGCATGCAACAGTGTCATAGAAGACGGGCATGTCTCTTTCAGGAACCTGAGCCTGCCGTTTACCGATCTCAAGAAGATCAGGCAGACCCTGGTCTTTGAACTTGAAACGCTCATGGTCACTTCTGTAGACAAACATCTTGTAGATTTTATTGATGTTGACCGTACCGGCTCGCAAACAGACCTCATTGCTGCCGCTGTTGACAGAGCTTATATTAGAGAGCATTTGGCCAATTTTGAACCGTTGGGGGTTGAACCGGAGATCCTCGAAGTCCGAAATCTGCCCTTGGCAAACCAGATCCTCTTGCAACCGACAAGCCCTGAAAACGGCATGCTCCTGAATATCGGTTCGCAAAAATGCACTATTATCCTCTTTCTTGACAATAAGGTTGTGCTTATCAGGCAACTGCCTATCAGTGCAAAAGGGTTGGCCGCAGTTGCAGCAAAGGCCGCGAAAAGAGAGAGCGAGGGTCTGGCGTTTGATTCACAGGACTACGAGACACATCTGACACAACTATGCAAGTTGATCAACCTTACTCTGCGTGGTTTTCAGGTCGAGACAGGAAATAAGAGTGACCCTGAAAAAGTATTTATTACCGGTCCTGGCGGCTTACTCCCAGAAACTGCAGAAATTCTAAGCAATGGCTTGGGCCTTCCTGTCTCATCATTAAAACTGCAGGAAACAGCCGCTAACATCCAGCTGAGCCCAGAACTGGCCAGTCTTTATAATCCGCCACTCATGGACAATGCTCTTGGACTTGCAATCAGGGAGAGCAAAAAGACCAAAGGCTTTAATTTCAGGCGGGAAGAGTTTCAGGTTAAAACCCAACTTGTAAAGATAAAAAAAGAACTCATCCACGCCTCGATTTACCTGTCCATTATTCTTGTCCTGCTTGCTGTCAACTGGATCGTGGATTACCAGGATGTCAAGAAAAGAACAGCTGATCTGGACAGCCGGATAAAAGGGATTTTCACCCAGACCTTTCCGGAGATCACCAATATTGTTGACCCCATTCACCAGATGAATACTAAGATCAGTGAATTAAAAAATGCTGCGGCTGCTGCACCCGGGGTAAGTATGGATAGAACCGTACTGGAGACTTTGAATGACATATCTGCTCGTATTCCGCAGGAACTAGAGGTTCAGGTTGACAGAATGGTGGTCGATCAGGATGGTATCCAGATCAGGGGCAGAACAGATACTTTTAATACAGTGGATTCCATCAAGAAAGGATTGGAGTCTTCTGAAATGTACCGTGATGTGGTGATTGCCTCGGCAAATCTTGACCAGTCAGGCAAGGGGGTCAGGTTTGAAATTAAAATGGACCGGGCCCAATGAGAATTAGAAAGCTTCCAGCAGCTAAAGTCAGAAATAATACCAGGAGCCGGGAGCCTGGAGCCAGGTGCCAGGATAGAGTGGTTTTGGAGTATATTATTTATCCGCGACCCCTTATGTATTAATTATGCAACTTGCCAAAAGAGAAAAATATTTTATTGCTTTGGCTGTTATAGTCATAGTTTTTGCCTTGATTATGCAGTTTGCGATTACGCCTTTTCTGGAGAAAAGAGAACGGTATAAAAACAATGTTACCGTGAAGCAAAATGACCTGCAGCAAATGGTCACCTTGCGCCAGGAATACTTGTTGCTGCAGCAGGACTCTGAGACACTGGCCCAGAGACTCGCCAAGAAACCATCAGCTTCAACTGGTAAGGGGCCATTTAAAGAAGCCCTGGTTGAGATGAAGCTCGAGCGCATAACATTGGGACAGATGGTTGGCTACCTGAAACTCATTGAATCACCTGAAACACTGGTGAGCGTTAAAAGAATCTCCATCCAGTCCAATAAGAAGGAAACACAGTTCCTGGATGTAGTACTCCAGGTTTTGACCTTTACAGAGTAGCAGTATAATCATGCATCTATGAATATGGTGCGACCTGTAACAACAAATAAAATATTTTAAACTGAAACAACTTCATGGCACTTGCGGGAAAAAATAAAAAATGGCTGGGATATACACTCTATGTTGTCCTGGTTACCCTTGCACTGCTGTATTATCTTTTCCCGTCACAGGCAGTGGAGGAATTTGTTGACAACAGCATCCGCAGAATAAACCCTGCCCTTGGATTCAAGGCTGAGAAGATAGGGCCATGGGTACCTGCCGGCATGCGCATAAGTGGAGGCCTGGTCTATGTGAATGGTTCTCCTGTTACCCCTGTATTTAAGACTGACACCATGTATATCATGGCGCGGATTTTGAAATTGATACGGGGTAACTACAGTTTTGGCCTGGATGCCAAGGCATACTCGGGTGAAATTAACGGCCGGTTCGATTCCAAAGATGACAATGGGGAAACATTTGAAAGTGAATTAGTTTTTAAAGATCTAGATCTTGCCGGCTATGAATTCCCGACAGGCAGATTTCAGCATAAAATAACGGGCCTGGTGAGTGGTGATATTGCTTACAACAATGATTCTGCAGGCGAAAACGGCAGGGCAAAACTGCGCTTGAATAATGGCCGGCTGCAGTTTCAGGTCCCGATATTCGGTGTGAACTCAATTGATCTGCAGAATATTGATATTGAATTGGAGTTACAGAACAGGAGAATCAAAATTGAAAAGGCGGAACTGTCTGGTTCAGAAGTGAAGGGTGTTCTAAACGGATTTATCCTTCTGGATTCAGATATTACGCTCAGCCAGCTTAAACTGACGGGAACTCTGGAACCACTTGCTGAATTTTATAAGAATTATCCTGAAATCAGGGAACTTTTAAAGTCTATGAATAAGAGGGTGAAGAGGGGGCAGTACTTCTACTCCATAACAGGAACACTCGGCGCCCCGGCATTTACACTGCACTGAAATAGGAATGACAGGCCATGTCATCAGGTGGCATGGCAACAATATACTGCAAAAATATTAAAAAATGCCCAGACAGATTCACATATTGTTTAACCTCCTTGCCTTGTTTATCATCGTATACATTGTGGTGAATACCTTTTACCGCGTGGTGGGCATTCAGCTGCACAGGATAGGTGGGGAACAGGTTGTCGCAGTCAGGAATATAGAAACGCATGCCGCCCAGACATTGCGTGAACCTGATTATGCCGTGATTGTCGAGCGCAACATATTCGGAGCTACAGAAAAGGCTGCGCCTCCGCCAGTGGTTGAAAAGGAAGAGGAGCCTATAGAAACCCTGGAGGAAACTACTTTGCAGCTTTCACTCCTCGGAACTATTGCCGGAGACCCTGAAAGCGCCCGGGCTATCATCATGGACCAGAGAGCGAGAAGCCAGGATATCTACCGGGTTGGCGATTCGGTGCAGGGTGCCGAGATACGGCAGATTCTCCGGGGTAAGGTTGTATTGCGGCATGGTGAAAAGGATGAGATCCTTACCATGGCAGAAAGTGCCGAGGCACCGCAGCCTGCCGCTGCTGCGGCAAGCAGGAACAACAGGCGTTTGAGCCGGGACAGAAGAACACGGCAACTGCCTCGGGTTAGGGGTTCAGCTGAAGAGCAGCCACAGGATGACCTTGCAGTTAGCGGCGAGGCAGAAGAGGAAATAATTCCTATTGCCCAGGATGAGCTGCAGGATTCCATAAATGATCTCAATCAATTGATGACCCAGGTTCGTATACGGCCTTATTTCAGAGCGGGTAAACCTGAAGGGCTTATTGTCAGTCAGATACAGGCCGACTCTATTTTTCAGAAACTTGGCCTGATGAATGGCGATATCATAGCCAGCGTTAATGGTAAACAGATGAGCAGTCCCGAAGAAGCATTCGAGCTGTATAACAGTCTTAACTCAGGTTCGCAGGTGAGCCTTGAAGTCACCCGCCGAGGGCAAAGAAAAATTTTAACCTATGATATCCAGTAAGAGTTGCAAAATATGCGAAGTTGCCTTATGGCAATTAGTTTTAAAAATTACTCCATAAAGATATATATAAAGCGCAGAGATGTTTGCACGGGAGATTAATTATATGAAAATTGACAGGCATGTAAAAATTCTTCTCAGTTTCGTTTGCATCAGTATATGGCTCTGTACCGGGAATGCGGCAATGCCAGGAGCTGCAACAACTGGTGATCCACAGGAAATTACGCAAAGCAGGGAATCAGGTGAACCTGTTTTGGCGCCTATATCGCCAATTGCAGCAACTAAAGAGCTTAAAATTGCTGCCAATACCCAGACAGGACAACCGACCCGTACAAACCCAGAAGAACCACTGGAACGCTATGTAACCATAGATTTTGAGAACGTGGATATCAATATCTTTATTAAGTATATCAGTGAGTTGACAGGGAAAAATTTTATCATTGATAAGGGAGTGCGCGGTAATGTCACCATTGTCTCACCGACAAAGATATCCGTGGATGAGGCTTACAAGGTTTTTGAATCTGTTCTTGAGGTCGAGGGGTTTGCTGCTGTGCCAGCAGGCACTGTCATTAAGATCGTGCCTTCCGCCGATGCCAGATCCAAAAGCGTTGAAACGGGGTTCAAGGAAGATACCGGCGAAATAACCGATAAAATCGTCACCCAGCTGATCCCTTTGAAATATGCCGACCCTGAGGAACTGAAAAGACTTTTCACGCCACTTGTTTCCAAAAACAGCGTGGTCATTTCGTACCCTTCCACCAACCTGTTGATTGTCACAGATGTACTCTCCAATATCAGCCGTCTCATGCAGATCATAAAGCAGATTGATGTGGCAGAAAACGTTGCCGAGATTTCCGTGATCCCGATCGAGAATGCCACGGCCAGTGAAGTCGCCACCATCCTGGATTCAATCTTTCAGGGCACATCCGCAAGGCGGGCGCCCACTACCCGGACTACAAGAAGAAGAACCCCTGCAGCGGCCCAGGCTGAAGAGACGAGTCCTGCCCTGGGTGAGGTAAGTATCATTGCGGATGAGCGCACCAATTCCCTTATCATTATTGCCTCTGCTTTTGACACGGTAAAAGTCAAGAATCTTGTCGCCATCCTGGATAAGGAAGTTCCGCGTGGCAGTGGCAATATCAACGTCTATTATCTGCAGCATGCCAATGCTGAAGAAATGACCAAGGTTCTTATGGCCCTGCCTGAAAAAACTGACACGCCAGCAGAGGTCGGCAAGGCTCCCGTTATTTCGAAAGATGTAGAGATTGTTGCTGATAAAGCGACAAACTCCCTGGTTATTACGGCCAACAAGGCAGATTACGCAGTGTTGGAGAATGTCATTCAAAAGCTCGATATCCCCCGCCGCATGGTTTACCTGGAAGCGCTCATTATGGAAGTGGACGCTGAGAAGGATTTTGCCGTGGGAGTTGAATGGATCGGCGGATTCACCTATGGGGATGATAAGGGTATCGTTTTCGGAGGCTCGAAGCCCGGTGACAGCTCGGCTTTGCCCAGTCTTGAGAATCCTTCACTGCCAAAAGGTTTTACAATGGGCCTTATCAATGATTTTATCGAGATTAACGGCCAGACATTTCCTTCTCTTTCGGCGATTTTGAATGCTTATAAACAGGATTCCGATGTGCATATCATCTCCACACCCCAGATATTGACCACTGACAATGAAGAGGCGGAGATCAAGGTTGGTGAAAATGTACCCTATATTACAAGCCAGAATACCACGGCCGCCAATCAGGATTATACCAATTATGAATATAAGGATGTTGGAACAACCCTGAAGATTACGCCGCAGATCAATCAGGAAAATGTTCTCCGCCTTGAAGTGTATGTTGAAGTCATCAGGCTAAAGAATGAATCTATAGCACTGGCAACCAATACCCCGACTACTTTTAAAAGAACAGCCCAGACCACGGTGATTATTGAAGATACCAATACGCTGGTTATCGGCGGTATCATTGGGGATGATGTCCAGGACTCCATCTATAAAATACCCATCCTGGGGGACATCCCCGGTCTCGGCTGGCTCTTTAAGACACAATCGCAGTCTGTGAACAGGGTTAACCTCTATATTTTCCTCACGCCCAGGATTATCAGGAATCCTGCTGAAGCTATTGCTGTTACCAAGGAAAAGCGTGACCATGCAGAATTCCATCATGAAACCGGGTGGGAGGACAATACGTTCCAGTATAGGGAAAATACCAGAGAAGTTTTGAAATCAAGGCATGTACCGCAAACTATTAGAATGGAAGAACAGGAAGTGGCACCAAAAGAGCCCAAGATGATTGAATAGGAAAATGTCCGGAGTGCTGAGCAATGGAGTTACGCGAAGACTTTATAATCCAATGTGCCATCATTCCCAATACATTGCTGAAATTTTATTTTTTAAACAATCTTTGAAAGTTATAACTTTAGGTGCAGAGGTTAAGAGATAATTTCTTTTCTTTTGTCCGCAGCCCGTTGCCGGCAGAGGAAACTGTCGGCAATGAACAGACCCCTTGAACCCTATCTAAAAAAATGCGTTTAATCGGTGAAATACTGCTTGAAATATCAGAGCTTGACCAGGCGAGCCTGGATCGGGGTCTCGCTGTGCAGCAGGAGAAGGGTGGCAGGATCGGTGAGATTCTGCTGCACCAGAAAGCAATCCAGGAAGTTGATCTGGCCAGGGCATTAAGCCGGCAGCTTGACCTTGACTTTATTCCATCTTTGCCTGCGGAAATAAATACGGATTTTACCGGCCAGGTTCCCATCCATTTTCTCAAAAAATTTAAAATGATTCCCCTGGCCGGTCCTGACAGCAACAGCCTGGTCGTTTTTGATCCCTTTCTGTTTCAGGCCCAGGATGAACTGCGGCAGCTTCTTGAATGGGACGAGGCGAAAATTGTGCTGGCACCGTTGAACGCAATACTCAATGCTATCAGTTTTTCGTATGATATCAGTCGGGATACTGCGGAAGAGGTGATTCAGGACCTGCACGAGGAGGATCCCGATCAGATTATTTCAGCTATTGAGGAAACCGGTGACCTTCTTGACGACACCAGCGATGCCCCGGTGATCAAGCTGGTAAACCTCATGTTTTCTCAGGCGGTTCGGGCACGGGCCAGTGATATTCATATCGAACCCTATAAGAACAGGGTGGCAATCCGACAGCGGGTAGACGGTATCCTTTATGACACGTTTACCCCGCCGGCCCACATCCAGGCGGCCCTGGTTTCACGGATCAAGGTCATGGCCAAGCTTAACATCGCCGAAAAAAGGCTGCCCCAGGACGGCAGGACAGAGATCCGTATTGCCGATAAAAACGTGGATGTACGTGTCTCTACTCTGCCGACAGCATTTGGCGAGCGGGTGGTTCTCAGGCTTCTGGACAAATCCAGTGTCCTTCTGAAGCTCACTGATCTTGGCATGACGCCTGAGAGGCTGAAACTCTTCAATAATCTGATCCACGCGGCCCATGGCATCATTCTCGTTACCGGGCCAACAGGCAGCGGCAAGACCACAACGCTTTATGCGGCTCTCAGTTCGATAAACAACTCGGATATCAATATCATTACAGTCGAGGATCCCATAGAATACCAGATGGATGGTATCGGCCAGGTGCAGGTCAACCCCAAGATCAACCTCACCTTTGCCAATGGACTCCGTTCCATTGTCAGGCAGGACCCCGACGTTATCCTGGTGGGGGAGATCCGCGACCTTGAAACCGCGGAAATTGCAATCCAGGCAGCATTGACCGGTCATCTGGTTTTTTCCACCCTGCATACCAATGATTCCTCCAGTGCGGTTACCCGTTTGATTGATATGGGTATAGAGCCGTTTCTTGTCACCTCATCGGTGAATGCCATCCTGGCCCAGCGGTTGGTGCGCAGGCTCTGCAAGACCTGCCGGGAACCCATTGAACCGGAGCAGGAGTCACTGCAGAGTATCGGTATCACCCCTGAAATGCTGGAGGGGAAAACCATATACCGGGACAAGGGATGCCCCGATTGCCTGCAGACAGGCCATAAAGGGCGTGAGGGTATCTTTGAGCTGTTGCTCATGGAAGATGATATCAAAAACACCATTCTGCGGACCTCGGACGCCAATGCCATCAAGAAGGTAGGCGTCCAGCACGGCATGATCACCCTCCGCCGTGACGGCGCCCGCAAGGTCCTGGAAGGTATCACTACTATCGAGGAAGTGTTTAGAGTTACAGAGCAGTAACTCTTTTAAGGTTTCAAGGTTCCCAGGGGTCGAGGTTTCAAGGGGAATCTTTGTTTTCAAGCGATTTAATCAGTGCCATGAGCATTCTCTCAACTTCTTTAATTTTCTCAAGAAGTATATTTTGCTTAGTATTATAGACATAATTGAGATCGCCTGAGAGCAGAGTTTGAGTTTCAAGCTCGCAGGTTGAGCCGTATGCAATATATAGACACCTAACATAATCCGGTATTGTTTTTCTGCCATACCCTTCTGCTATATTTGAAGGAATTGAAGTCGCAGCCCTTCTCATCTGAGAGGATAAGCCATATTTTTCTTCATTAGGAAAATCTGCAGTAGCTTTATATAAATCCAGACAAAGTTTATACGCTTTTTGCCAAACTTTTAATTCTTTGAAATTTTTCAACATGTTCTTTCTCTTGAAACCTTGACTCCTCGACCCCTTGAAACCTTTTCTCTAGACTCAACTATCTGACCTTTTCTCAGATTTATCCCGCTCCCTTTCCAACTCTTCTCCTGGCGGTCGTGTTTTCCACCTCCGGTGCAGCCAGAAGTACTGTTCAGGGTGCTGGCGGATAAAACTCTCAAGGACCTTGACATGCCGCTGGGTAAGGGTTTCCACGGTATCGTCTTCTTTGATTTCAACCTGTTGGGCCAGTATTTTAAATTGTCCTGGACCAATACGGATCGCTGCACCGACTACCATGGGGGCTCCGAATTTGAGGGCCAGCTGGGCCGGCCCTGGGTGGGTTGCCGCTGTTTTTCCGAAAAAATCAACAAACACTGCGTCCTGGCCGGCATTCTGGTCAGCAACAAGGCCAATGGCCTGTTTTTTTTTCAGGGCCTTGAGCAGGAGTTTCATGGCCGCCTTCGAGCCTGCTACCTGCATCCCCATGTCGTTTCGGCGCCGGGTAATGAAGCGGTCAATATAGGGATTGGACTGCTGCACGGCGGCAACGGTAAAAGGCTCTGTCATTGCCGTTGCTGCAGCGGCGCCCTGCAGTTCCCAGTTGCCGAGATGACCTGAGACTGTGATCAACCCATTTCCCTGCTTCAGCAAGCGCTGGATCAGAGAGAAATGCCTTGGTTCTAACATCTGCTCTATTTGCCTGTAGAGTTTCGGAGCGATGAGCAGCTCAATAAATGACATGGCAATCTGCCTGTATGACTCGGCACAGACTTCAAATAATTTTCTGTCATCCATTTCCCTGCCAAAGGCGATATGCAGATTATCCATGACCACCTGCCTGCGGTAGCGCAAGACATGGAAGGCAAAATTGCCAATTCCCCTGGCAAGACTGTAGGAAAAACCCAGGGGCAATATGGTCAATAGGACACAAATAAAGCGTATGGCTGTGTATGACAAAAGATGTAGAAGCTTTTTCATAGACAATTACTATACCACAGGAAGAACGGGCTGCCAGCTTTTCAGGTTAGAGTGGCAAAAAGATGTACGAGTAAAAATTCTGATTTTTTAACCAGCGCACAAAGGGGTATTGGTTTAATGCACAATGACGGAGAATGATGACTATTTACAAGGCTGACAGAATAAAAAAACCCTGCAGGATTTCTCCTGCAGGGTTTCTGAGGTGTAAGTTAAAAAACGGCTAACTTTGAGTTGAAATTAGAAGCTCATGCTGAGGGCATGGGCCAGGAGGTAAATGTCCTCGGTGTTTTGCGTAGAATCGCCACCCTGCCAGAAGTCTCCGGTAAACAGGTATGAGAAATGGGCATTGTAGGTCAGGTTGTCCATGAGCTTGTATCCCATGCCAATACCTGCTTCCATGCCGTAGTCAGAATCCCAGCCGCTTAACTCCTCATTGGCTGTCGCCCAAGCAAAGTAACCGTTCAGGCTCATAGCCGGAGACAAAGCGAAACTGGCATAGGCTTCAAGAGCCATGACACCGGCGTTACGAACTTCGGGGTATACA
>Ga0111149_1097_pt1 | contig 13935 bp, 12 predicted proteins | sample DeeMarSeWOR28_12_FD_80400 | JGI IMG/M metagenome (GOLD analysis project Ga0111149, IMG submission 80400) | Desulfobacterales bacterium SG8_35_2
TCCCGCCACTGGGGTTGCTGACCATTGGTGCCATGCTGCCCGAAAAATGGCAGAAGAAACTTGTTGACCTGAATGTAGAGTCACTGGAAGATGAACATCTTGCCTGGGCCGACATGGTTTTTCTCAGCGCCATGATCGTTCAGAAAAAGAGTGCCCAGGAAATTATAAACAGATGCAGATGCCATGGTAAGAAAATCGTTGCAGGGGGACCTGCCTTTACAACACAACATGAAGAATTTACCGGCGTAGATCATTTTATATTAAACGAGGCAGAAGTTACCTTGCCCCTTTTCCTTGCTGATCTTGAGCATGGCCGGCCTAAGAAAATGTATACTTCGAGTGTCAAACCGGATATATCTGCAACACCAATCCCGCTCTGGTCCATGATCAATATCCAGGATTATGCGACCCTGGCAATCCAGTATTCCAGGGGCTGTCCCTATAATTGCGAGTTCTGTGATATCGTCATTATGAATGGCAGGATTCCGCGAACAAAAACCCCGGAGCAGATGAAAAAAGAATTTCAGGCACTCTATGATGCCGGGTGGCGAAAATCTGTCTTCATAGTCGACGACAATTTTATAGGGAACAGGCAGGCTGTGAAAGAGATGCTGCCAGTACTGATTGAATGGCAGAAAGAGCATAATTACCCTTTCACGTTACTTACCGAAGCCAGCACTGATCTTGCAAATGATGAAAATCTGATGCAGATGATGAGCAGTGCCAACTTCTTCAAAGTCTTTCTTGGGCTAGAAACACCTGATAAACAGAGCCTGAAGGAGTGCGGTAAATATCAGAACAGTTCCAGAAATCTTGTTGAAGCAGTGCAGACCATACACAAACACGGCATGCAGGTCATGGGCGGATTTATTGTTGGTTTTGACAATGACACAGAATCGATATTCGAATCTCAGATAAATTTTATCCAGCAGATCGGGGTGGTAACAGCAATGGTGGGTGTTCTGACCGCACTTCCCCAGACCCGGCTCTGGCATCGTTTAAAGACCGAAGGTCGGCTTCTCGGAGGGGCTACGGGAGAAAACACCGACGGTGTCTTGAATTTCAAGCCGAGAATGGGGATTGAAACTCTCCATAATGGCTATAAGAAAATTCTCTCAGCAATTTATTCCCCCCAGTATTATTACCAGAGAATCAATATCTTCCTCGAGAACTATACCCCGACTGCAAAAAGCAGAATAGGGAGAAGCGATATTACGGCTTTTCTGAAAAGCATGTGGAGAATCGGTATCTTATCCCGGGCCAGATTTCATTACTGGAAACTGCTGGTTAGAACATTTATTAAGAAAAGGATGGCCCTTCCAATTGCTGTGGAACTTGCCATTTATGGGCTGCATTACGAAAAGATAACAAAAAGAATTTGTACATCTAAACCTACGATGTCTGGAGAAAGTCCTGCCTGATATGGATACTTGCGTGACTTTTCTGGCCACTTGTATTGTGGCGAAACCTGACTGAAATTGCTGCCTGTAGCATGAGATGGGTGGAGTGTAGAATCTGATTTCTAACACCAAATTACGCTGCTGGACAATTTCTGCTGCTGTGTGATTCTGTTTAAATCCGGAGAAGGACGTACAAATCATTCAGCCGGCATGTGCCTGAAATAACTTAGGTCAGAGCCTAAAGGAATTTTTGTGCTTTTGGATGAAGACATTCCGGGCACTATGCATTATTATTAATTATTAATGTATGTTGAATGTTTTTGTTGACCACAAAAGGAAGATTAATGATTGTAACATATATGGAGGCTATTTATGGATGAGAAGAAAAGTACCCTTGCAAAAGAGGTAGAGGACACCATGGCATGCAGTGCCTATGCAGAGGCCGGGGAGCCATGCCCCATTGGCGAGGAAAAGAAACCTGCTGCATCTGGTGCCGGGTCAGAAAAAGCTGAAGCATCAGAAAAATCCGGCATGAAATCAGTTTCTGACACCATGGCATGTACAGCTTATGCAGAGGCCGGAGAGCCATGCCCCATTGGTGAGGAAGAAAAAAAAGCTGAACCGGGTACAAAAGAATAGTCACAGACAAGCAATCTTGCAGTAAGTATATTGCCCTCCGAATGCCCTGTTTTTAAAGATGCATTCGCAAAAAAGGAGTTGTATGGCAGCTCCTTTTTGTTTTATCTGTTCAACATCGCCATTATCAATTTGGCAAGAATGGAGATATTAAACTGTGAGGGCGGACAGGTAAGTTATTTTGCATTGCTTGCTTGTTTATGTGCTATGTAAAACAGTCATCTGAATCGGATTTTGATATGCAATATGTTGCTCTATTGATTAGTATGGGATGCAAATCCTCTAAAACTGCGCAAGAACACAGAGATATCAAGAGCCATGAATAAACTGATTATTTTTCCCATTGTACTGTTTTATTTTCTGGTATCCTTAACGGCTTTTGGGGCGGGAGTTGCTGAATACACGAAGGCAATTAACCAAAGTCCGCCTGATATGAAATATAAATTTTATCTCTTGCGCGGCATAGCATACAGAGGCCAGCGCGATGTTGATGCCGCCATAAAGGATTTCAGTGTTTCCATCCAGATGCGGCCGACCCAGGATGCTTATCTGCGGCGTGGTGAGATGTATTTTGAAAAAGGGGCCTATAACATTGCCGTGCAGGATTTCTCCGAAGCCATTGCAATAAATCCCTCTCTTGAGGCTTATAAGTTGCGGGGTGTGACTCACCTGGTTTTAGGCAACCTCGATATGGCCATTGCAGACGGCACCGAAATCATCAACCTCGCACCCAATATCTCTGAATCGTACAATATCCGCATGGAAGCCTATGCCCAGATAGGAAAACAAGAACTTGCCCGTGAGGATGCCCGCAAAGCCTTGTCTCTGGATCGCAGAAACACGGTGGCATCTGAACTGCTGGTGACGTATCCTGAAAAGATTGAGCTCACTGGCGGAACAGCGAGGTACAGGCCCAAACGTGATATCAACAGGTATCGGATTTGGGCCAACAACAAGGGATTTGCCTTTACCCTGAAATCTGCAGAAGAGTTTGAGCAGTCTGAAGAGGCTGCACCACCGGCTTCTCGATAATTTTCTTTAGCCGGTTCCCAGAGTCTCCGAACCCAGCAGTCAAATATAAAGCATGTACATGTTCGGAAGCTGATTATTTACTGGATTTCTGCTGATTGGAGTGAGCAGATGTCCAGCGGTACCCCCTTTGCGGGCTCGAGCCTGAGTTGTATTGCCCCCTGCTCGCATTTGCTTGCGCAGACACCACAGCCCATGCATTTTTCAAAATCTACGGCGGCCAGTCCGTCCTGCAACCTTATCGCATCAAACTGACAGAACCCGGCACATATGCCGCAGCCGATGCAGAGTTCATCATCCACTTCTGAAATATACCCTGAAGAGGCAAGCATGGGGGTCCCGTTCCTGTGGGCATTGATGGCACCGCAGCAGCAGGAGCAGCAGTTGCAGATGGCATAGAAGCGGTCCAGCATGGCATCCTTGAAAAAGGCATGGTGCACATGGCCTCGATCCTCCTCGGCATTCATGATCGCGACAGCCTCCTGCTGAGTGATCTGCCTGGCCTTATCAGAGTGATGCTCAATGATGAACGAGACAAAGGGTTCCCCGATGATCAGGCAGACGTCTTCCGGCTGGCAGGGATTTTCCTGTGCAGACCTACAGGGACATTTTAATACGGCAATGTGGTCCGGGTTTTCCAGAATGATGTCCCGGGCCCGCTTGTATGGGATTATCTGCTCGAGGTCAGGCAGCTTGAGGGGTTTATTGATCGTGACAAGTTTGCTGGCCTTGTCAAGAGGCATAACCTTGCCATGGTAGCCGTCGGCAAAGGTGATTTTTGATTTGTTCTCGTCTGACCGACTATCAGCATCAACTTTTGGTTTGGGGAACAGCATGGTGATAAAGCTGAAAAGGGGCCCGAGTATTTTGGTCAACGGGTGACGCCCCTTGGCCACGCCAATATAGGTATAGGTCCAGCGGCCATAGATGTAGCCGTGGATAAAATCCCCCAGGGAATGGTTTTTATTGGCACGTGACTCCCGGAAAAATTTCCTGGTTGACGGACAGATGAAGCGGCCTGGTTTTTTCTGTCGATTGTCCATTGTAAATCCCAATCTAGAAGTAAATGAATTGCTGGCCTGAGTATATCTTTTTATCGGTTTGCAGTCAAAAGAATGCTGCCCGTCTTCCATTGGCATACCGTATCCTGATTTTTCCTTTACAAAGGAAGAGTAATAGACAATAGTCGGGGCCCAAGGATTCTTCCTGCAGGTTCACTCTGTACAATACGGAAAGGTGAAGAGGTCTGGCGCTTGCCGAGGGAAGAGGGAATAGGGTATAATTAATTTTGTGACAAAAGAGATAAAAAAAACCCTGCAAAAGCAGAGCCGGATAAATGTTTGCATAGTGTTGGTGCCGAAGGGGAGATTTGAACTCCCACAGGGAAACCCCTACTAGACCCTGAACCTAGCGCGTCTACCAATTCCGCCACTTCGGCACTCAAGCAGGTGGCAATATTAGTACGGGGATGAAATTTGTCAAGAGGTTCTTGATCACTCCAACTCAAATTATTTGCAGTGGCAGAAGCTCTCGATCAATCGGATAGAAAGAGATTATCTTCGGGAACACTAAAACCCATGGAAATTTTTAATAACCTGGCTGATATTAAAGAGCCCTTTGCCGAAAGTTTTGTCACCATAGGCAACTTTGATGGAGTACACCTGGGACACCATATGCTGTTTTCCGAGGTGGTCAGCAGGGCCTATAAGAAGAAAGGGACAAGTATTGTAGTAACATTTGAGCCGCATCCCCTGCGGGTGATTCGACCTGAAATTGGCATAAAGCTTATTTCAACCTATGAGCAGAAGGTTGAAATGATCTCACTTGCAGGAATTGACGTCCTGGTGGTCATCCCGTTTACAAGAGATTTTGCAGCAACAAGTGCGGAAGCCTTTGTTGATGAAGTGCTGATCGGAACCATCGGCGTGAAAGAACTGGTGGTCGGATATGACTATGCCTTTGGTAAGGGGCGACAGGGGAATATCGAATTTCTCAAGGAGCAGGGAAGGCTGAAGGGATTCCCTGTCACAGTGGTGGAGCCGTACTATGTTGATGATATGCTGGTCAGCAGCAGCAAGATAAGAGAACTGGTTGCTGATGGTCGTATGATGGATGTCAAGAAACTGCTCGGCCGCAGTTACCAGATCAGAGGAACTGTCCAGGAAGGCAAGAAGAGGGGCGGCCCGGTTGTGGGCTTTAAAACGGCCAATCTGCATTTATCCGAGGAAGATCTCTGTCCGAAACACGGAGTGTATGTTACTCAGGTCGTTTATGACGGCAAATGCTACGGTGGGGTCTTGAATATTGGCTATAATCCGACTTTTGGTGAAAATCGCTTGTCTGCCGAAACCCATATATTTGACTTCAACCAGGAAATTTATGGAAAACAGATAAAGATTAATCTGCTGAAATACCTGCGGGGAGAAAAGAAATTTTCCGGCCCGGAAGAGCTGGCCGAACAGATACGGGAAGATATACGCCAGGCCAAGGAGATTCTTGCCGAAGCCCAAAAAGAATTACTGCTTTCGTGCGAGGAAAAATACAACCGCTGAACATCCCCTCATTTTTGTATCCGCAGTTTTTCGCTTGCGCATCTGGGTTTCATACCTATAGTGTATGGAAATTTTTTACCGTCTATACTACAGGTGAAAAAATGCGGTTATGTACCGGCAGACACACGAACAGACTAGGTAGGATAATTAAACCTGCTTCTATTACTTGACTCCAACAAGCAGGTTGGACCGAAAAAATAATATATTGTTAAGGTGCGTATACATGTCACAGAACAACAAACAGGAAGATCTTGGTAAAGTTATTGAAGAAATGGAACAGAAATGCGCTGAAAAGCCGGGATCGGTAATGGCGCACCATCATCTTGGGCTTGTCTATCGCAAGGCCGGTCGTTTAGAAGAGGCGGTGGCTGCCCTGGAAAAGGCTATTGAACTTGATCCGTTTTCCGTGGAAAGCCTCATTAATCTGGGAGCGCTTTACTTCGACATGGGCAGTATTGATAAAGCCCAGGCCGTTAACGAACAGGCCGTCAATATTAATCAGGCTTCTGCCCAGGCACATGCAAATCTCGGGTTAATCTGGCAGAACAGGGGGGATGCGGTGAAGGCTCTAGAGTATTATACAAATGCTGTCAAACATGACCCGAACCTTATAACTGTTTGGCTCAATATGACCTCTGTCTATCTCATGCTCAGAAATGATGAAAAGGCTCTGGAAGCAGCCCGGAAGGCTGTCAAATTGGAGCCTGATTTTTCTATGGCCCAGAATAACCTTGCCGTGGCGTTCTACTACAACGGTGATTATGAGGGGGCCAGAAAACATGCTGATAAGGCACTGGCGCTTGGCTATGAAGTTGATCAGAGGTTTCTCGACGCCTTGAACAAACAAGTTTCCTGATATGGCCAAAACAACCCTGAAAACCAGGCCATGGTGTCCATTCTGTGGTCAGGATGTCGGTAGACCGCAATATCCTGATAGGCGGAAACTGGGGGAGTTTGCCCTGGGGAGCTGTGAATGCGGAGCCGTATATGCCAGGTCGAGTGTCTGGTCCACGCCTGTGATGATAACTGGGAGCTCGCCTGGGATCTCCTGCCTGAACAGGACTACCTTACAGGCCGCCTTGAAGATTATGACGAGGTAACGCATCAGGTTGTTGAAACCAGAAACCTTGACGGTAGAATTATCCGTGGAGTGCTCTATTTTATCCGCCTGCAGGAGAGTGTGGCAGCATTGAGCATCAGGGTCAAAGAGCAGGAAAAATCCCCTGCTGCCAAATCCGTTGCAGCTGGTCAGAATATCCAGGTAGAAAAGGCGGGTAATTCCAAAAGAGAAAGGATTAAAGCCAATAAGAACCTTGTCCGGGAGATGGTGCATAACAAGGATGCTGACGGTCTGGTGGCATTGTGTCTTGATGACAAGAAAACTCTGCGTCTACTGCAGCGCCAACTTTATGAACCTGATGAAGCAAAGCGTTGGGCGATTGCCAGCTTCATTGGTGAGGTGTGCGGTAGGGTTGCCACCCGCAAGCCCGGCATGGTCAGTGATTTGCTGCATCTGCTTTTTGAGGCCTGTTCTGATTCAGCCTCTTCCAACTGGGGCGCTGTGGAATCCATCGGTTCCATAATTGCAGCGCGGCCTGATATCTACGGCTCTTTTACGCGACATCTTTTGAACTATATCAGTGATCCTTCAACCAGGGCACAGGTGTTGTGGGCCCTGGGCACTATAGCTGAGAAACGGCCGGACCTGGTCAGGAACACTTCTTTTTATCAGCTTATCGGGCTTCTGGACAGTCCGGTTGCAGCGGTACGGGGATATATGGTAAGGCTTTTGGGCCGTCTGCAGGCAAAAGAGGTGGCAGGCAAGATCAGGGTGCTGCAGGATGATACAACCTCACTGACAATTTATGAGAATGGCCTTCCTGTTCAGACCGACATAGGGACCCTAGCCAAAGAAGCTCTAAAACTGATACAAGCCGGAGGAGAAAATAAAAGTGAGCGAACAGAATAGGGACGAGAATAAAGACAATGTTGCCATGGAATCTGAAGATCCGGCCCAGGCTGATTACAATAAGGCCAAGGAGTTGCATGGAGCAGGGGATGCTGTCCAGGCGGCAGCATTTTTTCATAATGCCCTGGTAGGTTTTGAAGAGAAAGGGAATGACCGGGGCGTGGCAAATGCCTCAGACCAGCTCGGAGATATATGTGTTGAGCGCCAGGAACACGAAAAGGCAATTGCACATTATCAGCGGGCTTATGAGATATGTGATAAAGAGAATGATATGTTCAGCCTTGTCGCCCTGCAAAAAAAAATGGCTGCCTCCAAAAGGTTTTTGAAGCAGTATGAAGAGGCAAAAAAAAATTATCTTAATGTCATAGACATCTACGCAGGCTATAATAATCCTGCTGGCACGGTAGCAGTCATGGAAGAATTGGCAAAACTCTACCTTGAGATGGGGGACCGGCAGAAATCGGCTGAAACATATAGAACGATAGCTTCAATCCACAGGAATTTCCGACATACTACCCAAGCCCAGGAATTTATGGAAAAGGCGGCACAGGTAGAACAGGGCCTTCTATAAGGCCCCGGCAACATATGAAGCAGGCGGCCGATCAGGTCGAAAAGACAGGAAAAAAATGTTTACAGGCATAATTCTGGGCAAGGGAACAGTTGTTGAAAAAAGATCTGCAGGCAGAGGCATGATTTTTACGCTTGCGTCTGATTTTGATCTGACCGATCCGGAAGAGGGCGAGTCCATTGCGGTTAACGGAGTCTGTTTGACTGCCAGGAATATCAGCTCAAGAAGGTTTACAGTTGATGTTTCTCCTGAGAGTCTGGACCGGACAAACCTGGGGAAACTGTCCCTTGGGAGCAAGGTGAACCTGGAAAGGGCCCTGCGCTTGAGCGACCGGCTCGGGGGTCACATGGTCAGCGGGCATGTGGATGCCGTGTCCACAATTTTGGAACGAAACTCTTTGGGTGACTTTATCCAGTTTAGATTCATGGTTCCTGACGGATTGGGAAAGTATATTATTGAAAAGGGTTCCATTGCCATTGATGGCACCAGCCTGACTGTCAACAGCTGTAATGATAAGTCATTCTCCATTGTTGTCATTCCGCATACACTGGAGGTAACACTTTTAGGAACACTGCGGCAGGGCGACACTGTTAATATAGAGGTTGACCTTATAGGCAAATATGTGGAAAAAATGTTGCAGGCGGACCCGGATGTCCCGCAAGAATCAGGGGAACGAATAAATCCCGAATTTCTGGCCCGGCATGGCTTTATGAAGTAACTTAATTAACAGGCTTGTATCTTTCCTTATAATTGAAGGTAAATGATTTATGGCAGTCTCCAGAATTGAAGAGGTGATTGAAGATATTCGGGCGGGCAGGATGATCATCCTGGTGGATGACGAAGACCGGGAAAATGAAGGCGATCTGTGCATGGCCGCAGAGGCAGTGACCCCTGAGGCTATTAATTTTATGGCCAAATATGGCCGGGGCCTTATCTGCCTGACCCTTGACCGGGCCCAGGTTAAAAAACTGGACCTGCCTATGATGGTTGAGAAGAATAAGTCACCATTTGAAACGGGTTTTACGGTCAGCATCGAGGCGAGAACAGGGGTGACCACAGGCATTTCTGCAGCGGACAGGGCCAGGACTATACAAGTGGCAGTAAAAGAGGATGCAAGGCCAGACGATATTGTAAGCCCTGGGCATATTTTCCCCCTGCGGGCCCGAAGGGGTGGCGTCCTTGAACGCACAGGCCAGACCGAAGGATCAGTTGATCTGGCTCGGCTGGCAGGAATGATGCCTGCAGGTGTTATCTGCGAAATAATGAAGGATGACGGAACTATGGCCCGCATGCCGGATCTGGAAAAATTCGCTGCTGAGCATGACATGAAGATTGCGACCATAGCTGATCTCGTTGCCTACCGTTTGCGACGGGATACCCTGGTGCACCGGGCGGTTGAAGCCAGGCTGCCGTCCCACTTCGGGGGTGAGTTCAAGGCTATTGTCTATGCCAATGATGTTGATAAGCATGAGCACCTTGCCCTGGTCAAGGGAGAGATTGACCCTAATAAGGAGATCATGGTCCGGGTACATTCCGAGTGTCTCACCGGCGATGTTTTCGGTTCCGACCGCTGCGATTGCGGCAGCCAACTGCAGGAAGCCATGCGTATGGTTTCTGCGGCCGGCACCGGGGTTATTCTATATATGCGCCAGGAAGGCCGTGGAATCGGCTTGATCAATAAGCTGAAAGCCTATGCCTTGCAGGATAATGAGGGGCTTGATACTGTGGATGCCAATTTGGAGCTTGGCTTTAAGCCTGATCTGCGGGACTACGGTATAGGGGCGCAGATCTTACGGGATTTAGGGGTGCGCAAGATGTGTCTGCTAACCAATAACCCCAAGAAGATCGTGGGACTCGAAGGCTACGATCTGGAAGTAACCAGGCGGTTGCCCATTGAAATAAAGCCGGTACCGGAGAATATTTCGTATTTGAAGTGTAAAAAAGATAAAATGGGACACCTTCTGGATCTGCCGGAAAACACCGAGTTATAATGTAGGCAAGTATTGCATGTATTGTATTATTGGGGGTTTTATGCTTGAGAGGACTATCAGCGAGTGAACAAGGAGAAAAATTGATGGCAACATATATTGAAGGAGATCTGCAGGCAACCGGGAAAAAGTTTGGCATAATCGTTTCCCGATTCAATTCATTTGTTTCGGAAAGGCTTCTTGATGGGGCGCTTGATACCCTGCTCAGGTCTGGGGCGGAAGACGAGGCAATCGATGTGGTCCGGGTTCCGGGTGCTTTTGAAATACCCTTGATGGCTCAGAAAATGGCTAAATCGGGCAATTATGATGCGGTAATCTGTTTAGGCGCCGTTATCCGGGGGGCCACCTCCCATTACGATCTGGTTGCCAATGAGGCTGCCAAAGGGATTGCCCAGGCAGGCCTTGATTCCGGGGTGCCTGTAATCTTCGGGGTCCTCACCACTGATACTATCGAACAGGCTATTGAAAGAGCAGGCTCCAAGGCCGGGAATAAAGGCAGCGAAGCCGCCCTGGCTGCCATTGAGATGATAAATCTGCTCAATCAGATTTAGTCGGAGATCACCGGCAATTTAAATGGGAATTAGGCGCAAATCCAGGGAACTTGCACTGCAGGCTTTGTATCAGGGGGAATTGGCCGGGCAGGCAGGGCTTTTGGATTTTGAGGAATTCTGTTCACATTTCCAGGTAAACAAAAAAGCCATACCTTACGCCAAAAATCTGCTGGACGGTGTGCAGGAGAAAAGGGAAGAAATCAATCAGCTAATCATCAAGTACGCTGAAAACTGGCGTCTTGAAAGAATGTCGGTCATTGACCGCAACATCCTGCGACTTGCCGTCTTTGAACTGCGTTATCAGGAAGATGTCCCAACCACTGTAGCGATCAACGAAGCAGTTGAAATCTCCAAGCGCTATTCAACCGATGAATCCGGATCCTTTATCAATGGCATACTGGATGCCATGGTCAAGGAGAAAATTTCCGGGGCTGAGATCAGGACAAATACGGTTTGATAGTAAGCGTGACAAAATAATTTTTTCATGGCAAAAAAAATTAAAAAGCTGGATGGTCCAAGTTTTGCCCAGGAAGCAATTGCAGTTACTGGGCTTTTTGCTGCAGTTTTTCTACTCCTGTGTCTTGTAAGTTACTCTCTGCCTATCTTAAACGCAGCCTCGTATACTGCTGCATTGAACTGGTGCGGCACTGTTGGCCACCTTATCGCCTGGGGGCTCATGTCCCTGCTTGGCGTCAGTTCCTTCTGGTTTGTTATCCTGCTTGTTTTTTTCGCGGTTCAGTTTTTTTCAAGGACTTCTGATTTTGAGCGGCTGCCCTTAATCTTTCTGGGCAGTCTCGGCATTCTGATTGCCAGCAGCAGCCTCCTGGGTATCATGTATCCTGCTGAGAACGATTTTATCTCCATCATAGGCCGCTACTACCCTGCCGGTGGTTGGATCGGGAGCTGGCTGGCACATTTTCTCCAAACCTATCTCGGCACCCCAGGGGCCATTCTCTTGTTGCTACTTCTGCTCATATTCTCCCTCATGCTTGCCGTGCGTTTCTCACCATACTTTGTCGGCAAGAAATTTCTGACAGCAGCTTACGGCCGCATCGGTGAAAGTTATTTTCAGAAAAACGAGGGCAAACCCAAAAAAGAAAAGCCTGCAAAGGAGATGATTCAGGAACCAAAAGTTACCACCTCCGTACCAAGTGTGCACGAACCGATAAAAATAGAAGAGACCGGGGTAGAGGAAGAGGAGGATTTTCAGATAAAGCCTGTTTCAACGGGAGAGTACCGCCTGCCCGCTATAGGTCTGCTGGACAAGGTGGATGCAGCAGATAATGAAGTAGACCTGGAGCATTACTATGCCGTCAGTAAAAAGCTTGAGGACAAGTTGCGGGATTTTGGCATTTCAGGCAAGGTTGAAGGTATTTCACCGGGTCCGGTTGTCACAACCTATGAGTTTGCTCCGGCTCCAGGCATCAAGATCACCCGTATTGTTTCCCTGGCTGATGACCTGGCCATGGGGTTGAAAGCGGAAAGTGTCAGGATCGTGGGCTCCATTCCTGGTAAGGCGGCACTGGGGATTGAAATCCCGAACCCGCAGCGGGAAATCGTATACATCCGTGATATTCTCTCCAGTGAGACATTTAAGAATTCGACTTCCAAGCTGACCCTGGGGCTGGGCAAAGATGTCATAGGCCAGCCGGTTGTTGCCGACCTGGCAAAAATGCCCCATCTGCTTATTGCCGGCGCTACAGGTTCGGGCAAGAGTGTCGGTATCAATTCTATTATCTGTTCGATTCTTTTTAAGTCTACCCCTGATGAAGTGCGCTTCCTGCTTATTGACCCCAAGCGCATCGAGCTCTCCGGTTACGAGGATATCCCTCACCTGCTGCACCCGGTGGTTGTTGATCCGAAAATGGCGAACAGAGCCCTGCAGTGGGCGGTGCGTGAAATGGAGCGGCGCTACATGCTTCTTGATGAGATGCGCGTTAAGAGTTTTGCCTCTTACAACCAGGTAGCAGAGGAAAAGCTGCCGCTCATTGTTATTGTGGTAGACGAGCTGGCAGACCTGATGATGATTTCATCCCGCGAGGTTGAAGAATCCATTGCCCGCCTGGCGCAGATGGCCAGGGCTGCAGGTATGCATCTCATTCTGGCAACACAGAGGCCATCTGTTGATGTTCTGACTGGATTGATCAAGGCGAATTTTCCCACGCGGATTTCATTCAAGGTCTTCTCCAAGGTTGATTCAAGGACAATTCTTGACATGAGCGGTGCCGAGCATCTGCTCGGTGACGGTGATTCCCTGTTTATGCCTCCGGGCAAGGCAAGAATGCAGCGTATTCATGGTACATATATATCGGAGAAGGAAACAGAGCGGGTTATTGAATTTCTGAAGGAGCAGGGTACTGCCCGCTATGACGAATCAGTACTAGAAGCTGTTGAAGAAGAGAATGGCGACTATAACGGCATAGGCGAAGACGACTACGATGAAAAATATGATGAGGCCGTCGCGCTCGTCTGTGAAACCGGGCAGGCTTCCATTTCTATGGTACAGAGGCGTTTGCGGGTTGGTTATAACCGGGCGGCCCGCATGATCGAGATCATGGAAAAAGAAGGAATTGTGGGACCGAGTGACGGCTCAAAACCGAGAGAGGTACTTGCCAGGAAAACTTATTAAAAGATTTGCAACAGTTTGGCAGCCGTTCACTGGGACAACTTACGGAAATTCAAATAGATATTTAAACGCCATGCAGAATGTATCGTATCGTATAAGTTTTTTTTACATAAATCTTCCAAAATATATTCATTTCCCTTCTGTTTTTTTTCTTAAGTAACGCAGGTTAAAGTTTTTTTCTTGACATTTAATTAGTGACAAATTATACATCCGATGTCGCAAAAAATGAGTGACGGTTCAGTCATAATTGCTTCCTGGACGCTAAGAAAAACAGATAGTTAAAAAATTTCATATAGTTGTGTCCAGGTATACCGGTTTCCTAGCATTTGCATGCTGTTTTGCGTAATCGGTGAAAATGGCAAATTTACTTCCGGCTGCTAAGGGAAGATGGTTTATTCTTTAGCGGAGGTGCCGGGGTGAGGATTTTGCATCTGTTATTCAGGCTGGTCCAGTATTGAAATATGTGCAGTCGGAACTGGGGCAACCTGATTTTGGTATAGAGTAACAAACGGGTTTCGCTGCAGGCGGAACCGTAAAGGTTAATCTTTTTGAGGAGGTAAATTTAATGCCAAGCTACGTAGATCCTGAAAAGTGTGATGGTTGTAAAGGCGGTGAC
>Ga0111149_1094_pt1 | contig 13573 bp, 12 predicted proteins | sample DeeMarSeWOR28_12_FD_80400 | JGI IMG/M metagenome (GOLD analysis project Ga0111149, IMG submission 80400) | Desulfobacterales bacterium SG8_35_2
TCAGCAAAGTGTTGCTATTGACCTGCCCCAGAAAGCATTGATCTGGGAAGATGACAATGCCAAGGTCTGGATATCATATAACGATCCGAGATATTTAGAAAAAAGGCATAATATTGTTGGCTGCGAAGAAGTCATAGCAAAAATAGAAAAAGCACTGGCCGGTATAACAAAATCAGCAGCAGGCAAATAATTCTGAGCGCATCTTTTTCTTCGTACTATTTGCCCTCAGTCCTTTATTCTCCATTTTGCTTTCGAAATTCTGCATTTAATCCTCTATTCCTTGACAACCGCAATACTCCTGGGTATTTTTCCCTATCATTGTTTTTGTAAACCTGACTTCATGGGTTTCACTCTAGTAGCTGGGTTGCCAGCTTCATTTTAGCCGGGCTCCTTTTAAAGATGTTCGGTTTTTTTATGGGTCAAGGAAGTTAGAGGTAGGCACTACGTGCTTCTGCCGCAGGCGGCAATAGTATGTTTAATGGTCAAAACTACTTCTTCAGCACCACACCAATTATGGTGTGCTGAAAAGCTGTCTCCGGAACATATCATTCAGTTAGCGTGAGAGTACCATCATTTTAACCCGGCCTGGCTCAGGCCTACAAAAATGGAGGGACACAGATGTTAAAACATCCAGCAGAAACTGAAGTAAAACAAAACAAAAAAATAAGCCGCCGCGATTTTTTAAACACGGCCGGCGCAGCAGCAGCCGGAGGTTTGGTAGCCGCTGCAGGCTCCAGTCTCCTGGTTAGCAATGAAGCAAGAGCGGCAGTTTCACAGGCAACACCGCCACTGCCATGGAAGTATACCAAGCTCGATCCGATGGAAGCGGGAAAAAGAGGCTATAAAAATTATCTTGCCAAGGGTGGCTGAGGCTCCGGTGCATGGCTGGGGGTCCTCAGCCTTTTGAAGGAACAGGTCGGTTATCCCTATACAATGCTTCCCGAAGATATGTTCCAGCACGCAGCAGGCGGTTACGGTGGCCAGGGCACACTCTGCGGTTCCCTGGGAGCCTGCTCGTCGCTCATCAACCTGGTAGCCTTTGACCGCAACTACACCCATAACGCCATGATCACCGATCTGGTCAACTGGTATGCTTCGTACAGCCATCCCACTGATGAATTTGACTCCATCGTTAAGTTCCCAGAGCAGAAAAGGGTTGTGCCGGGCTCACCCCTGTGTCACGCATCGGTATCTTCATGGACCGTGGCCAATAACACCAATATAAACAGTTATGAAAGAAAAGACCGCTGCGCCAAGGTGGCAGGCAAGGTTGCCATGCAGACCGTGACCATGCTGAATGCCTATGTTGACGGGAAATGGGCCCCGGTGGCTCCGGGAGTCTCGGAGAAAACCGGTTCATGCCTGGAGTGCCATGGTCCAGGCGGCGAACACAATGAGCAGGGCATGATGGAATGCGGCCTGTGCCATACCCAGGCTCCGGATCACGCCGGGTAGAAGATATTTTCTCATAGATACGTTACAGATAATCGCTGAAACCAGGGCCAGGGCTGCACCACTTGCCTGGCCCTGTTATTTTATTCTCCATTTTCCATTCTCAATTCTACATTTAATCATCTCTTTCCTTGAAATTTTTTCCCAACTTGATACTGTCATTGATATTCATTCTTACTTTTGTGTTCGGTGTGTGATACGGGATATTACAACCTCACGCCTCACGCCGCACACTTTATGGCTTACCTTTTGACCTATCAGTAAAAAAACTGAGGTAACAACATGCATTACGCCTCCTATTCCGGTATACAGCGATTGACCGAATGCTTCCACGATGCCCGGGAAAAGCAGCAGAATATCGTCCTGCAAGCCAGCAGCCTCCAGGATCCGGTAAACGATTTTCTCACCTCGGTAGCCAGCAGCCTGAGCCAGTCACCCCCGGTACTGGAGTGCCGATTTCTCTACGATGCCAGAGGCAGTTCACTCTATGAACTTATTACCGAACAGCCGGAATACTATCCCACCCGCACCGAAGCCTGGATCCTGCAGAAAAATGCAGCAGAGATCAGCAGACTCACCGGCCCATGCACCCTGATCGAACTCGGCTCCGGCAGTTCGGCCAAAACAGGCTATCTTTTATCAGCCTACCAGTCCCGCTATGCCGATATCTGCTACACACCCATTGATATCAGTGCCAGTGCCCTAAAAAATGCGGGCCGGTCAATTACCCTGCAGCGGCCCGATGTCCAGGTGGTCGGCATCCATGGCACCTATGCTGATTCATTCCCGCTGATCCGCTGCGCCTCGCCCTCCCTGATCATTTTCCTGGGCTCAACCCTCGGCAATTTCACACCTGAAGAGGAACACATTTTCTGGACAGACATCGCCCGGAACATGCGGGCGGGAGATCATTTCCTGCTTGGCATCGACCTGGTAAAAGATACAAAAATACTGAACGCTGCCTATAATGACAAAAAGGGCGTTACTGCCCAGTTTACCAGGAATTACTTTGTCCGCATGAACCGCGAACTTTCCACCCGGGTCGATCTTGACCGGATCGACCATGTAGCCTTCTTCAACCCGGCCAGGGAGCAGATGGAGATATATATCGAATTTCTGGCCGACCAGACCATCAACCTGCCGGGCCTGCAGCAGTCGTTTGCCTTTACCAGGGGCGAGAGGATCATGCTAGAGATCAGCCGCAAATTCCGGCTTCCCAAGGTCATGGAAAATCTTTCCTCCTACGGCCTGCACCCGAAACGCACCTTTACCGACGGGCAGGACTGGTTCGGTCTTCTTCTCCTTGAAAAACTGGAGTAGCATATCGATGTATGACAGCAGCAAGCCTGGCACAGCAGTTGAACTTAAGGTCAAAGACGGCCTCTGCGGTATCTGCCCGGCCGGCTGCTGGGTGCGCGCCTCCCTGGAAAATGGCGTTTTAACCAGGGTTGAGCCCCAGCCGGACGTACCCCTTGGCACCATCTGCAGGATAGGCAGACACTCGCCCGACATTGTCTATGACCCTGACCGGCTCAAATACCCCTTGCGCCGCACCGGCACCAAGGGGGCCCATGCCTTTGAGCGGATCAGCTGGGACGATGCCTATGGTATAATCGTTGACAGGCTGACCGGCTTCAAAGCCAGTTACGGACCTGAATCCACCGCTATTTATACGGGCCGTGGCTCATTTGACATGGCCTTGTGTGATCTCATGCAGCCGGCCGGCGCAGCCATTTCCTCGGCCTCCAGCGTGCTCTTTCCCTTCGGGTCGCCCAACACCCTGGGGGTAGGCGCCCTCTGCTACGTCTCCTTTGCCATGATCGCACCCCATGTCACAATGGGCGAAATGTACATGACCATGGACATTGACCTGGAAAACGCTGAGCTGATCGTGGTCTGGGGTGCCAACCCGGCTACCGACTCGCCGCCCTTTTCCATGCAGCAGATAATCCGCGCCAAAGAACGCAACGCCCGGGTTATAGTCATTGACCCGCGCTGCAGTGAAACCGTCGAGCTCACCAGGGCGGAATGGATTCCCATCCGACCCGGTACGGACGGCGCCCTGGCCCTGGGACTGATCAACATACTGGTTGAGGAGGAGCTCTTTGACGAGGATTTTGCCGAAAACTGGACCACCGGATTCCCGGAACTCTGTCAGCTGGTTCAGCACTTCCGGCCCGAAATGGTGGCCCATACCACCGGCGTGCCTGAAGAAAAAATACGCGAACTGGCCCGGGCCATTGCGGATGCCCGCGGTGCCAGCCCTGTCATGTACACCGGCCTGGAATATTCCGACAGTGGTGTACAGGCGATCCGGGCGGTGTTCACCCTGTGGGCTCTTGCAGGTCAGCTCGATGTACCTGGCGGCCTGTTGATCCGCATGCGGGAAAATATCTTTCCCCAGAACAGAGGCCATCTGCAGCCCAATCCTGATATGAAAAAGGCATTGGGCCGCGATCGGTTTCCGGTCTATTCAGAGTATCGCGGCGAATCCCATGCCATTGCCCTGCCGCAGTCGGTGCTCGGCGGTATTCCCTATAAAATAAGAGGCTTGATCATCCTGGGCGGCTCCATTATCACGGCCTGGCCCAACCCGTCAATCTGGAAAAAAACCTTAGGAGCCCTGGATTTTCTGGTCACCATCGACCGTTACCATACCACGGATTCCGCCTATGCCGATATCGTGCTGCCGGCAACCACCCAGTACGAGACCACCTCGTACATGCGCTACGGTCCGATCTTCAAAATCCGCGAAAAGATGATCGAGCCGGTAGGCGAAGCCAGAAACGATTTTCTCATACTCGCAGAACTGGCCGAACGCCTCGGCTACGGTCACCTCTACCCGCAAACCGAAGATGCTATCCTGGAACGGGCCCTTGAAAATAGTGGTTTTACTCTGGACCAGGTGCGAAAGGCGGGCGGTGCTGTCCAGGTGGAACCGGTCATGATCCAGTACAAAAAATGGCGGAAGGGACTGCTGCGGGCTGACGGTACAAAGGGTTTTGCCACGCCAAGCGGTAAATTCGAGATTGCCTCCTCCATCTTGGCTGAACACGGCTACGACCCTCTGCCAAACTATACAGAACCCCTGGAAGGTCCGCAGTCCAGGCCGGACCTTGCCAGGGATTTCCCCCTGGTCTTTAACTCCGGGTCCCGCAGCTATTATGACTTCCGCAGCCAGCACCACGGGGTTAAAAGCCTGGGCGCCAACCAGCCCGACCCCATGATCACCATCAACCGCCTTGATGCAGCAAAAAGAAACATTGAAGATAACGACTGGGTCCAGGTCAGCAGTCCGCGCGGTTCGGTTTTATTCCGAGCCCGGGTAACCGATGGTATCGTGCAGGGAGCTGTTGATGCCAACATGGGCGGCGGCGGTCCCCTGGGACCCGAATCCTGGCAGGAGTGCAATGTCAACGAGCTCACCGACCTTGATCATTACGACCCGGTCTCCGGCTTTCCCATCTATAAATCGCTGCTGTGCCAGGTGGAAAAGATCAACCGGGGAAAAGGGGCCGTCGGGACCATCCCGACCGTGCAGGAATCGGCTGACAACAACCTGGTCATGCAGGCTGCTGCGGCAAAGCAAAAAAGCCGCAGGGTATACCTGGACCATAATGCCACCACGCCTGTTGACCCGGAAGTCCTCACGGCAATGATGCCCTATCTGCAGGATGATTTCGGCAACCCGTCAAGTGTGCATACCACAGGCAGCCGGGCCCGGAAGGCAGTTGAAGCAGCAAGGCGTTCTGTTCACCAGCGGCGGCTCAGAGGCCAACAACCTTGCTGTCAGGGGCACAGTAAAAGCCCTGGGCCGAAGTACCGGCCACCTGATAACCTCTACCATCGAGCATCCGGCCATTTTAAAACCGTTTGCAGAATTTGAGGAACAGGGTTTTGCAGTCACCAGGCTGCCGGTCAATCGCCAGGGGCTTTTAGATCCGCAGCAGCTGGCCCGGGCCATTCGGGATGATACCCTGCTGGTCTCAATCATGCTGGCCAACAACGAATTCGGCACCATCCAGCCAATCAGGGAACTGGCTGCAATTGCCCGGCAGCATAACGTGCTCTTTCATACAGATGCAGTGCAGGGTATGGGCAAGATCGAAGTTGATGTGCAGGACCTGGGTGTTGATCTGCTCTCCATCTCGGCCCACAAGATGTACGGCCCCAAGGGGATCGGCGGACTGTATATCAAAAAGGAAGTCGCCATTGCGCCCCTTATCCAGGGCGGCGGCCAGGAGCTCGGCCTCCGTTCCGGCACCGAGAATGTCCCCGCCATCATCGGTTTTGGCAGGGCCTGCGAACTGGCCGGCCAGAGGTTCCAGTCCTGTGCAACAAAAGAAACCGGCGCCCTGCGCGATTATCTCTTTGAAAAAATTCTCCAACAGATACCGGAAACGCAAAGAAACGGCTCAGTCAAATCCTGTCTGCCGAACACGCTGAACATAACCCTGCCCAGCATTCGGGGCGAATCCCTGGTCCTGCTTCTGGACCGGAAAGGCATCTCACTGTCTGCCGGCTCAGCCTGCAAATCCGGCAACGCTGAACCATCCCACGCCCTTCTGGCCCTGGGCCTCAGCACAGACGAGGCCCACTGCACGGTGCGCTTCTCCCTGGGTGTTTCCACCTCCAAAGAGGATATTGACTATACGGCTGCAGCCCTGGCAGAGCTGTACAGCAACAAACTGGGCGTTATCCGCTTTGTCCCCTGCCGCTGATTTTCCACCAGTCTTTCCTCATTTTTCATTCAAGGTTCTGCATTCATTATTTTACACTTAATTAAACTTTCCTTATCTGCACAATCCGACCGTAATATTCCCGATTCGGTCCGCGCAGCGCATTGCTGTCCCAAATATACCTGGTTCCGGCCTGCATGTGGACTTCAAATTCAGCCTTCTCCCGGCCCATGAAGTTTTTCCTGGCAAACTCCAGCCATTCATCGCCGTTTTTCATGTTTTCGGCTGCAAGCTGCATACTTTTCTGAATATCTGCATACTCAACATTATAATTATCCAATCCCAAGGATTCCATGCCCGCCTTATTCATATAATATGAGATAACAGGGCCACCCTCTTCTTCCTGCAGGGCAATGGCAAACGCACTTTGAAAAAATTCCAGTGATGCCTTAAATGCCTGGTTCATTAGCTGCTGCCGGGTCATATCCTGGGCTGTCAGGATTATGCCGTCATACTTGTTCTTTTTTTTCATTGGTATCATCCAGCCAGTTCCATGCAATTCTCTGCCTTCCAAATTAACAGCACGAATATTTTCATAGAATACAGGCTCCATACTCTCTTTGGCGTTGATATAATGCAACATCAACTCGTCTATATTACTGGCTGGAAATCCTTTTTTTACCACCAGCATATTCAGACCGGTTATCTCATCTTTAGGCATACCGCTGAGATATTCCAAGTACTTGTTGACATACGTAATATTGTCGTTGGCATCGGTAACCAGCACAACTGACTGCAGGTTCTCGACAATATCTTCAAAAAAACTGCGCATCTGAACAAGCTCTTCCTCAATGCGTTTGTGGTCGATTACATAATGTGACAGCCTGGCAATCAGCGATTCAACCGAGTCATCTGCCTCATTGGGTATGTACATTTCAGGATCAAGGCCATTCTTGATGCGCCGGCCAATGGTCAGAAACTCATCATAGGGTCCATAGAGCAGGCTGGCCACCTGGCTCTGCAGGTCGATGGATGCAGTCCTTTTGCCGGTGAGCACACTGGAAATATACGGCTGTGTCACCCCGAGTTTCCTGGCAAGCCTTCTCTGCGTTCCGCCCCTTTGCCTGTATTTCTCAAAAAAGTAATTGGCAGCCAGCCTGAATATTTCATGATAATCATTTGCCATTTTTCACCTCATTGTTATTTGGTAATCAATATCAACTAACTTTTAACTAAATGCAATCTTTTAATTTGATTTTACAAATTTTTATAATCAATGGGTTATATTGAATCTTTTTCTATTGACTTATTGTTATTTTAATATCATTTTTTGCCTCCTAAATCTATTTTCTAGAATATTGAGCCTTTGGCTGTCCCCAGACTTGTAGTCGATAACATCACGCCCAGCCCCTACTTCAGGTTAAGCCAAAGGCTCATTTTTGGCTGGTATTTTTACGCAGTAACTGAACAGCTGCAAATGGAATATGGCTGATGATGCCTGCTGTTCAAGTCTATTCCAGAAGACAGGGGAATGAGATGCAGATGACAGAAACGATATACGAAAAAATAGATGAGCTGCTAACTTTTCTTCCCCTCTTCGAATCCAAGGAATTTGAGCCTGTTAAAGAGTGGAACCTGAGTGGAATTCCCCATCCCACCTATGATGACCGGGTAAGGAAGTTTTTCCTGTTGCTGCCCCGGGATTGCTGGCCCGAATGTGAGGCCGGAGCAGAAAAATGCCATGAATTACTGGCAGGCAGCAATTCTTTTGAAACTGCCAGCCTGGACCAGGTCAGTTGCCTGCTTGCTTACTGCTTCAGGATGGAACGGTACTGCTATGGTTTCTGGGAAATAATCCTCCGCAAGGGCAAGATTACAGCACTTTTAAGAAGATTAGATAAATTGAGGGACGAATAAATGGATAACTATCTGCCCGATCAATTTGAAATCTTTATCGGCGATTATTGGGGCCCATCATATAAGATAAAAAGATCACGGGATGACAGGCTGGAATACTTGATCATGGGATACGGGTTCAGGCTTGAGGCCATACAGTTCGTTTATCCTGACAGGCTAAAGTGGGAAATGTTCTGGCATGAAATGGAGCTGCTCGGAGCCTGGAACTGGAGCCGCCTCTATAATGGACCGTTAGCCTGCAATGGCACGCACTGGTATGTTGAGATAGAGCACAATGGTAAAAAGCTTGAATCTTCCGGCGACAACATTTTATCGGGTGCGGCTGATATTGTCTTTGATCAAGAATTAGAACAGCGGGCTGAAAAGTCTGCCGTAGATTTTGATTCATTTCTCATAACGATTGAGAAACTGCTGGGTGGCCGCAAGTTCTGCTGATTGTGAGCCAGGTTCATACCACAGAATTAACGTAACCTATACCTGAAAAAATGCTTAAAACATGCGTAACAGAGCCCTTACGGATATACCCCCTGCCTGTTCCACACTCTAAAGGCCGGCTGGGGCTGACCTTCTGCCCGGGCAAGATCCAGAAAAATGCCATGACTGGCTCCTGGCACCGTAATCTAGAAGCAGACCTGCAGGTCATCAGGGAATGGGGTGCCGGTACCATAATCAGCCTGCTTGAATGGCATGAAATTGAAGAGCTTTCCGTGGAGGCCCTGCCTGAAAGAACAAAAGATTTCGGTCTCAAATGGCTGAATTTCAGCATTCCGGACACCCAAACGCCGGACGAGTATTTCGAAGCTGAATTCCAGAAGGAACTACCCGGCTTCCTCGATAGCCTGCAAAAAGACAAAAGAATTGTCCTGCACTGCAATGGCGGCCTGGGCCGGGCCGGCACAGTTGCAGCCCGCTTGCTGGTGGAACTGGGCCTGGATCCGGCTGAAGCCATAGCCGCAGTCAGGCAGGTCCGGCCTGGAGCCATTGAAAACACCCTCCAGGAAAATTATATCCTGGATAAAAAATGGATCTTCGGCCGCAGGATCCCGGCACATTACAGGGGCTGCCTGCTGGGTGGCGCTGTTGGGGATGCCCTGGGAGCTCCTGTAGCGTTCCTGTGCTACGAAGAGATAATTGAAAAGTTCGGCAGCCGGGGCATTTCAGAGTTTGCCCCTGTTTTTGGCAGAAAAGGCGCCATAACCGATGATACCCAGATGGTTCTTTTTACGGCCGAAGGGCTGCTGCGCGGCTACTGCCGGGAAGCGGCAAATGGCATCATCGAACCAGTCCTTGCCTCAGTTACCCACAATGCCTATCTCCGATGGCTGGTAACACAGGGCATTAAAACTGAATTCTCAAACTGGCACCTGCACGACAGCTGGCTCTTCAAGCTAAAAGAACTCCATAAAATACGCGGATCCTTCAATCCCTGCCTGACAGCCCTGATGCATGAAAAAATGGGCACCATGGAAAATCCCCACAATAACAGTAAAGACAGCGGTGGTATAGTGCGGACAGCACCGGTTGGGCTGCTCTTTGAATCCTTTGATGCGGTAAACAGACTCTGGCCTGAAAAAAGGTACCAGTGTGCCTTTGAAACAGGCTGCGAACTTGCAGCCATCACCCACGGCCACCCGACAGGTTACCTGGCAGCCGGCTTTTTCTCCCTGCTGATTGCCAGGATAATCAGGGGCGACACACTTGAGCAGGCCCTGCAGTTTTCAATCGAAGAACTGCGAACCAGGCCCCACAGCCAGGAGTGCCTGGCAGGAGTCGAAAAAGCCCTGCATCTCTGGGAATACGGCACAGGAGATCCATCAGCCTACGTCATGGGAAAACTAGGCCGTGGCTGGATAGCGGAAGAAGCCCTGTCAATTTCAATCTACTGCGCCCTGGCAGCAGAAGGTGATTTCAAGAAAGGTGTCTGTTTGGCAGTGAACCACAGCGGCGACAGCGACAGCACCGGTGCCATTACCGGCAGTATCCTGGGTGCCCTGCTGGGCGAGGGGGCAATCCCGCAAAGCTGGCTCAATGAACTTGAACTCCGTGATGTGATCGAGGAAATATCAGAAGACCTTTTTGTCACATACCGTTATGAGGATGATTGGCATGCGAAGTATCCCGGCTGGTAATTATTCTGTAAATATTTCCGGCTGCGAAAAAGTCATGCCGAAATAGAAAAAGCGCTGACCGGTATAACAAAATCAGCAGCAGGTGAATAATTCTGAGCGCATCTTTCTCTTCGTGCTTTTTGTCTTCAGTCCATTATTCTCCATTTTGCATTTTACATACTACATTTAATCCACTATTCCTTGACATCTTTATTACTTATATGTCATTAGACATGCATTTTGTATTTTCTAGGCAAACAAATGATTTTATTTTTATAGCTGGGTTACAGGCACCATCGTAGCCGGGCTGCCTCAAAAAGCTTGTTAGTTTTTTTGTGGGGAAATAAAAATAAACGGTTTCAAAATAAAAATGCATATTGTGTCCCCGGAATTTCACAGATCAAGATATATTCTGCTTCTTGCTGCTGTTCTCTCATTCTGTTTCCTGAATGGCTGCAGAGAACCCATGACGCCGCCCATGACACCGGCCGAGCAATGGCAGGCAAAGATACTGGAAGCACACGGTGGTTCGCGGGCATTAGCCCGGATATCAACGCTGGTCTATACCGGCAATATTGCCACGCGAGAAGACAGGGGCACTGTTGTCCTTATCCTGTCACGGCCTCAAAGGCTGCGCACCACCATGAAGTACCTCAAGCGCTCTGAAGACCGTATCCTTCTGGGAAAACGCGGCTGGCGTGATTCCGGCGGAGGCTTTGAAGAAGCGGCAGGGCCTTCTCTTGAGGCCATGGTTTTCCAGTATAACCACCTTTCCCTTCCCATGGGTCTTATCGACAATACTTATAAAATTACCTACACCGAGCATATAATCGGCACCAAAAACTTTCCTGCCCTGGAACTTATTGGTATAGAGGGGCCACCCATGACCGTGATAATTGATCCTGAAACAGGTTTGATACATCGGGTTGACGGCAAAATATCGGCGGGGCCCCGGGAGGTTGTCATGGGAGTGGGCTATGAAGATTATCGGGAGGTGTCCGGCGTCATGCTGCCGCACCGCATTATAAATTTTGTAAATGGCGCTGCTATCGCTGAATCCCGTTATGTTACCGTAGCCGTTAATCCGGAACTGGAGCAGAATTCTTTTGCTGTAGAACCCCAGACAGTCGTAAAATGAAGACTTATTGTCTCTAACAGTATTGAACCTTTGGATATATCTTCACCGGACCTGATAACGGAATAATTAATATTGTGTCCCCGGTTTTCCCATTTTTCATTCTACATTTTCAATTCTCAATTTCCCAGGCTACGCTGCCTGTCTTTCAATATACTCGTCCTCAACGAGAAGATCTTTAACTTCGTCCAGACCCCCTTCCTTCATTGCCAGGTACTCTTCAAAACCCATCATCAAATCGCTGCACCCTTCCGGATCTATTTCGACAATCCGGTTTGCCAGGGTTGAGACAAACTGATGGTCATGGGAGGTAAAGAGTACCACCTCGGGAAAATCAATCAGGCCATTATTCAAAGAGGTGATTGACTCCAGGTCGAGATGGTTGGTCGGCTCGTCGAGAATGAGGGCGTTGGCGCCGGAAAGCATCATCCGGGAGAGCATGCAGCGTACCCGTTCACCACCGGAAAGAACCGAGGTCTTTTTCCTTGCCTCTTCGCCGGAAAAAAGCATCTTCCCCAGAAAGCCCCGGACAAAACCCTCGGTTTCATTGGCAGGCGCAAACTGGCGCAGCCAACTGATAAGATCAAGCTCCTCGTGATTAAAATAGTCATTGTTCTCTTTCGGGAAATAACTGTTTTTCAGGGTCACCCCCCAGCGGAAACTACCCTTGTCCGGCTCAAGCTCCCCGGCCAGGATCTGGAACAGGGTTGTTTTTGCCAGGCTGTTCGGGCCGACAAAGGCAATCTTGTCGCCCTTGTTGACGGTCAGGCTGAAATCTTCAAACATGGAGACCCCGTCGATCGCTTTGGAAAGACCGTTGATCTCCAGAATGATATCGCCACAGGCCCTTTCCGGCTTAAAGACAATGTAGGGATATTTTCGGGAGGAAATCGGCATGTCCTCGACCGTGAGCTTTTCAAGCAGCTTCTTGCGTGAGGTGGCCTGCCTGGCCTTGGAGGCATTGGAACTGAAACGCCGGATGAATTCCTTGAGCTCTTCCGCCTTGGCCTTAGCCTTGTTGGTCTCGGTTTCCTTCTGGTGGAAACGGAGCTGGCTGGCCTGGTACCAGAAATCATAGTTGCCGACATATACCTGGATCTTGCCATAATCGATATCCGCCACATGAGTACAGACCTGGTTCAGGAAATACCGGTCATGGGATACAATGATCACCGTGTTCTGGAAACGCGAGAGAAAATTCTCCAGCCATTTGATACTCTGCAGATCAAGCTGGTTGGTGGGCTCGTCCAGCAGCAGGATATCCGGATTGCCGAACAGGGCCTGGGCCAGGAGCACCCGCACCTTGTCGCTGCCGTCAAGATCCTTCATTCTTTTCTGACGCATCTCTTCCGGAATACCAAGGCCGTTTAACAGCACCGCGGCCTCTGTCTCTGCTTCATAGCCGTTCATTTCCCCGAACGTAAGCTCCAGCTCTCCGGAACGGATACCGTCTTCCTCGGTAAAATCAGCCTTGGCATAAAGGGCCTCACGCTCGGCCATAACCCTGTAGAGCTTCTTGTGACCCATGAGCACGGTATTGAAAACGGTGTGCTCATCAAAGGCAAACTGGTCCTGGTTCAGCATAGCGATCCGCTCTTTCGACCCCTTGCTGACTTGGCCCCGGTCCGGCTCAAGCTGACCGGCCAGGATCTTCAGAAAGGTTGATTTGCCGGCACCGTTGGCGCCGATCAGGCCGTAACAGTTGCCAGGGATAAACTTGATATTGACGTCCTGGAAGATCACTCTCTTGCCATAGGCGAGAGCTATATTGGTTGCAGTTATCATTGTGCTTTCCTTATAATAAAAAAACCACAGGACCATTCCCCGCGGCAGATAATTTTCAAGTTTATGGAAAAATGATACGGTTGTTACATTCAAAAACCCGCACAAAACCCCTGCACAATTAATTGCAGGGGTTTTGTTATGGTCTGGATCTGATTTTTACAGCTGGGTAACATTCTCAGCTGCAGGACCTTTAGCGCCGTCAACAATCTCGAATTGTACCCGGGCACCCTCCTGGAGGGACTTGAAGCCTTCGGCCTTGATTGCGGTGTGGTGCACGAATACGTCTTTGCCACCATCCTGCTCAATAAAACCAAAACCCTTTGAATCATTAAACCATTTTACTGTTCCTTCTACCATTTTAAACTACTCCTTACTGTTCGCGGTTCACCTGGAACCGCTTAATTAAAAATTGCCGGGGTATGAAATATAACCAGGCGGATATTCATTGTGTTCAAACAAAAAAACCGCACGCCCTCGTCCTGAGGTTTGTGCGGCTA
>Ga0111149_1060_pt1 | contig 13361 bp, 14 predicted proteins | sample DeeMarSeWOR28_12_FD_80400 | JGI IMG/M metagenome (GOLD analysis project Ga0111149, IMG submission 80400) | Desulfobacterales bacterium SG8_35_2
AGGCCTGGCACCCGCGCTTTCAGGTCCGACCTTGAGCAGGCCGCCTGCGTCAATATGGGCCAGTGATCCACCTCCAGCCCCGACCGTATGGATATCCATGACTTCGATCCGTATTGGATAACCGTCAATCCTGTGATCTCGTGTCAGGGTCGGTTTCCCGTCGCATAGTGAAACATCAGTTGAGGTGCCCCCCATGTCAAAGGTAATGATCTTATCAACTTCCATTTCCCGGGCCAGCTGATGAGCTCCATGCACTCCCCCTGCCGGACCCGAAAGGACCGTATATATAGCACGTTTTTCAATGTCGGCTGCCGGCAGGATGCCGCCGTTTGACTGCTGAATATGCAGCGAGACGCTGCCGAGTATATTCGTCAATCGTTTTATATAGGACGAGATCACCGGACCGAGATAGGCGTTGATCAGGGTTGTGGTCAACCGTTCATATTCCCTGAATTCCGGCAGAATCTCGGATGAAATAGTTACAGGAATATCCAGTCTGAAAAGTTCGTCTTTAATTATTTTTTCATGGGTGAGACAGACCGCAACGGAATCAATCTTTTTATTTCGGCAGCTGGAGCGCAAAGCTCTACCAACGGTCTTTCCGAGTGGCTTCAGTACGGTACCGTCAAACAGCATTCTTTCCCTGACACCGACTATCTGGCTGCGAGGTATGATTTCCCGTGGCCGTATAACATTAAAATCGTAGAGTTTTGGTCTGTTCTGGCGGCCGATAAAAAGAATATCTTCAAAACCGTGGGTAGTGATAAGCAGTGTCCTGGCTCCTTTTCTCTCCAAAAAAGCATTGGTGGCCACCGTGCTCCCATGGATGATTTCCAGGTTTTCCGGCAGCTGTTGGCCGAAAAAATATTCCAGCCCCTGCAGGATGGCTCGGGATGGGTCATCCGGCGTGGACGGGAGCTTGTATGTTTGCAGTTCTTTTTCAGACTGCAGGACAAAATCGGTAAAGGTCCCGCCTGTGTCAACACCTAGGATCAGCATGATTGTGTCTTGTTTTTTTTACAATATCTATAAATTATTCATATATTTCAGCAGACTAATTCTTGAAAATTTTCATCAACTCTGCCTAATTAGACACAAATGTCTAGCAAACCAAAGCAAGTAATTCAATCTGAAATATTAGTGCTCGCTGTCCTGGAATTAGGCTGTTCATTTACAGGCAGACTCATCACAAAAGATTTCTTTCTTCTAAAAACTCAGCGCAATATTTTGCTGCCCGTGCACCGTCAGCGCAGGAGGTCAGCACCTGGTACATGTCTGAGTCCCGAACGTCCCCTGCAGCAAACAGGCCCGGGTATGAGGTCATGAGTTTATTATCGGTTTTCAGGTAGCCGGCTGGTGTTGTGTCAACCGGGAATTGCAGTAATTTCGTATTTGTCTGCCAGCCTGTCACAAGAAAAATCCCGTCAACAGCAATCACTTTTTTTTCTGCATCCTGATCTCTAACCACAATCCCTTCTATTGCCCTACCCCCCTCATAATCAATAACTTCCGTTCCAGGGAGCAGGCTGATTCCTGCTTGTTCACGAATCCGGCTGAAGAGTGCAGAGTCCATTTGAAACTCCTTGGTTCGGCTCACCAACAGGACCTTGTCTGCTATGCGGGACAAAGTCAAGGCATGCTGGCCGGCCGTGTTATCGCTGCCGATTACCGCCAGTGTCGCATTCCGCCCCCGGTAAAGAGGACCATCACATAAAGAACAGAAATGTATGCCTTTTAGACCACCATTCGGGACCTTTAATCTTTTGGGGGTCCTGCCAGTGGCGATAATGACACTCTTTGAAGTATATTTCTGATCCTTTGTATCAGTTCCGGCAAAAAGTTCAGCTTCAACATTAAACTGCTGCAACCTTGTCATGGTGAAAGCAGCCCCTGCCTGCTCTGCCTGCTGAAAAGCCTGGACACCAAACTGGGTTCCGGAAATCCCGTCGGGAAAACCGGGATAATTATCCAGGCTTTTTATCATATTGGTATTCCCGCCTGGAATATTGCCGAAAATGACAACTTTTAACCCCAGCCGCATGCTATACAGGGCAGCTGTTAAGCCGGCAGGTCCCGTTCCAATAATCATTACATCATAATGGTTTGCTGCCATAACAGTTCAATCTCCCGTGTTTTTGTTTTTAAAACAGGAAAAGATTCTAACACCAATTGATAATTGATTCATAAACTCTTGTTGCATTCCAACTAAGCAATTAGTCAAATAACACTCGATTATATTTTATTATAATGCAGAAGAAAATTTGCGATCTATTAATTTCTTTACAAATATCCGGGGGCAAAATGACATATAAACGGATTGTTTCCCTGACACCTTCCATCACTGAAACCCTTTTTGCAATGTCCGTTAAAGATCGGGTAGTAGGTGTCACAGATGCCTGCGACTATCCGCCTGAAGCCAATTCAAAATCCCATGTCTGCTCCTGGTTTGATCCTGACCTGGACCGCGTCACCGCTCTGGAGCCGGACCTGGTCCTGGGATTGACAGCAACCCACAAGCAGCTCGCTCTTTTTTTAAATAAGAAAGGGATAAAATGTACTCTTTTTAATCCTGCCACGGTTGATGAGGCTTTGGCTGATATGCAATCCCTGGCTGCTTTACTGAGTATTTCAGAACAGGTGGCATCATTGGTTAAAGGCCTCAAGCAAAGGCTGGAAAAACTTGCCAAGCAGGTTGATCAGATAAAGCCTGAAGCGAAACAGACCGTGTCACGAGTTCTGGATTATGAGGATGAACAGTTAATCGTGGCCGGACCGAAATCGTTTCAATTCGACGTGATTAAACAGGCCGGCGGCATAAATGTCAGCACCGCCATTAATGAGGCTTATCCCGTGATTTCTTTTCAAACTTTCAAAACATGGGACCCTGACATGATTTTTCTCTGCGGCACTGACCAGAGTTACATCTCCCGTCTGCAGGCTGACCCAAAATGGCAATCACTTACGGCCATTCGCAACGGGAATTTACATCTGTTCGATTGCGGGTTAACCTGCCGTACAGGCCCCCGGATTGTCGATATGGCCGAACTCCTGTTTCAAACACTGTATGCTTGAATCGTGCCGGGATGTGGTGAAACTTACTGCTTAATAAAGTAGTAATTGTCCCTCAGGGAGTCAGCCCGCCAAACATTGGAAAAACTGATAACCATAGAGAATATCATCAATCTTTGGCCGAAGTCTCTGGTTCTGCTTCTTTCATCCGCTCATCCTTTTGAATGGTGATAAATCGTCCGCCGCAATCCTTGCAAGTCCGCAAATAGCATCTTTCCTCCTTGTCACCGATCCGGCAAACAATATTGAAATTTACCTGGAAGCCGTTTCGTTCACCACAGTGAGGGCAAAATTTCGTTGGCATGCTTCAGCACCTATTCACATTGTTTTTTGATATTCTTATAATTGCTATGTTATGAGCATTTGCATGTCTTTGCGTTACTCTTGTTGGACATGATCGGTTTAACAATTCTCTCAAATAGTAAAGCAGCTAGTATTCCACCTGCGACCGGACCAAAAACGTAAACCGTCAAAAAACCCCACCGAAAATCAGGGAATGCAGCCCTCCCCCAGCCAGCTAAATAGGCAAAAATCCTCGGGGACAAATCTCGTGCCGGATTTAATCCTGCCTGTGTTAATGGCGCAATGATCGATATAATTATTGTGACAGAGAGTCCGATGAATAATGGCGAAAGTGAATCATCCGGTCGTCCCACATTGCAACCGTCTGTGAGTGAAAATATCAAAAACACCAAGGCAAAAGTACCTACCATCTCTGCCAGGAAGCCATTCGTCGATGAAACGGCCACTTCAGATCCCAGCCCGGGGTTGGGGTAAAATTCGCCAAACATCATGGCTGTTTTTATAGAGTCGGGACTGCCCCTTAGAATATTATTGAAGGCCTCGAATTGGACTATTGAACTTGAAAATAAAAGGTATAAAATTGCTGCAGCCAGGAATGCTCCGGTAAATTGTCCAAGCAGATAAGAGAACAATTTGCCGGGTACCATCCTATGCGCCACAACCATTGCAATACTTACAGCAGGATTGAGATGAGCGCAGGAAATATGCCTGGTGGCATAAATTGCCAGCGCTACGCTGATGCCCCATACTGCAGCAACCTGAAACAGACCGGCGTGGGATGAAAACAATACTGTTACAGCTACTGAACCGCAGCCAAAAAAGACCAGAATGAATGTGCCTATTAATTCTCCTAAGAAATTAGAAAGATATTCGGGTTTGTTATTGCTTATCTGCACCTTATTGATAACTCCTTTTAGTTGAACCAGGACTCTTTTGTTTTCTGAATCTATGACCTAACCAATGTTTTCAGGTTTTTTTCTGTTATCAAGGTTATAGTTGCACACTAAGCATGGGGTTAAACCCTTGTCAAGCAAACAAGTAGTAAGAAATTGCATTCTTTATGTATAATATTTATTTTTCTACAAAGTGGTATATCAAATTATCCTGCAGTCCGCTTGGAGAGGACCAAGATGAATACATTGTTTGAAGCAAACAGAATCGGTAGCATGTTGCTGGCAAACAGATTTATCCGGTCAGCTACCTGGGAAGGTATGGCAGATAATACCGGAAAATGCTCCTCCCGGTTGATCGAACTGATGGCAAATCTTGCAAGGGGAGGAGTTGGCCTCATAATCACCGGTCATACCTATGTGCATAAAAGTGGCAGACACTCTCCCTGGCAGTTAGGCATTGACAGGAAAGAACTCATACCGAGTCTTAAAAAAATGACTCGGGCAACTCATGAACAAAACGGCAAAATTGCGGTACAGCTTGGGTATGGTGGAGCTTACCTTTCAAAGGCACGGTTACGTTCTCTGGCCGCTGCAGATATCCATGAGATAGTTAAAGCTTATGGCCAGGCTGCAAGCAGGGCAAAAAATGCTGATTTTGATGCGGTGCAGATCTTTGCGGCGCATGGTTTTTTTCTTAGCCAGTTCCTCTGCCAAAGGTACAATGATCGCAAGGATCTCTATGGAGGGAAAATTAAAAATCGGGCCAGAATACTTCTGGAAGTGCTCGATTCCATCCGCAACGCAGTCGGGCCTAATTACCCTGTTCTGGTCAAAATGAACTCCCGGGATTTTGTGGAAAACGGCATGAGCCTTGAAGAAGCAGTTCAGGTTGGGCTGATGCTCCAAGACAGGGGTATCGATGCCATTGAGTTAAGCGGTGGACTTTTGAACAGCCCGAACATATTGCGAGCTGATATCAACCGCGAAGAAGATGAAGCCTATTTCCAAAATGAAGCCAGAACGTTTAAAGAAAATACCAAAGTGCCGCTTATGCTTGTTGGCGGTATTCGCTCTTATAATGTTGCCCGTCGGCTTATTGAACAAGGCGTAGCTGACTATATTTCCATGAGCAGACCCTTCATCTGTGAGCCTGACCTGATCAAACGCTGGCAATCTGGGAATTTAGCAAGATCGGCATGCATCTCGTGCAATAATTGCGTTGAACAGGTCAAGAGGGGCCATGGTGTTTCCTGCATACCGAAAAAATCCAAAACAGAAACTTTTTTCCCGCAACTGACGGAAACATTACCAGCGAGTCCTCCACATCCGCTTGGCTCGTGTTACCGGATTTCAATTGGCTTGGAGTTGGTTGATGACGGTTTCTCACCTGTTGTCAAAGTTGAGCTTGAATATAACGGCAGAACGCTGGGACATCCCCCCTATTTCCCGTTGGGCTCTGATGATTATACAAGGGTAAGCAGACTTATAGCCCGGTTGCTGGCGCAACAGGCAGGTGAATCCCAAAACTAATTGCAAAGTTTTTGTAATGTAAATTTTATAGTCTCACAAAAAGATAGCTAAGCAAAAATTTATAGTAAACAAGGAGTAGTATTTTTTTGGGCGAGGCCATACAAATGGTATGCCGAGCGATCTAAAATGTGCTTCGACGCCGTAAATTGAAATTTTTGCTTAGCTATCAGAAATCGGGATCGACCAGCCCAAGCTTAATGGCAAACCGTCCGAGCTGAACAGGTGAGGTCAAGCCGAGTTTCTCCATTATATTGGCCCGGTGAGATTTTACCGTGCTCACACTGATGCATAAAATTTCAGTAATCTGTTTGGTCGATAAACCCTCTGCGATAAGTTGGAACACTTCGCGCTCCCGATTGGAAAGGCTTTCATAGCGCTTTTCCCGTGTAAGTTTTTTCTGCGGAGACAGATAGGCATCTTCAACTTTTTGCGATATTGAAGGGCTCATAATTGTCTCATTCTTCATAGCGGCCCTGATTGCCTTTATGATGTCCTGGCCGCTGGAATCTTTTAACAGATACCCAGAAACACCTGTCTCCAAAAGCTGGTGGATATAATGCTCGTGTGAATACATAGACAGAATGAGAATTTTGCAGTTCGGCAGGTTTTTACGTACTCTCTTGGCAGCCTCTATGCCATTCAGTAGCGGCATGGCTATGTCCATGATTATAATATCTGGAACTAATTCAAGTGCCTTGTCAACAACAGCCTGGCCGTTTATTGCTTCACCGACAACTTTCAAGTCTGGCTGCTCTTCCAGCAGTCTGGCCATGCCCTGCCTGACAATGGTATGATCATCGGCAAGCAGAATCCTGATAGGCTTGTTCATTTAGCCTTGCTCCTCGGGCAGAGGGATTTCAATGCGTATCCTGGTCCCCTCTCCAGGTCTCCCCTTGAGTTGAAAGGTGCCCCCAAGCAAAAGGGTTCTCTCCCGCATGCCAATCAATCCCAGGCTTCTTTTATTCTGGTTTTCTATTTTTCCGTCAAAACCTTTGCCGTCATCCTCAGCAGTAAAAATAAGCTTGGGATAGCTCTTGATGATCTTGCAACTGAAAGTTTCGGCCCCGGAATGTTTCAGAGTGTTGGTAAGTGCCTCCTGACTGAAGCGGTAAAGTGCTGTTTCCAGTTCCTTGTCCATTCGCCTGTCAAAACCAATCATATTGAAATGTATATTCAGGTTTGAATGATCTTGAACCTCCTTGAAATAAAGCTTCAGGGCAGGCTCCAGCCCTAAGTCGCTCAACAGGGTCGGGTGCAGCCTATAAGAAATGTGCCTGATTTCTGATGATGTTCGTACCAGCATTTTTCTGATGTCTTTTATATCATTATGCAGGTCAATGTTATCAGCCGGAACTTTCTGCTCCAGCCTGTCCAGCCCCAATTTCACAGCTGTCAGAGACTGACCGGCCTCATCGTGAAGTTCACGGGCAATACGTCTTCGCTCCTCCTCCTGGGTCTGGAACAGTTTTTGGGTTAACCGCCTTAATTCATAGCGGTGCTTCCGGATTGTTTCCATCAGTTTGGCGTTTTCGATTGCATTGCCGAGTAAGTTACTCAAAGAACCAAGCAGGTGGTGTTCCTGGCGGCTTAATATTTTTGATGTGCGTCCTGCAAACCCGAAAAATCCGACCGTTTTTCTTTTTGAAGTTATGAGATAGCATGTGAGCCATAGAGAAGGTGCATCACCTACGGAATAGCGCACCTGAAAGGATGGAAATGATGCTTCCGGTTCAAGTTCTATCTTCTTTTGAACCAGATATTCCATCAGCATGGTGTCTTTAAATTCAATCTGCGTAGAATTTTCACCGGTTGCTTCCGGTAAACCGAATCCGGCTCTCATGGTAGGCGTGTTGCCTTCATCATCAAATAAAAAAATCCCTCCTTTTCGGACAGAAAGAATTTTGAGGACTCTGTCCAAGGTAACCTTCAGGATATGGTCCAGATCCATGGTAAAATTGAGGATCACGGCTATGCTGTTGAGTATAGATAGTTCTCTGTTGCGTAGTTGAATGATTTCTTCTGCTTGCTTTCGCCGGGTAATATCTTTAATGATTCCTTCGTATTCTACCCCGCCTGTTTCCGGGTTTTCATAACGCCGGCTGGAAACCAGGGCGTGGATGGGTGACCCGTCATACCTGCATAAATCGACTTCAAAGTCCTTTACAAAACCCTCACGGTTAATAAGATCGATAAATTTTTTCCTATCCTTGATATTTTTATAGAGCCGATTGGCCTGCCCGGTTTTCAGCAGTTCATCCTTAGCCGGATATCCCATCATGTCTACACCGGCCTGGTTTACATCCAAAATATCTCCCTCCAGTGTAGAGGTATATATCATGTCGTGACTACCTTCAAATATACGTCTGTATTTTTTTTCACGCTTAGCAATCTCTTCCTGTAAGATTTTCAATTCGGTAATGTCTTTAAATATCTCAAGGCCTCCCAGGACCTCACCATATTTATTTCTGAATGCAGAGGTGGAACAGATGACCGGAATTTTCTGGCCGCCAATATCAGTAATTTCATATTCTTGGTTGTGGACATCAACACCTTCGTTGATTACCTGCCTGAGGGCATTACTCGAACCAATACCAGTAATTTTAAATACATCGTCACAATACATGCCAACTGCATCTTTGGCATAAAAACCGGTGATTTTCTCAGCCGCCGGGTTAAAATAATTTATGCGCCAATCTTTATCAAAAGTAAAAAGACCGTCAGGAATCCTGTTTAAAATTTCGACAAAACTTTCTTCTTTCTGGAATTGCTCTTCAAATGCTTTCCTGTTGGCATTCCGCAGCTGTTCCGAAACAAAAAAATCATACCCTTTAGGGTGCTGAGCACCCTTTTGTTTAAAATATTCACAGGAGAGACAAATGGCTATTTTTTCGAAGAAATCGTCAAAAAAATAGTTGCGGCAATGGGTTTGAGGAATCAGCCAACAATTAATATCAATGTTGCCATGGGCATCACAGAGAATCTTGAAACAATTGAAAAACTGCCAGCATTGCTGACCTTCATGCAGGTTTGGATCAGGGGGCTGTTTTTCGTGCAACAAACTCACAATGCAAGTCTCCTTTTGCCTGGCAATGCGTCTCAATTGACGTATATTGAAAACAACCGTCAGGGTATTCATCACCATAGAGCAAATCCATGAATGCAGCTGCTACCCCGCGCAACATGTAACATTTCCCAGAATCAGCTTTGCCATAGGCATCCAAATACCCTTTGGCTTCATATGAGGCATTGGCGCGAATAACCAGTTTTTCTTTCGGAACAAGTTCATGCACGGTTAAATCGCCCCAACCAAAAGCTATTGCAATTGAGACAAAACAATATATTTGATCTTCAATCCGTTCGATCATGGGCCTCACTACTTCGTCCCACTCCCTGGAACTTCGGATTCCCTGAAAGGTTGCATAGCCGCATTCCTGACCGGCAGCCACCAACAGTTTTTCAGCGAGTGCGTCATTGCCCAGTTTTTTTTCGAAACCAAAAGATATCCTGTTGTAGTACTGTACCGATATCATCGATAAATACACGCCGAAAAGAGGTATTATACCTTTTTCCTCCCGGATTCTGCTGCCGTGCATGACAGCGTGTACTATTTTATCAGTATCAATGGCCATTAAATTTTCAATTTCAGTACATTAGCACTACAATGAGAATGTTTCCGTCCTGGCAAAACGTTAGGTTTTTGTGACTTCAAAAATACATTCCCGGGCCAGAGCCATTTTGCACTCAAGTTCTTCTACCCTGTAATAGCCGAGTGGCTTTTCATAGATCACTGCAAGAGCGCCGGCAATCCACCCTCTGGAAAAAAAACAGCCCGGGTTTTCCCTTTTGCCAAATTTAGCCAGCCAGCCAGTCACATGATGGCTGTGTGGGCTTACTATTCTGCCTCCTATAGGCCCTATTTGAGAGAAATTTATTATTCCGAGTCCACAGTATTGATAGCTAGTAGAGGCAAGTTCGAGTTTAGATTTGACCGTATTAATCTTGGGGAAATGCTCCAGAAAAGAAGTTAAACCATCATAGCTTGATTCCTCTGCTGCCTGGTAAATAAGCAAAGAACCATCGTTACCAAGAGAAGATTCCAGCGTTTTCTGCAGGTTCATATTGTAATGATGACAATGAAGAGCAATCGGCAGTCCTGACAAAAATATTTCATGCCCCTTGCGGGCAAATTTTTCAGGCCAGTTGATGGTCATGTGAACAACCTTCGGACGATGTATAAGACTGGTAATAACTTTTTCGTTCTATTTTTCAATGCCAATCCTGGCATCGACCCCTTTATCATAATAATGTTTAATAGCTTTCATCTCGGTTACAAGGTCCGCCTTGTCAATGATCTCCGGCAGAGCATCCCGGCCGGTGATAACAAGCTCCAAGCCTTCAGGTTTCATGTCAATAAGGTCAAGGAGATCCTGCTTGGAAAGAAGGCCGTAAGTTACCGCCACATTTCCTTCATCAATAATGATCATATCAAAGCGCCCGGAAAGCATGGAGGATTTCACTCTTTCAAGTCCATAGCGCGCTGCTTCAATATCGGGAACTGAGGGTTTACCGTTAATAAAACGGGGAAGACCGAATTGTTCCACAGTTATATGGTCTGACAATCTGCTCAAAGCATTTAATTCGCTGTATTGCCTCCCCTTGATGAACTGAGCCAGAAAAACCTGGAGGCCGGCACCAGCAGCCCTGATTGCCAGACCAAGTGCGGCGGTAGTTTTACCCTTTCCATTGCCTGTATATATGTGTATGTATCCTTTCATCAATCCCCAGTTGTTAAGTTGACGAACTTTCTTTTTTCCCTGCATCACAAAAGATAAATCTATTCATCTCGGGGAATAATTGCCACAACAATTCGATACTTTCAAACGGCAATGATGTTGGTGCCTTTGGAATCAGTGAAATTGAACAAAATCAATAAAGAAGATTCACTCCTGGGAAAATGACTTACCGAAGCGATAGGCTTCTTACAAATTAAAAAGTGAAAACAGAACATCCGGTTTGATTGAGGCATATAACATATCAACCTGGTATTTTTGAGACAAACAGGTCAGCCTTGCAGAAGTCCAATAATTCTTTCTGTTTTATATACTTTCCCCTGTGCCACTACTATTCCTTCAATGGCAAGAGCCGGACTCAGCAGCAGGCCATATTTTTCCCGCATTTCGTCCGAAAGTGTCCATTTTTTCACTACTTCAGCCTCTATGCCCAGTTCATCGACCGCTTTCCTGGCATTTTCAAGGAGTTCATTGCATTTTTTACATGGTGGTTCCAGACCGATAACTTCAATTTGCATCATGACGATTCCCCCACTCTTTTCCCCACAGAGTCCAATGATTCCCGCACCATATGAGGTGGATTGGGATATGCAGGGCTGAAACATTGCAGGTCATCAATTTCTGCCTTTACTTCATATGTTTCAGCAACTGCAGCAAGAACGTCCCTGACGATTTTTTCGAGAAGTTTAGGAGAGAGCTGCACCCTTGCATTGAGGATCAGAGAACCCTTAGAGAGTTTAGCCAGGGATCCTCCGCTTACCACTGGATCTGAGGACAAGTTGGTAAGGTTGACCCACAGGGATTTTCCGCCACTTGTAAAGACGGACTTCAGATGACCTATTTCCCCCTTTTCACGTTTAAAGGATTCACGCAGCTCAAAAAACAGTTCTCTAACGAATTCATCGGCTGCAAATAATCTGTCGGAAGAAACCCGGATGGCTCCATTTAACCAACCTAGAACCGCCTCCGCCCTGGCATAGCGGTCATAATCTATCTGACTTAAAACAGTATTTGCACCGGGCCGGCCTGAAAGCAGGATTTCCAGCCATTTATCAAGCCCCACATCGTCCCGGGCGGAAATTGTGAGTATCTCCTTTTCCGGATATCTTTCGGTTAAAACAAAGACAAGCCTTTCAATTTCAGCTTCTGGAATGAGATCGATTTTATTCAAAACCAGGATGTCTGCCTCTTCCAGCTGTTTCCCGAAAAGATAAGCAACCTCTTCCGGAAAATTGCTTTCGGTTTCAGCCAGCAGCAGCTCACGCACCCTGTCCGGGTCTACCATGGTTGAAAACGGGGCAAACCGGAATGCTTCGTGATAATGAATTTTTATCGGGTTTGCCACTGCTGCCACAAAATCGGTACAGCTGCCAACCGGCTCTCCCAATAATATATCCGGTTTATGGACTAGTATTTTTTCAATATTGTCGATCAATTCTTCGAACTTGCAGCAGAAACATCCGGCTACGACCTCCTCTATCGGCACCCCGAGTTCACCCAGCATCTCCCTGACAATAACGGTATCTGCCAGATTGTCACTCTGATCATTGGTAACAATACCAACCCGTTTGCCGAGCCCCAGCAGACGCTTGGCTATTCCAGCCAGGGCCGTAGTCTTGCCGGAACCAAGAAAACCGCCGACGAATATTAATTTTACCGGGCTGTCAACCTTTATATTCCTGCTTTTTTTCATACCGCAACCTCATTCTTTTAATTGCCAGCGCCGCCTGATCTCATCTGTTAATTCTTCCTGACCCGGGATCAATGACTGATATACCAGTTCCCCGTCAAGGGCTATGGTAGGCAGAGATTTAGCCTTTAATTCCATGAATCGTTTGTTTCCTTCAAGGGTACGCATATCCCATTCTCTTATTTCAATAAGCTCTTTTGTTTCGTTCGGTAAATCCTTTACCGATTTAGCCATGTAGACACAGGCCAGTCATTGCCTGAAATCTGTAACCAGAATATCAACAACAACTTTTTTCATGATGGCTTTGCAGTGTTCATTTTATCGGCAAGCACTTCTTCAATGGCTTCTTTCAGCATATGACGGGGAGGAATGGCATCGAAAAAGAGCTCACCATTGATAAACAGTGAGGGAATAGGCGCGATCCTCATTTTCTTATAGACGCCCTCTTCACCAAAAAGGGAGACCGAAAGCTCCAGGAATCTTTTTTTCCCTTCACCTTTCAGAAAATCGACACGTCGGTATTCCACATGATCCGGATAATCAGGCAGGATATCGCGGACAGCTTCGTCCATGTAGTAGCAGAGTAGACAGTAATCGGCCTTGTACATCACTTCGATAATCATTTTCTTATTGCATGTCATATAGTCTCACTGATCAACTTTTTATCAATCTATTCTGAGCTGATTTTCGGTCTTGGAAAAAGTCCTGCGCGTTCCACGATCTCAGGTACCTTTTCTTCCCACTCGATCGCCATGATATGAAAGCCGCTCACTCCATTAATTTCCCTGAGGCGTGCGATGGTCTCAAGGCAGATGCCTATACCCTCTTCAGCCTGTTTTTCCTTAGGCACGCCGGCAAGCCGGCTGATAATCTCATCCGGGATATCCATGCCCGGCACGTTGTTTTTCATGTAACGTGCCATGCCCAGTGATTTCATGGGAGTAATCCCGGCTAGAATATATACCTTTTCGTGCAGGCCCCGGTCCCGTACCCCTCTCATCCATTCTTCGAACCTGTCAAGGTTATAGATGCACTGGGTCTGGATAAACTCAGCGCCTGCGGCAATTTTTTTTGCCAGTCTAGGGA
>Ga0111149_1054_pt1 | contig 13331 bp, 8 predicted proteins | sample DeeMarSeWOR28_12_FD_80400 | JGI IMG/M metagenome (GOLD analysis project Ga0111149, IMG submission 80400) | Desulfobacterales bacterium SG8_35_2
GGTATTTTTACCACGCAATAGTCAATGGTCGGCTCAAAGGAGGCATAGGTCTCCCTGGTAATATCATTGGGTATTTCATCCAGGGTATAGCCGATGGCAAGTTTGGCTGCTATCTTGGCTATGGGAAAGCCGGTAGCCTTCGAAGCCAGGGCAGAACTCCTGGAGACCCTGGGATTCATCTCAATAACCATCAGTTCACCATCGAGGGGATTGACGGCAAATTGGACATTGGATCCCCCTGTCTCCACCCCTATCTCACGCATAATGGCAATGGAGGCATTACGCATAAGCTGGTATTCCCTGTCGGTGAGGGTCTGAGCAGGCGCCACAGTCACGGAATCACCGGTATGAACTCCCATGGCATCCATATTCTCTATGGGACAGATGATCACTACATTGTCATTCTTGTCCCTCATGACCTCAAGCTCGTATTCCTTCCAGCCGAGAAGGCTCCGCTCCAGCATGACTTCATCGTTGAGGCTGAGATCGATCCCGGCAGCTGAAAGGGTCTCAAGCTCCTGCATATTATAGGCCACCCCGCCACCGGTGCCACCCAAGGTAAAACTTGGCCGGACAATAATAGGAAACCCGATCTTTTCCGCAACATCCAGGGCATCTTTTACCGTGTGCACAATGGCGCTTTCCGGCACCTTCAGGCCGATTTTCTTCATGGCAGCCCTGAATTCCTCACGCCCCTCGGCCTTGCGGATGACCTTGATATCAGCAGCCAGCAGTTCCACACCGTACTTTTCCAAAATCCCCATTTCCGCCACCCTGATGGCTGTATTCAAGCCTGTCTGGCCACCCAGGGTCGGCAACAGAGCATCGGGTCGCTCCTTAACGATGACCTTGGCCACCATTTCAGGGGTTATCGGTTCAATATAGGTCTTATCTGCTAATTCCGGGTCTGTCATGATGGTGGCTGGGTTGGAATTGATTAAAACCACCTCATAGCCTTCCTCTTTCAGGGCTTTGACCGCCTGTGTTCCCGAATAGTCGAATTCACATGCCTGGCTGATAATTATGGGGCCAGAACCGATTATTAGAATTTTCTTGATATCTGTACGTTTTGGCATTGTTTTTCAGCAGATAATTTTTCTTTTTTTCCTACACGATTATTAATTGTCTCTGATCCACGAACAACTTCAACCCTGAATCCAATTGCTATTTCATCATCTCGATAAAACGATCAAACAGATACAGTGAATCATGCGGACCCGGAGCATTTTCTGGATGATACTGTACTGAAAACGCAGGGAATTTTTTGTGTTTCATGCCCTCCAGGCTGCCGTCATTAAGATTGATATGGGTCAACTCTACTTCTTCCGGATCAAGGCTTTCCAGATCTACGCAGAAACCGTGATTTTGTGATGTTATTTCAATACGCCCTGTTTCCAAGTCCTTCACCGGCTGGTTGGAACCACGATGGCCGAATTTCAGTTTATAGGTTTTGCCGCCATAGGCCAGGCCAAGAAGCTGATGGCCGAGGCAGATACCGAAAATAGGTTTTTTGCCGAGCAGCTCCCGAACAGTTTCCACCACCTTTTCAACCGCTGCAGGATCACCAGGGCCGTTTGACAGGAAAATGCCATCAGGTGCTAATTCCAGAATAGTCTCCGGTGTTGCACCGGCAGGAAGCACCTGGAGAGTGCAACCCCGCTCTGCAAGGATCCTTAGCTGGTTGTACTTCAGGCCATAATCTAAAACAACAACCTTGTACCTGCCACCGGAAGCGGTTGCAAATCGTTCCCCCGGGCTGGGGCCGGTCTCAGACCAGCCATATGGGTCATGACAGGTGACTTCTCGGACCAGGTCTCTGCCAACCAGCCCTTCGGATTCCTGTGCCATCTTGATCAACCGTTGGGGATCAAGCGTTTCTGTGGATACCACGCCTTTCATGGCTCCAGCCTGACGTATATGCTTGGTCAAGGCCCGGGTATCTATGCCTTCAACTCCTAAAATGGAATACTGTTGCAAAAAAGCAGCCAGAGTCTCTGTTGAACGGAAATTGCTGGGTATAGCATTGTATTCCTTTACCAGTAAGGCTTCAGGCTGGATACGGGATGACTCCATATCTTCCATATTGATACCGTAACTGCCTATAATGGGATAGGTCATGGTGACAATCTGCCCCTTGTAGGAAGGGTCTGTGAGTATCTCCTGATACCCCGTCATTCCGGTGTTAAAAACAATTTCACCAAAAGCCTCCCCTGCCCCGGTAAAAGACTCGCCTTCAAAAATGGTTCCATCCTCAAGAGCGACAAGCGCTTTCATACCTTTTCCTTCTTATTCCTGTTTTAGAATTCTTTTTTGTCGGCTTTTTTGTAACCGCGATGTGTATACAAAACAAATCAATTTCTTCACTGAGTTAGAACCTCTTTAACAAGAAGAGCCTGTTTCCTTGCTGCTCCCTGCTGAGTGGCGGCAATTTCCCGGGCCCGTCTTGAGGCAGTATCGTATTCTTCCGGGTGGTCCATAAAGTACAGAATGGATTCTGTCAAGGCTTCCGGACTGCTCACTGGAAACCCTCCACCAGCTGACTCAAGGAGTTCAGCGGCATCACTGAAGTCCTTCATACTGGGACCATAAAAAACAGGTTTGCCCAAGATTGCCGCTTCCATAATGTTATGACCGCCGCGTTCAACAAAACTGCCGCCACAGAAGATATAAGAAGCGATTGAATACAGTCCTGCAAGATCACCCATGGAATCAACCAGTATGGTGTCAGTTTTGCGCTCAGCATCTTTTACGGTGCTCAAGCGTTCAAAAGGAACTTGCTTCTGTTTCAGCATCCCTTCCACTTCGTTCAAGCGCTGGAGATGCCTTGGAGCCACAACCCAGATTAAATCCTGCATACCTGTAGCCTTCTTCAGGTCCTGGAAAACGGCCAACAGCATTTCCTCTTCCCCGGTATGGGTGCTGCCTGCAACCAAAAGAGGTTGTCCTGGGTATAAATTCAACCAGGCGCGGTACTGCTCCTGACTTTCCAACACCAGATTCTCCATGTCCTGATCATACTTGGCATTACCAAGCACTCTCACTTTTTCAGGTTCTGCCCCCAAGATCATATACCGTTTTGCATCTGAGAGCCGGACTACAGAAATCATGGAAAAACATGATAAAATTTTTGCAATGAAGCCTTTGAGCAACTGATAACGCTGGAATGAGCGCTCGCTTAGCCTGCCGTTCAAGAGAACTAGTTTTACCCCTGCTCTTTTGGCTTCAAACAGAAAAGCGGGCCATAATTCAGTTTCCAGACAGATATAGAGTGTAGGCCTGATCTTTTGAATTGACCTGCCAACCATACCGATAAGATCGAGCGGGGCATAAATACAGCGGACCTTCTCCAGTCCGGGTTTTCTGGCGACTTCCATGCCCTGCTCTGTCATTGTTGAGAGGACAAAACCAGCTTGCGGCAAGATTTTGACCAGCTCTTTTATCAATATCTTGGCCAGCAGAACTTCACCAACTGACGCGCCATGCAGCCATATTGTCAGGTCATCTTCCTGTCTTTGCCCTGTAACTTTCAAAAATCCAAATCTCTGCCCCAAGCCTTGCCGATACCGCCCGGTACAAAGGCTGTACACGAAAAAAAAGGGAAATAGTATAACAAAAGTCAGCCAGCCTAAAAGTTGATAGAGTCCGTAAAGCAACGGTATATGCAACCTGGTTTGAAAATTGAATTTTTATGGGCTTAAGAAAAATCGTGTCATTTAACCCTTTATCCCTTTTTTCGTCAATCAAATTATGGGATTTAAGGCCTAGTTTTACTTGACAATAGGCTTATGGCTTTGTAAGCAAAGCAAACATTGTATAAATGGGGTTCGCTATACAATAATTGTTTATTGGGCGGATAATTTTTTTTCGGCAACCAGACAAATTAGTTAGGTCTAGTTGTCGGATGAATAAGGAGGAGGTTTATGAAATACTATCTGGTTGCACTTATTATTTTTTTAACTGCACTCTGCAACAGTACAAAAGGGGAACTCATGGCTGCTGAGACACAACTTGATGATGGTTTGTATGCAAAGATTATTACTGCAAAAGGTGATATTACCCTACTACTTGAATTTGAAAAAACGCCTCTGACCGTTACGAATTTTGTCGGCCTGGCCGAGGGCACAAAGGACTTCAAGGATTCAAAGGGCAGGACCAGCGGCCGTTATTATGACGGCCTAAAATTCCATCGGGTAATCAATAATTTTATGATCCAGGGCGGCTGCCCTCTTGGATCAGGCTCAGGTGGTCCTGGCTATAATTTCCCCGATGAATTCGATCCAAGTCTGAAACACGACCGCCCGGGTATCCTATCCATGGCAAACGCTGGGCCCGGCACAAACGGCAGCCAGTTTTTCATCACCCATGTTCCTACTCCCTGGCTCGACAACAAGCATACTGTTTTCGGGCATGTAGTTTCCGGCCAGGATGTAGTCAATGATATTAAGCAGGGCGATATCATAACACGCATAGAAATAATCAGAGTCGGTGACAAGGCAAAAGCTTTCAAGGCAGACCAAGAGTCTTTTGAGACACTGTTGCATGAATTAGACAAAAATAAGGCTGCTAAGGAAAAAGAAAGTCGGGAAAATGAAATGGCCATTATTAAAAAGAAATGGCCCAATGCACAAACCAGCGATTCAGGATTGATGTATGAGGTAATCGCTAAAGGCAGCGGTGATGGCAGACCCAGCCCAGGAGATATTGTGAGCGCACACTATACAGGGATGTTTTTGGACGGCCGCAAGTTTGATTCTTCTGTAGACCGTGGTGAGCCAATCCGTTTCCCGGTTGGCAGGGGCAGGGTAATCAAGGGTTGGGATGAAGCGCTCCTTGATATGACAAAAGGCGAAAAAAGAATCCTCATCATACCGCCACAATTGGCCTATGGACCACAAGGCCGGGGACCGATCCCGCCAAATTCCACCCTTGTCTTTGAAGTTGAACTGCTCGATTTTTGAGAGCAGGATTACAGCAGAATACTTAAATCGGCAGTTATCAAGCGCCGGTTGGCAGATATAAAAAAGAGTTTACTCTGAATGCTGCCAGCTGGCAGCAAATAGCTTTTGCCTAATACTTCAGCCCCACCCTTTGCCTCACAAGGTCTAGGGTTGGGGCTGCTTTTTCTCTTGCCTTGAGAGCCCCATGAGCCAGGATCTTTTTGAGCGACTCCTTGTCCTGTAGAAGTTCGGTCCGTCTCAAACGGGCTTCCTGAAAGTAATCCTCAATGAGTGCTACGAGCTCCTGCTTGATGTAGCCATAAGCTGCACCACCCTCCACATAGAGTTTTCTTACCTCAGCTAAACGGTCAGCCGGGGAAAAGAGTTTGAAAATATTGTAAAGATTGCAGGCATCAGGATTCTTGGGTTCCTCCACCGGTGTGGAGTCCGTCTGGATTGCCATTACCTGTTTTTTCAAGTGCTTGCCTTCTGAAAATATTGGTATGGTATTTCCATAGGATTTTGACATCTTCTGACCGTCGATCCCGGGAACTGTGGCCACACTTTCTTCGATGGCGGGTTCAGGGATAACAAAGGTCTCACCAAAAACATGATTGAAGCGCATGCCGATATCGCGGGCAACCTCAAGGTGCTGCTTCTGATCCTTACCCACCGGCACAACCTCAGCCTGATAGAGCAGAATGTCAGCCGCCATCAAAACCGGATAGGAAAAGAGACCATGGCTTGGCGCAATACCCTTGGCAATTTTATCCTTGTAGGAGTGGCAACGCTCAAGAAGACCCATTGAGGTGAGCGTCGAGAGTATCCAGGTCAACTCGGTGACTTCCGGAACATCTCCCTGCACCCAGAATATACATCTGTCAGGATCGAGCCCCAGGGAAATAAAATCTGCCGCAGCCTCCAAGGTACCTCCCGCCAGTTTCTTCTGGTCGTGCACCGAGGTCAAGGCATGGAGATTGACAATGAAGGCATAGAGTTCTCCCTTTTCCATATTGCGGATCATGGGAAGCATCATGCCGAAATAGTTACCAATGTGAAGTTGACCCGAGGGCTGGATGCCGGAGAGGATCTTCATGTGTTATCCTTTTTCGATTCCAGAAATTAGTAATTATCAGAGAAGGTAATTTTCTGTGCCGGTTTCACAGGTTACAATTCTACCAGGTCACATCGCTTCATTGCAGAACACTCCGCCTCCGGCGGCTTTAAAAAAATCGCAATTCTGTTTTCGTTTACTCTTTGAGTTACAGACAACTTGTCTAAATCATTCTTATTCTCTGCCAACTGTGCTCTAGTACTGTCATTTAACTCAAAACCTTTTTAATGACCGTAGCTTTTTTAATGCTAATAACCTATTCGGCGGGATGATAAAAAAAAAGGAGGACACGGGCAACTACTTTTCCGCATCCTCCTTAAAGTAATACTTTAATAACGCTCGAACAGGAAATTTGCCGAAGCTTATTTCACCTCTTCAAAATCTGCGTCAACTACATCCTCGTCGGTCTTGCCTTCTCCTGCCTGACCTCCGGTTTCAGGACCACCCCCTGCCTGCTGGCCGGCCTGCTGATCCTGTGTTGCCTGTGCATACATGATCTCGGCCAGTTTATGTGAAGCCTGGGTCAGGGAGTCAATGCCCTTTTTCATTTCATCGACATTGTCACCCTTTTCAATTACCTTTTTCAGGGATTCGATCTCCTGCTCAACCTTAGACTTGGTTTCAGCGTCGACCTTATCACCGAGATCTCTCAGGCTTTTCTCGGTGGCGTAGACCAGAGAATCGGCCTGATTCTTTGTTTCAACAACTTCCTTGCGTTTTTTATCCTCTTCAGCATGCAGTTCAGCATCCTGCTGCATCTTCTTTATCTCATCCTCGGATAAGCCGCTTGAAGCCGTAATCTTAATAGACTGCTCCTTGCCCGTACCCATATCCTTGGCAGATACATGCAGAATACCGTTGGCATCAAGGTCAAAGGTCACCTCGATCTGTGGGACACCGCGCGGTGCCGGGGGTATATCTGCCAGCTCAAAACGGCCAATAGTCTTATTATTGGCTGCCATTTCCCTTTCTCCCTGCAGAACATGGATAGAGACGGCCGGCTGGTTATCCGCGGCCGTTGAAAAAATCTGGCTCTTCTTTGTCGGCACCGTAGTATTTTTTTCTATAAGCTTGGTAAATACTCCACCCAGTGTCTCTATACCCAGGGAAAGCGGGGTCACATCAAGAAGCAGAACATCTTTAACATCTCCCCGGAGCACTCCACCCTGGATGGCAGCGCCTACTGCAACAACCTCATCCGGATTCACGCCTTTATGGGGTTCCTTTCCGAAAAGCTCTTTAACCTTCTGCTGCACCTTTGGCATGCGCGTCATACCGCCAACCAGGATAACCTCGTCGATATCGGAAGCGGAGATACCGGCATCTTTCAAGGCCGTCTTACAGGGCTGCACGGTTCGGTCTATCAGATCCTCCACCAAACTTTCAAGCTTAGATCGTGTGAGTTTGATATTAAGATGTTTGGGACCAGAGGCGTCAGCAGTAATAAAGGGCAGGTTAATGGTGGTTTCCATGGTGGTGGAAAGCTCCATTTTTGCCTTTTCGCCTTCTTCCTTAAGACGCTGCAGGGCCATTTTGTCACTGCGCAGGTCAATACCCTGATCGCGCTTGAATTCATCTGCAAGCCAGTTGACGATGCGCATGTCAAAATCCTCACCACCCAGGAAGGTATCACCATTGGTGGATTTTACCTCAAACACGCCGTCACCGATCTCCAGGATGGATATATCGAAGGTCCCGCCGCCAAGATCAAAAACCGCAATTTTTTCTTCACCTTTTTTGTCAAGTCCATAAGCAAGAGAGGCTGCAGTCGGTTCATTAATGATCCTCTGCACGTTCAATCCTGCAATCCGCCCGGCATCCTTGGTTGCTTGACGCTGACTGTCATTAAAATATGCGGGCACTGTCACAACAGCATCTGTGACCTTTTCACCAAGATACTCTTCAGCGGTCTGTTTCATTTTTGTGAGAACCATGGCGGAAATTTCTGCCGGAGTATACACCTTGCCTTCAACCTCCACGGCAACTTCACCATTTTTCCCCTCAACAATTTTAAAAGGGCTTACCTTTATGGATTTGGCCACCTCAGGATCTGTAAATTTACGGCCTATCAAACGCTTGATGGCATAAAGTGTTCTCGACGGATTCGTCACTGCCTGGCGTTTTGCAACCTGACCAACCATACGCTCGCCACTGTCAGTAAACGCTACCACGGATGGTGTTGTCCTGTTGCCTTCGACATTGGCTATTACCTTTGGGTCCCCCCCCTCCATGACAGCAACACAAGAGTTTGTCGTGCCTAAGTCAATACCGATTATCTTGCTCATTCTTAAATTCTCCTTTTATATAAATATCAGCTTATTTGTTGTAATAAAACCTGTTATTCTAGTTCTTCTCTTTAAGGAAGAGACTCTTTTACAAATTACAATGTGCACGATCTTTTTATTGTCAAGCCCCTGAACCAAGCGGCTTGGAAACGACAACCTTTGCAGGCCGCAAGAGCCTGTCTTTGTATAAATATCCCTTTTGAAATTCCCGCAGTACCATGTTAGGCTCCATTTCATCAGTTTCCTCCATGGCAAGCGCCTCATGGATATTCGGGTCAAAGGGCTGCCCAATGGCATCTATGGCTTTCACCCCGTATTTTTCAAGCGTTGCCAGCAGGCCATCTCTGGTGAGTTCAACGCCGTGCAGCAGACTCTCCACATTGTTAGCCTCCTTGCCCTGGTCCATGGCCCGCTCAATATTATCGATGCCTGGCAGCAGTTCCTTGAGGATATTTTCTTCGGCATATTTCAGGGATATTTCCCGTTCCCTTTCCAACCGCTTTTTGGTGTTGTCAAAGTCTGCAGCAAGTCGCAGGAGCTTATCTTCACTTTCCTGCAGTTTATTCCTTGCCTCTTCAAGGGCGGCGGCCATATCTTTCTCCTCTTCAGGCGGAATTCCCTCTTCCATCTTCTCTGTTGTCTCTCCGGAAACAGAAGGTTCTGCCTTTTTCTTTTCTTTATTTTTCACTCAATCCTCTCCGTGCACTTTTCGAGTATACAATTATTATACTAACCTCTTGAAACTCCTATGCAATCATGGAAATCTTCTCTAATGAAGTTGTGGGGAACAATAAGTATGGGCCTAGACCTTGTCAAGGCAGCGACCAAACAAAAACCCCTGCCGACTGAATGGCGGCAGGGGTTTTTGTTTTTTAAAAAACTGACCAGACTTAATTTATCAGCTGGCGAGATATTTTTTTATGGATTCAGCGATTATTTCAAAAATCTTTTTGAACCTGTCCTCGTTCGTTTCCAGCAACGTTGAGCGAAAACCCTGCAGTTGGGTGGCAAACGAGGACAAGGGCACAACACATACACCGGTGGAACCTAGCAGATAATAAACAAAACGCTTGTCAAGGGAAACGTCAGGCTTCTTCACTAGGGACTCAACGAATAATTTCACTTCCTTGTTTTCAATGGGAAGCGACTGTCTGTTATTTAACACTCCATCATTGAATACCACGCTCATGTAAAATGCACCGTTTGTCCGGTTCACTAAAATTCCATCTATATTTCTCAAGCAGTCATAGGCAATATTGGAAATACGTTCATAACGCCTTATCCGCTGTTCAAGATATTCCTGATATTGTGGATGTGTCACCACCCTTGGCATAACAAGCTGAGGCAAGGTGGTTGAGCAGACCTCCAGCATCTTGGCATTGACAATAGACTGGATATACTGCTCAAACATCGGATCATTGTGGCCGTTGTAGACCTCTATCCAGCCACAGCGTGATCCAGGCCAGGGCATCTCCTTGGAAATACCGCGCATGACAATAGCCGGGACATCTTCTATTAGATCAGAGAGAGGCAGCGTGGTCTGGCCGTTGTATATAATATTAATGTATATTTCATCGCATACTACGAAAAGGTCATACTTCTTTGCCAGCTGCACCATTCCCTTGATTATTTCGACTGGATATACTGCGCCAGTCGGATTGTCAGGATTGATTATCAGGATGCCGGCGACTGCAGGATTATATTTTATGCGTTTTTCCAGGTCATCGAGATCCGGATACCAGTTGTTATAGGGATCCAGTCTGTAGGTAACCGGCCGATCCCCGGCATGGGCTGCTTCTGCGGAAGAATGTGTTGTATAACTCGGTGTTGGGACAACAACTCGGGCTGTTCGTTTCAGGAAACCGAAAACCTTGCTGATGGCGTCCCCAAGGCCGTTAAAAAAGATAATATCATTGGGGCCTATTTGGACTTTACCTCTTTTGTTTGTTTGTTCAGCAATAAACTTTCTTGTTTCCAGGACACCCTTGGTGGGGCTATACCCATAAGAGGCATCATCTTGTGCCGTTTCAGAGACTATATCCTTCATCCACTGGGGCATATGTTCACCCTTGGCCACGGGGTCACCAATATTTTCCCAGTATGTCTTCATTCCGAGCTCTTCTAATTTTTCACCGACAGCAACAATATTGCGGATCTCGTATGTCAACTCGCCGGCACCGATATGTAGAATATTTGTCCTCATCCTGTAATCACGCTCCCAATCGGGTTATTTTTTAATCCTATCCTCAATGTTCTTTAGTATCAGACCCTTTTGCTTGAAACAAACCGGGCGAACAAGGAATTCCCACTGTTCGCCCGGTATTTAGCATACCTATCAAAAAAATTGTTATTACCACAGGCCGCAAAGATAGTCAATCAACACAATATCACTTCATTGCCTGACAAAAATCAAGCTGATTCTTTAGTTGTTTTCATACTTATTTAACTTGCTCAGGAGAGTTTTACGTGTAATGCCCAGGCGCCTTGCCGCCTCACTCTTGTTACCATCCACCTCTTCCAGAGTTTTTAAGATCACCATTTTTTCTGCTTCCTCAAGAGATGAGGGCAAACCTTCCATACCAGAAGTTATATCTCCAGTTTCCTCTTGAGCCCATTTCTTGATAGGGATGGGCAAACTTTCTTCGTCAAGATAATCCCCCCGCATGAGAATAACCCCACGTTCCATGGCATTCTCCAGCTCACGCACGTTACCGGGCCAAGGATAGTGGAGTAGGATATCCATGCATCCCGGTGTTATGCCTGAAATCCTGCGATTATTCTTATCTCCATATATCTCCAGAAAATGTTTTGCCAGAAGAGGGATGTCCTCACGTCTTTCCCTGAGAGACGGAACATGCAATGATACCACATTTAAACGATAATAGAGATCTTCCCGGAAGCGCCCCGCCTTAACTTCATCCTCCAACACTCTGTTGGTGGCAGCCAAGAGCCTGACATCCACCTCGACAACATCCTGACCGCCGACACGCTGCAGTTCATGCTCCTGCAAAACCCTAAGGAGTTTCACTTGCATGGCGGGCGATGTCTCCCCGATCTCATCAAGAAAAAGTGTACCATGGTCAGCCTGGACAAATTTGCCGTCCCGCCTGCGGTCAGCACCCGTAAAGGCCCCTTTTTCATAGCCGAACAGTTCTGATTCCAAGAGGGTTTCAACAAGGGCGGCACAGTTAACCTTTACAAAGGGGCCTTTTTTCCGCACCGAGTTGTGATGCAGGGCTGAAGCTATCAACTCCTTTCCTGTCCCAGATTCACCTGTAATAAGGACGGTTGCTTCGGTGGGCGCCACAAAGGAAATCATCTCCAGTAGTTCCTTCATAACAGGTGATTTGCCTATGATTCCTACAGTATCTATCTCATCTCTTTTACGGGACTTAGCTCCTTCTTTTTCCTCCACTACCTGGCGATGGTCTAAGGCCCGCGCCATCGTCAGGCGTAACCGTTCAAAATCAAGAGGTTTGGTTAGATAGTCATGGGCCCCCATCTTGATGGCTTCGACAGCTGAATCTACCGATGAATATGCTGTCATTATGACAACGGGGATGGCAGGGTTGAAGGCATGAATTTTATGCAAAGCTTCCATCCCGTCCATTTTTGCCATACGGACATCCATGAGGATAGCATCGTAGGAATGGCTTTCTACGGCGGCAACAGCCGTAGTCCCGTCATCAGCTTCTTCGACATTCCAGCCCCATTCCGTAAACATGGACTTCAGCATAAAGCGATGCGACCTATCATCATCGACAACCAACACTTTTACAGGCTTACCTTTCTTTTTCACCTGAACAACACCTTTTCTTTGATGCCCTTTAGTTAAATATGTTTCAACAAGTTATATAATTCACTTTTAGATATTTTATACATTATATAATGTATATACTCTCTTGCCAGGCAAAATGCCATATGATGCTTTATCATCAGTGACTCATAAGAAGCGTTGCTGATTCGTTTCAATTGAAATCACTGGGAATTTATAACATGAGGTGATTTTAAAGGATTGTCAGGAGGAGGCAATTTCCGGCCTTGTTGAACAATTTATAAAATTATACGGACCGCCCTCCGCAATTAAAACTCGCGCCTACCGCGGATCAGACAGCTTTTATATTTATTCAGTGCTATCTTGCAGTGCCGATACATGGCACAAAGCTTGTCAAGCATCATCTGACCTGCCTCTTAATAAATATTGTCTGGAAATAATTTTAAAAGTTTACAGTCAGTTTATGTAAAATTACTTAACAAACATTTTGAAAAAAAATCTGCACACACTGTTGATTGAAAAACTTGTGCCCGGCGGTTTTGGTCTCGGCAGGCTGAAGGAGGGCATTATTGTCCTGGTGCGCTATGTCCTGCCGGGTGAAAAGGTGCTGGTACGGGAAGCAAACCGTAAAAAGAATTATATTTCTGCTGTCCTCAAGCAGGTTTTATCACCCTCTCCGGACCGCATTACATCTCCATGTCCTATTTATGGACTTTGCGGGGGCTGTGATCTGCAGCATGCGAGACCTGAAGCGCAAATCCTTCTGAAGAAGGAAATTTTGGCTGAAAGTCTGCAACGAGCTGCAGGTGGTATCTTTTCTGACCTGCCAGCATTTTTGGAGGATCCACTGCCAGCACCGGAACAATTCGGCTACAGGCAGCGTATACGCTTTCAGGTAGATCAGGAAGGAAATTACGGTTTTTATCGTCCCGAATCACATATCGTGGAGCCGGTTTTACAATGTCTGCTTGCCCGTGACGAGCTGAATAATGCGCTGCGGCAGATACATGCCTGCCATTTTTGGGGAGAGCTTACAAAACATTGCAAGGCATTTGAAATGTTTTTTGATCCCAAAAAAAAGGATGTTATTCTGTTGCTGCATTTCATACGTAAACCAAGGCCTGCAGATAATGTATCTGTTAAAAATCTGCACGATAACACCATTGGCATTTCCTCCATCCTGATGCAGGTTGAAGGATACGGATTATATGATCCCCTGG
>Ga0111149_1058_pt1 | contig 13012 bp, 8 predicted proteins | sample DeeMarSeWOR28_12_FD_80400 | JGI IMG/M metagenome (GOLD analysis project Ga0111149, IMG submission 80400) | Desulfobacterales bacterium SG8_35_2
TTTGAAGTCGCAATTTAGCGACACAATTTGGATGCGATATAAACTTTATATCATGTATTATGATTTGAAAAGAGCAGGAACGATATGATGGCGATTCAAAAGTTTATAAAAATCCGTACGATTACGGTTGGCTATTCGGGCAGCCTCTGAGACATTCCCCTGCGTAGTCTGCAGGAGTTTTATAAGATATTGCTGTTCGAATTGACGCCGGGCTTCAGACAGAGGTATTAATTTCTTCTGGTGTTGCTTAATTGCGTCATGCAATAGATTTTCGGTTATGAGCGAGGAGGTGGCAAGCGCAAACGCATTCTCCACCACATTATACAATTGGCGGACATTTCCCGGCCATGCGGCATCGACCAGGATGCGCATGGCTTCAGGGGTAAACCTCTTCGCAGGTTTCCCGCTGTCAGCAGACAAGATTTGAATAAAATAATCTGCCAGCAGAGGTATGTCCTCCTTGCGCTCATGCAAGGGCGGCATTTCAAGGCTTACAACATTCAGGCGGTAAAAAAGGTCTTCTCTGAATTGTTTATTCTCAATAGCTTCTTCAAGATTCCTGTGCGTAGCAGAAATTATTCGGACATCCACAGGTACCGGTGTTGAAGTTCCTACTGGTCGCACCTGCTTTTCCTGCAGGACCCTCAGAATTTTAACCTGGAGATGCAGGGGCATATCGCCAATCTCATCAAGAAAAAGAGTTCCATTATTGGCCGACTGGAAAAGACCGAAATGGCTCTGCAAGGCTCCAGTGAATGAACCCTTGGCATGTCCAAAAAGTTCAGACTCTAGCAATGCTTCCGGAATCGCAGCACAGTTGACCGGAACAAAAGGCCCATCCTTGCGATTGCTGGCCCTATGAATTGCAATGGCCAAAAGCTCCTTTCCAGTGCCACTTTCCCCCCGGATAAGCACAGTTGACTCGGTATCAGCAACCAACCATGCTCTGGAGAGAAGTTCCTCCATAACACTACTCTTGGAAATAATTCCCCGGCGCCACTTATTGGTATCTTTCTTTTTCTCCGGGAGGGTGCCGCCCATTGAAAACTTCAAGGCTTTCTCTGTCTCACGAATAAGATCCTTGCCGTCAATGGGCTTGGTAAGAAAGCTGAAAACACCCTGTTTTGTGGCCGCCACCGCTTCAGGAATTGACCCATGCGCTGTAATTATAATGACAGGAATGGCCTTGTTTTGTTTCCGAATTGCTTCAAATAACGCCATGCCATCAATCCCATGCATTCTCAAGTCTGTAAGCACAACATTGGGATTAATCAGGGAAAATTTTGCCAGCGCCTCTTCTCCGCTAAGGGCAGTAGTTACCTCGTATCCATGACTCTCAAGTCTTAATTTCCACAAACTGAGCAAGTCAGCCTCATCATCGACAAGGAGTATTCGGTAGCCTCTTTCATTCATTGCTGCTCAGTCTCTCTGCTCTTAATTATATTTTCAATATTCTTCAATTGCTCAATCTGTTTCTGCAGTTCGAGGATCAAAATCTGGTCCTGCTCATGCTCCTTTTGCAGTTCCTCGATTAACACCTCATCCCGCTCAATCTTTCCGCGTGAAGATTCGACTTTCACTTTCAGTTCATCTTTTTCTTCGAGCAGTGATTTCCAGGCACTCCATTTGCTCATTATTTCTTTATCAAGACGATCAACAAGAATGCGAAAACCTTGAATAGCATCAGGAGAGTCGGGATGTTCAGCTATATATTGTTCCAACACCTTGGTTCCCATTTTAAACTGTTTATATTCCGCGTTTGCATGTAAGCTCAAGCATACAAAGCGTAACTTATCCAAATCATTCCCCGTACGGAGCCCGTCCTCAGCCTCTCTAAAATTAACTGCAAATTCTTCAGTCCCGAGGTCAAATGTATCATTCAAACATGAAAGGAGGTAATCCGTAATTACCGGTTCAAGAAGGTTATCTGACTTTGCACCATACTGCCCTAATTCAGCGCATCCTCCTACCAGCAAGACACAAACGAACAACAAAATATTTTTTTTCACTTTTTGATTCATCCCGATATCTGCAGAGTCACAAGAAAACGGGCACCCTTCTTGCTGGTCAGCAAGCGCAGGGAACCATTGTGATTCTGCACATATTCTTTACTTATTGCAAGTCCTAGGCCAGAACCCTTAACAACAGCATTTTCTGATTCTTTTCCCTGAAAAAAAGGGGAAAAAATCCGTAAGCGGTCTTCTTCAGCAATACCTGGCCCACTATCCTCAACCAGACAGGTCGCAAGTTTTCCACTTCTTTTCAGGTTTATACGGATAACTCCTTCAGCTGGTGTAAATTTCACCGCATTGGAAACAAGATTGTCAAAAACTGTTTTTAACTGCTCTTGGTTTCCTTTGACTTCCATAGAAGCAAGTTGTGCGTCAAGTTGAATATTACGGGCCAGAATTGAATTGCGGTGATCGGCCAATACCTCCCTGATGAGCTCATCCAGTTTGATTTGCTCCTTTTCAAAAGGGGTCTCCCGAACTTGAGCCAAATTGAAATTTACAATATTTTCAATGAGTTTTTGCAATTTTGAACAATTTTTATCCAGGATCCCGACTACCTCTTTCTGCTCGTTATTCATGGGCCCGACAAGTTCATCACGGAGCAGACTGGCCCCCTCTTTAATGGAGGCCAGAGGTGTTTTTAAATCATGTGATATATGGGCAATCAACTTGATTTTTTCTTTATCCAGTTTTGCAAGACGTTTTCTCAGCCAATCCAGTTTCATCCCCAGGTCCTGAAGGTCCCGGGGCCATGAGACATTAACAGGAGTCGTAAAATCCCCATCACCAAGGCGTTCAATCCCTTTATTTATCTGTCTTATAGGCTTGGAGATGAGTGCCATGAAAATAATAATAAGGAGGATGGTAAAAGAAATCAAACCTGAGGTTTGCCAGATAAGTTTTTCTTTGTCCTTATTTACTTTCAGTTTCAACGCTTGAACTTCATTAATCATCAACTGATGGCTCGATTTAACGATCGATATGGCCAACTTGCTAAGGTCTTGATATATGGCAAGAACCTCCTCCTGTTCTTGTTTATTTCTTGCAGGATCATTGGCAACATTGTTCAAAACTGTAATTATATGATTTTCCTTGAGCTTCAGTTCTTTAATTAATTGCTCGAGTTCCTCATCGCTGTTAAATGGGATAAGGTACTCGAGGGCTTTTTCAATTTCCTCGTGAGTTTCGTTCACTTCCAGAAGTTGTGCTGGATCCCCAAGCACATTAAACACTCTGGCTTTACGCTCCTCATCCTGCAGGAGTTCAGCTATCTTACGGGTGCTTGTTACCATGTCAACAGAACGATAGACAGCAACAATACTCTGCAGCATCAACCCATCCAGAATCTGCACTGAGCTGTACAGAGCAGTAAGCAGGGGCAGCGAGACAAAGAAAAACCCTGTAAGCAGCAGGGCAAAAAAGGAATGTGGCCTGTATAATCTCATCTGTCGTTACCAGTCGAGTTAAATATGGTTAAAACAAACAGCTAAGTTTGCTCACAAAAAACTCCTTGTTGAATTTAGATCCAAAGAAGTATTTCAACCCCGTTCAAGGAGAATGAATTTGATAAATTCTTATAAATTAAATCTGCAGATACGGTTTTGAAGTGTAAATTAATAATACCTTATTTAAGAAAGTAAACCAAGAGTCTGCCGGCTGGTATAAACTGCTGGCAGGCGATCATTATAATAGAAACAAAAAACTATCAATACACCCTCATTTATTTGTCAGATTACCCGAAACGTGCCTATAATTTTTTTACACCAGCACGCTATCACGATTTGATGGTGACATTGAAGCTGCTCAATTTGGATGGCTGGCAATTGCGAATACTTAAAAAAATTACTGCTCTATAACAAATTCATACGGTAGGCCGGACTTATTGAAATGGGAGAGGATGCTTTTCAGCCCATGCAGGTTGGAAACTTCAAAATTGATCTCCCAGGCAGGCTTTTTAGCATCAATTCGGGAAAGAACTAATATATCGGCAACCTTCATGGTATCCGGAGCAACGGCCAGCATCATAAAAATTCTGTTTCTGGTTGCTTCCGGTACAAATAGGTGCTGTGCTTTGGCAATTAAAGTCTCCTTGAGCCGCCAGCTCACTTCCACTACATCTTCACGCCGTACCTTAATGGATCGAAAACGCTCACATGTTTTCTGGTGTACGGAAATTCCGCGTTCATTCAGAATGCCAATGAGATCTTTTTCAGTTGGGTTTGGTTTGCAACATGCTGAAAATTTAATTATTGCCGGATCAAGGGAGGAAAGAGAGATTTTATTTAAGCCCCTGCCTGTCGGTTTTTTAATTTCAAGGTCTGTGGGAAGAACACTCATTATCTGCTGCCGCAATTCTCTGTAGGAAATTCCTGCAACACCGACATTCAGGAACAGCTGCCCTAAGGATTCCATACCCAACAGTTCCAGGACCTCGTCCTTGTACTTCAGTAAATCATCCAGAGAAAGTCCGTAGCGTTGACACTCCTGCTCCAATATAACTCTGCCGATTTGACCTGCCAGTGCCTGGCGCCGCAATCTGAAACCCTTTGCAAGCCCGGAACGGGCCCTGGGTGTCTTGCAGAGTTCCTGCAAACGTGGCTCAAAAAGCACCGGCTCCTCCTGCAAAACAATCTTGACCCGGTCCCCGTCTTTCAGAACGTGATCCGGCTCCACCCGCTCCCGTTTGATTATTGCCGCTATACAGCGGCTCCCCACCTCGGTATGGACCTGGAAAGCAAAATCTAGCACTATTGACTGCAGCGGCAAGCAAACCCTGTCACCCTTGGGGGTAAATGTATAAATTTCCTTCTTGCCGCTTGCTGCGATCATCTCGCGTGGAGAAAGCCCTTCGTCTGTGCCTAAGAGATCGAACATCTCCCGCAATGTCTTCTCAAACTGGCCGGCCGGCTTATGTTCAGACCATCCTTTGATGATGCCTTTCTGGGCATTACGCGCCATTTCCGGGGTGCGTATCTTGAAGAGATAATTCCTTCCCTTTATATTGGCCCTGGCATGCAGTCCCTGGTAGCCAGTAGGTTTGGGGTTAGCGATAAAATCCCGGATTGTTCTTGGAATGGGCGGGAATTTCTGATTAACCAGGCCGAGTACCCTGTAGCAGGACTCAATATCATCAACCAAGATCATAAATTCCATGGGATGTTCTATGGCCTTGACCAGTACCTTGTTAACCGGGTCAAAATAGCCCCACAGCCCCTTGGCTCGGGGTGTAACTTCTGCATTTATCCAACTTTCCTGCAGATCGTGCCGGAGGGTTGTGACAATTTCCTTAACCTCGGGTGAACTTTCAAGGTTGCGGATATGGGCAAGAATCTTGTTGCTCTGTTTGGGAAACTTGAATTTTAATGCCAGGTCATACAGTTCCCGCTTCATGTCAAAAAGCCCCATTACCCTGGCCATGGGAGCATAAATATCAAGAGTCTCATCAGATATTTTCTGGCGCCGGTCTCTGCGCATAGCTTCAAGTGTTCGCAGATTGTGCAGTCTGTCCGCCAATTTAACAAACATCACTTCGAGCCGGGCCGCTGCACCTGAAAATATCTTCCTGTGAACCATTTTATAAAAGGTCTGCTTGTCACCAAAAAAATGCGTGATCTTGGTGCAGCCGTCAACTATGGTCTCAACGTTTCTACCGAACCGTTCACCGATAAGTTCAATGGTAACTTCCTTGACGTCTTCAACTGTATCATGCAGGAGTGCGGCAGCCAGAATTTCAGGGTCCAGGATCTCCATTTCTTCGGCTAAAATCCTGGCAACATTGCAGGGATGAAGAATATAAGAATCGCCGCTCTTGCGCCGTTGTCCGGCATGGGCCTTTACAGCAAAATCAAGTGCTTCAAAAAAAACCTTGGCGCTGCCACCTGGATCACCCAGGTATTTGGCCATTAATTCTTTATAGCTGGCTATATCAAATTCTTTTTTCGCCATGCACGCGGTGGGTGTATTCTGCTCGTTATTGTGATATAAACTATGACAGGTTGTGTCTGAAAAATAATTAAATAACACTACGTTATCAACCGGACAAGTCTTTTTTCAGGAAATGATATTTTTATCAAGGCCACAAGACCCGTTTCCCTGCAGGAAATCCTTTCATAAAGACTCTGGATGATCTAATGTATATATTTGTAATCACCTATATATATAGAAAACATGAAAAGAAGACAGAAAGTATTTCGCAAGGATAAGTACAACAAATCCGGTTCAGCAAGGAAAAAATTCCACCGGTCAGCCGGATCTGCCAAGACACAGGATATTCCCCCAGCAAAAATTCTGGAACAGGAAGTTCTCGCCTTTCTCTATCAGAAAAAAACGCCGCAGAGTGTGTCAGATATCTTGGGTGCTCTTTCCCTTAGCCGTTCAGAGAGAAAAATCCTGTCCAACCTGATCGCTGAAATGTGCAGGCAGAATATAATTTCCTGTTCCCGGACCAAAAAAGCTGGCTCACTCTATACAGTCGTCGAAAAAGCTCCTCTTGTTGAAGGTGTTGTTGAGGTCCATCCTAAAGGATTCGGGTTTGCCATCCTAGAGGATAAACCCGGCTCCCCTGCACTTAAGACAGACAAATCCTTACGCCAAGACCCGTTTATTGCACCTGTAAACATGGGAAGCGCCCACCAGGGAGATCGAGCGCTCTTCCGGCTCATCCCACAAAAACGTGGCAGAACTGAGGCTGTCGTCATCAAGGTAATCAAGCGGGCTGCCAGCGTCCTGGTTGGAACTTATGAAGCAGGCAGACAGACAGGCCTGGTGATCCCGGAAGATGAGCGTTTTCTCTTCAATGTTCTGGTACGCAGAAAAGACTCATGCGGTGCCAGAAACGGAGATGCAGTAGTGGTTGAAGTCACAGATTTTAAAACCGGCAAACGCAACCCGGAGGGCCGGATCATAGAAGTATTGGGTGATCCTCATGATATTAACGTGCAGACCGAAATAGTCATCCGCAAATATAAGCTGCCACATAAATTTTCCGATAAGGCCCTGTGGGAAGCTGATAAGTATCCTGACACCATGCCTGAGGAAAAGGGAAGGCATGACCTCCGCTCCATCCTGCATGTTACAATTGACGGTGAAACTGCCCGGGACTTTGATGATGCTGTCGCCGTGGAAAAAACTGCTAAAGGATGGCGCCTTTATGTTTCCATTGCCGACGTGAGCTTTTATGTCAAGCCCGGGTCTGCCCTGGATAGGGAAGCGTATGAACGGGGCACCAGTGTCTATTTCCCCACCAGGGTAGTTCCAATGCTGCCGGAACGTCTTTCCAACAATCTCTGCAGCCTGGTTCCCAATGAACCCCGACCGGCATTTACCGCTGTCATTGAATTTGACTGGAAAGGCAAGATACTTGCCAGCAAGTTCATCAAGAGCATAATTAAAAGCTACCACCGCCTGACCTATACAATCGTCAAACATATTCTCGTCGATAAGGACAATGCTCTTTCTGTCAAATACAATGACATACTCTTCCAGCTACATGAAATGGCACACCTGGCCGCTGTGTTAGAAAAAAAACGGCTAAGCCGCGGCAGTATCGGGTTCTCCATCCCGGAAGCCCAGGTACTCATTGATCCTGAAGACCAAGTTTCAGATGTAATCAGGGCTGAACGCAACATGGCCCACAAGCTTATTGAAGAATTCATGCTGGCTGCCAATGAGGCAGTTGCTGCCACGCTTGCGACTGAAGCTGTTCCGACATTATTCAGGATCCATGAATCACCTGATAATGTGAAGGTCATGGAATTCACTACATTCGCCCGGACATTGGGATTACGCCTTCCTGCTGAGGGCGGCTCCCCCAAATGGTTTGGCAAGGTTCTCTCTCTTGTCGCCGGTAGCCCCAAGGAATATATCGTGAACAATATCCTGCTGCGCACCATGCAGCGCGCCCGTTATTCTCCGGAAAATGTGGGGCATTTCGGCCTGGCCGCCCCCTATTACACCCACTTTACCTCACCAATTAGGCGTTATCCTGACCTGATTGTGCATCGCACCCTCTTTTCTCTGCTGACCAGAAAGAAAAGCGGCGGCGTATCTCCTGCTCCAGGCCTGCAAGAGGCTGGAGACTTTCTTTCCGGCCGGGAAAGAGCGGCGGTAGATGCAGAACGGGAGATGATCGAGCGTCTGCAGGTCAGGTTCATGGCAGAAAAGATTGGCGAAATTTTTGAGGGTATTATCTCTGGAGTCACAGGTTTCGGTCTTTTTATCGAGCTTCTTGACCATTTTGTCAGCGGCGCCATTGAAATTGCAAAACTCAAAGATGACTATTACCAGTTCGATGAAAAAAACTATCGCCTTATAGGCGCACATACCCATAAAGTATTCCAGGTTGGAGATCTGATCAGGATCAAGGTCGCCAGTGTAAATATACAGCAACGACAAATTAATTTTGTTATTGACTGAGAGACGAAAGGCGCAGCAATAGGATTGCAAGCTTACTTCGGGCTGCTGACAGCTATGCATCAGTAATTTTTCATAGAGCTGAGATAGAATCGATATTAAAACGTCACATAGATATTATTTTTAAAATGCCCGCATCATCTTCCAAAACAAAACAAATGCTGGACAACATCACCATTGTCCTCATGGAACCCAAATATCCCGAAAATATCGGAGCTGCAGCACGGTGTGCTTTAAACATGGGTATTTCACACTTGGCTGTTGTCCGGCTTGAAGCTCCCGACAGGGAAAAGATGTTGAAAATGGCAACGCACAAAGCTGCCCATCTTATTGACAATCTCCATCGATTTACTAACCTTGCGGAAGCCCTTGCCCCTTTCTCCCATGTTGTAGGCACTACTGCCAGACAGGGCAGAAAAAGGCGTATAGAAAACAGCCCCCGGCATATGCAGGACACTGTCCTGCCATTGTTGGAAAAGAACCAGATTGCCCTGCTGTTCGGCCCTGAAGACAGGGGTCTTACCAACGAGGACCTCAAATACTGTCAGACAAAGGTGACGATCCCAACGGCTGACTTCTCATCCCTGAACCTGGCGCAGGCTGTTGCAATTTTATGCTATGAACTCTATTGGGGTGTCATGTATTCTGGCAAAATCCTGCAGTCAACCCCCAAACTGGCAAGTTCTCATGAACTGGAAGGCATGTATGTGCATGTCGAAAAACTCCTCAACCAGATAGGCTTTTTAAGAACGGATGACAGCCGCTACTGGCTCCGAAACATCAGGGATTTTCTGGCAAGGGTCGAATTACGTGCTAAAGAAGCACGGATGATTCGCGGCTTCTGCCGCCAGTTCCTCTGGTATAATGACCAGCTAACAAAACATGGAGCCGAAGGACCATCTGGGAAACATTTGCATACATTTTCAATTGCTGAATTTGAGGGGGATGAGGAGGAGCTCTGAAATTGAAAGATCTATTGCAAAAAATCCCTCTATAAAAGATCCAGATAGGTATATTCTTTTAATCCCATCTCATATTCCTTTAACAAACGCATGCCCTCGTTTGGCAGGACGCGGTCCTCTTTAATTGCCTTGTCAAATTGACGCTTCATAAGGCGCGCCAGCTCATTGCCGGAATACTGCACCAAGCCGAGAACCTTTTCCATTGTTGTCCCTTCAATGGTTTCCTCGATGTAATAACCTAATTCTTCGTCTTCATCGAGAAAGACATGCGCCTCATTGACCCGGCCGAAAAGGTTGTGCAGATCACCCATGATATCCTGGTAGGCTGCAGTCAAAAAGATCCCGAGATAATAGGGCTTTTTATTGAGGGGATGCAGATTGAGAGTATCCACTCCTTCCTCATAATGGCTGATAAATTTGGAGACCTTACCGTCTGAATCACAGGTTATATCAACGAGGGTTCCCTTTTCTGTTGGTTCCTCGTCAAGACGGTGAAGAGGCATGATCGGGAAAAGCTGGCCGAATCCCCAGTGATCAAGCAATGACTGGAATACGCTGAAGTTGCAAAGATACTGCCCGCTCAACGTGTATTCCATATCCATTATTTCTTCTGGAATATATTCAGCGCCCTTGTATTGCTTAAATACTTCCGCACTGATAATCCAGAAAAACTTTTCTACTTCAGCTTTAATTTCGATGCCAATGAGCCCCAGACCGAAATGGGTCTGCGCTTCCTCGCGCAGATGCAGGGCATCATGGTACGCCTCTAAGGGATTGTCAGGATTTATGCTCGTGTAGGTGGACCAGCATTCCTCGAGAAGCCGGTGCTTTAATTTCGGCTTTTTTACAGCTTTTCTGTCAGGCACCTTTTTAATATGGCCAAAGGCCTCTACGACCAGAACGCTATGATGCGAAACAACGGCGCGGCCGCTCTCATTAATTATGACAGGATGATCAACCTTTTCCAGGTCGCAGATGTCCATGATATTATAGACAATATCCCGAGCATATTCATTTAGGGAATAGTTGGCCGAGGAATGAAAAGTGGAACGACTGCCGTCATAGTCAACACCAAGGCCTCCTCCCACATCAAGATACTCAAGATCATGCCCAAACTTTTTGAGCTTGGCATAATACATTGCTGCTTCCCTGGTCGCTTTTTTAATAGTTAGGATATCCGGGACCTGGGAGCCGATATGAAAATGGACAAGCTTGAGACAATCGGCCATACCTGCTTTTTTTAGCAGATTGGAAGCCTCAAGAATCTCTGGGGCAGCAAGACCGAACTTTGCCTCATCACCTGTACTTTTATCCCATTTCCCCTGCCCTTTGCTTGAAAGCCTTATACGGATACCCAACAGGGGATCGATCTTGTATTTTTGGGCATACTTAATTATATTTTTTATTTCTTCAACCTTCTCAACAACCAGGATCACCTTTTTCCCTAGTTTCATACCGATGAGGGCGGTTTTTATAAAGCGATGATCCTTATAGCCATTGCAAATGATCAGGCTTTCAGGATCGTCATGAAAGGCAAGGGCGGCAAAAAGCTCAGGTTTTGAACCCCCCTCCAGCCCATAATGAAAGGGTGCACCCGCGTCAAGAATCTCCTCCACCACTTCACGGAGCTGATTCACCTTGATGGGATATACTCCCCTGTAGATCGATTTATAGTTGAACTCATCAATTGCACCAGTAAAAGCTCCATTAATCCTTTCAACCCTGTCGCGCAACAAATCCTGAAAGCGAATCAACATGGGGAAATGGAGCCCCTGGCCCCGCGCCTCCTCGACCACATCCAAGACTCTGATGTTGGCTCCTTTTTCCTTCAGGGGCGCCACCATGACATCGCCTTTGTCGTTTATATCAAAATAGCGCAAGCCCCAGCGGTCAATACCATATAACTCCTTGGCATCTTCAATCGTCCACTTTCGGATTTCAGCACTATATTCATCGTTATTTTTTTCAATCTTAGGAGTCATTATTAAATACTCTTTCTCTTCAATAGTGTGATACGCTGTACCGGATACTCTCCGTTGTATGCATCTTTGAGTTTGTCAAAAAATATTTTCTTATGAAACCGCCAAGCCCATTAATTTGTAGACAAGCTTTGCTGCAGTAAAATCAGGCGCATGCATGGCAGGAATGGGAGCCAGTTCAACCACATCAAAACCGCAGACAGTCCTTTTCGCAGAAACTTTGTGCAGCAGGTCCATAACCTGGTACCAGGTCAAACCACCGGGTTCCGGGGTACCGGTTGCCGGCATAATGGCGGCGTCAAAACAGTCGACATCAAAAGTGATATAGATCTGCTCCGGGAAATCCCAGGGAAGAACTTGAGCAGGAATGCGCCCTGCGTTAATTTCTGCCGCACCCAAACTGTATAAATTATGCGCTCTGCTAAATATATATTCATCCTGTGACAGGCTGCGTATACCTATCTGCACAATGGGCAGTTCCATTTCATACACGCGGCGCATAACACAGGCATGGCTCAATCGGTTATCCTCATAACTGTCCCGCAGGTCAGCATGGGCATCAAACTGGACTACTCCGATTCTTTTACCACTCTCAACAAAAGCTTTAAGGGCACCCAAGGTAACCGTATGTTCCCCGCCAAGAATAACTGGAACACCATTTTTCTGTAACACCCTGCCTACTTCTGCTGAAATGGTTTCAAGATCCTGTTCAACTTTTTCAGCCTGACATGGAAGCGGTCCATGGGTATACATGCCGGCTTGCCCCGGAATGGTACTGCCGTCAAATGATTCAAGCTGCAGAGAAGCTTCCAGGATTGCCCGGGGGCCTGCAGCAGTCCCACCGCCGTAAGAAACACTTTTTTCCATCTCCACCGGGATAATATGGATGGTTGCTTCCTCATAAGAAGAGGGCGGGATGTCCAGCTCGAGAAAACTTGGATAAGCAGTGCCTGCCATAGTCTTTGCCAACTATTTAAGACAACCTGGATCGGTAATCCTGGTAGCCGAATTCCTTAATGATTGTTACGGTATCATCCTCTGGTTCATAGGTTGCAATTGCAGGCAATTGAACACCGTTAAAGGTATTGTTTTTTACCATTGTATAGTGGAGCATATCAAGAAAAACGATCTTCTGGCCTGCAATCAGGGGCGTATCAAATGAATAATCGCCAATAACATCTCCAGCCAGGCAGCTGAGTCCTGCAAGCTGGTAGGTGTATTTTTTTTCGCCCGCCTGCCCGCCATTAATGACACCAGGCCTGTACGGCATTTCAAGGACATCCGGCATATGGGCTGCTGCTGAAGTATCGAGGACAGCTATCGGTTTGTCACGCTCAATTATATCGAGAACTGTGCTGACAAGCATGCCAGCATTTAAGGCAACTGCCTCTCCAGGCTCAAGGTAGACTTCAAGCCCATAACGCTCCTGAAAACTGTTTACAATAGTACAAAGCCTGTCTACATCATAATCACTTCTGCTTATGTGGTGCCCACCTCCAAAATTTATCCACTGCAGATTTGTAAAGTATGGCGCAAATTTTTTTTCCACTTCTGTCAGGGTCCGCTCCAGAGTATCAGAATTCTGCTCACACATGGTATGAAAATGAAGACCGCTGATCCCCGCGAGGTCCTGCCCCTGCAACTCTTC
>Ga0111149_1059_pt1 | contig 12992 bp, 11 predicted proteins | sample DeeMarSeWOR28_12_FD_80400 | JGI IMG/M metagenome (GOLD analysis project Ga0111149, IMG submission 80400) | Desulfobacterales bacterium SG8_35_2
ACGGCGGGGACATCTTGAACAGCGTCTCATGCTCTTTTGGCCAGAAGTACAGCCGGAACTTGGTATTTGAAACTGACTCCTCATGATCAGCCATGCGAAAGGAGTGTCAGAGACAAGGTTGATGTCCAGGTCCATACTGTTTCACATTTCCCTTCTGTAACAGAATATTCTGTAACTGTTTCAGGCGTAAAACAGAAGTTGATTCCTTAAGTATATAGACAACACAGTCTTTGCAGGTATTGGAAAGGTTATGATATGCCTCAACTCGTCTGGCAATTTCCCAACACGGCATTTTAGGTTCACTCCTGGCAGGGCAATCCAGATTATCACAATTCATAATTTCCCAGCATTTATGATAAGAATAATAATCCATACAATCCTCATGCAGCTTCAGGCGGGATAGCGCTTATATTGACTTTTCCCCGCCTGTAAAAAGTAACCATTTTGAAGTGGTGCTGTCCCGGACAGTAAAATTAACTAGGATTCCCCCTTAACCAGACTCACTTCTTGCGAACTTATCATTCCTATGGAGTTCAGCAGCTCTTCTTCGGAAATAATCTGCTTGGCGATGAGAATATCGATGAGAGCCTGATTGACAATTGTCCCTATATTTAATTTGTCTTCCGGCACAATAACCGTTTTTTGTGCATTCATGTGTTTAGCCATTTGTCATCCTCCTTATTGATCCCAGTATCTTTGCTACTTTATTTTATAGGCAGATGACTAGACTGGATGCATCCAGCACCTTCCCGGTAAAAACTATTATTGATCGATACCAGGCCTGATTTTTCTTTGTTTATTTGTTCATTAAAGGAAGCAATAAGAATGCCAACTCTGGGCAATATGCGTTAAGGTCCTGTTTTATCAGGAAGAAAAATACAGATGCTGGAGGATTAATCCGGCTTGAAATTTACCTGTGTATGACATTCAATACAATTTGTAAAAATATTTATACCTGTTGTGTGTAATGGGAAAATAGGCAAAATCACCGTCTATCATGTAGAGATAGTCCTTTAGCACTTTGATATAATCACAAAGCAAGGAAGCAGTTATGGGACGGTGTATTTAATCCGGATGGTGCATAATCCGAATTGCCAGGTGATAGTCAGCTCCGCTGGAAATGGATAATGACCTTAATTGCCAAAGGCAGGAATGTTCCGATACACGCAGCTGCCAAAACGTCGGTCGGCCAATGCACCCCAAGTACCAGCCGTGAAAGCCCGACAAGAAATATCCATAAAAAAGCAAGGATCATGACAATCCCCTGGGATGCAGGCCGGAACTTGAGAGCTAAAAGAGTGGCAGCAGTCGCGAATGCTGCAACAGCGAGGGTGTGTCCGCTGGGAAAACTCGACCCCCAGTAGTATTCTGTTTCCCAAAGCATCGGCCGATGCCGGCCAACCGATGTTTTAATTATGAAAACGATAAGGGCCGCGCTGACAACTGAAACAGAAAGAAGCAGCGCCTCTGAACCCCGCTTGGCCAGAAGCAGTAATATAGTCAAGAATGTGGTGACCGGAAACAGGAATTTAGCGGAACCGGTGACCGTGATAGCTGAAAAAAAGGGGGTCATGAATCCCGGGACATGCGCGTGGATATAGAGCAGAACGGCTTTATCAACCGGTCCGGATTCACCTCCAAGCACATCCTCACTGATCTTAATTGCCAAAACAACAAGAACCAGGCCGAACAGTATGGCCACGCGCCGCTTTTCCAGAGTTTCTGTAAACCCTGGTTTCTTTATACGGGTAAAGGTGCTCAGAGCAAAATAGAAAGAAGCTACAATAAATACCAGCTTTACTATGTCTTCCAGCAACTCAAAAATCATGCATATACCCTGGGCTTCTGTCTTTTAAAATACCCTTCCCAAGTGTGCACCTTTTCTCAATTGAAAGTTATGTATTAATAAATTCTGACTTTCTCCTTTCATCAAACATGATACAGCATGAAAAGTCGGCATCACACCAGAATGACCTGCCATTACCCTTTGGCTATTTCCTTTTTTCTGAGCAAAGAATTGGCTTCCCACGCCACATCAATACCTGCAGGATATAGAACCCTCACAACATTTCCCGGATTTGCCTGTTCCAGCTCCATTCCATCCTCATCCAACAACCCAAGCACTTCAAATGGGACAACATTGATATCCCGGCTGAGATACTCGACTATGTCACCTGTCCGTAAGGGGTTCCTTGTTACTATTTCCAGCCAATGTTGATCCTGCTCTCTATTGCCAAAACCCTGTACTACTCCAACAGGGACATACTCCTGGTCGGTGCGCGGTCTGTCATAGAGCATATCCTCCGCGCCCGGTGGCCCGAAAATAAAATTCTCAGTATAGCCCCTGGTGCCGACTTTCATAAGTTCTTCCATGTAAACCGGCGGCAACACGACACGCCTGTTGCCTGCCAGGGAACCTCTACTGTTTGCGGCAATATAATCAAGCGCGGCCCGGTATACCCGTACCACTGCACCGACATAATAAACGCTTTTCATCCTGCCCTCGATCTTCAGGCTGTCTACACCGATATCAATTAATTGCGGCAGTTTATTCAGGAGGCAGAGATCCCTGGAGTTGAATATGTAGGTTCCGTGCCCATCCTCTTCAACCGGGAAGTACTGTCCCGGTCTTTTCTCTTCGTGGAGCGCATATCGGTACCGGCAGGGATGAGCACATTCACCCCGGTTGGCATCCCTGCCCGTGAAGTAGTAGCTGAGCAGGCATCTGCCCGAATATGATATGCAAAGGGCACCGTGCACGAATATTTCGACCTGAGTGGAGGGAGAAAGGGCTTTTCTGATTTCTGCAATCTCGTTCAGGCCGAGTTCCCGGGCCAGGTTCAGCCGGCGCACCCCCTGTGCTTCCCAGAACCTGGCATTCCCGGGATTCGTGACATTGGCCTGGGTACTCAGGTGAATTGGGACATCAGGAATAACTTCTTGCGCCATTGTAAGGATGCCCGGATCTGATATGATGATGCCGTCTACTCCGATATCCAGGAGATATTTAAGGTATTCTCCCAACCCCTGAAGATCCTCCTGGTGGGCAAAGATATTGACCGTGACATAGAGTTTAACATTTTTTTCATGGGCGTATTGCACGGCCCTGCCCAGTTCTTTTTCTGAAAAGTTGCTCGCATGGGCCCTCAGGCTGAATTTTTTGCCACCACAGTAAACAGCGTCTGCACCGTAATGAATGGCTGTAACCATTTTTGCAAAACTCCCTGCCGGTGCCAAGAGTTCAGGAATTGTGTCTCCGGAACTGCTTCTTTTTTGTGTATTGGCTGCTGATGCTTTTAATGGCATAATTCAAGGGTTCTGTCAGTCAATCGTCGTTTGTTTTGTAAAACGACCATCATCGGCAGTTTGGTGGTCACCCACACAAACCAAAGATTGACACCTGTACCGACAACGGTCCAATCAAAAGCGTAACATCATAAGATAATTGCACGAATTTTAATATGTTGCGATAAAAATTATGGTTAGCCATAATTTCTTCACTTGCCTGTCGGGACAAATCATGGGTACATAGTATTTATGTACAGGCAAACTTCATTAACACACGGGAAAGCAGAAGGCAGAAAATCTCTGAATGCGGTCGGCGTAGCCATGAGCGGCGGCGTGGACAGTTCCGTAACAGCAAGCCTGTTAAAAAACAAGGGCTATGAGGTGCAGGGTTTTTTCATGTCCCTGAACCAGCCGGACCTGTCTCAACAGGTGGAGCGCGTAAAAAAGGTGGCGGGCCACCTGGATATTCCCCTCACAGTTGTTGACCTGGCAGATGAATTTAAAGCAGCAGTGCTTGATTATTTCACCCAAAGTTATTTTGCAGGCAAAACTCCCAATCCCTGTATTATCTGTAATCCCAGGATCAAATTCGGCAGGTTGCTGGAAGAAATCCTTGCAGCAGGCTGCGATTGCATGGCTACCGGTCATTATGCCAGGATCATCCTGGATAAAAATGGTTTCTTTCGTCTTTTAAAGGGGCTTGATCCCGCAAAAGACCAGTCCTATTTTCTGCACCGCTTAACACAGAAGCAGCTCGCCAGAATCCTGATGCCCCTTGGCGAGCAGAAAAAAGAAAATGTTTATAAGATGGCAGCTGCACTGGGTATCTCCGGGGTGCATGGCAGCGAAAGCCAGGACGTCTGTTTTTTAAAGGGCCAGGATCTCAAAAGCTTTTTGGCACGACATCCTGAAAAAGATAAAGGCGCGGGACCTATTGTCACCCTGGAAGGTCAGGTGCTGGGTCGCCATCAGGGAATCCACTGTTACACAGTTGGGCAACGGAAGGGCCTTGGCATCCCCGATGCAACTCCCTATTATGTCGTGGCCCTTGATCCCCTTAACAATGCAGTGCTGGTCGGCAAAAAAGAAGACCTGTGGCAGCGGGAACTATCTGTTGAAAAGGTCAATTGGATAGAAGGCAGGGAGCCTGTTCTCCCCAGTGAATTTTTTACAAAGATCCGTTACCGCCATAAAGGTGCGCCAGCCCTGGTGCTGCCTCAAGAAAAAGGACACTACCGGGTATGCTTTCACGAACAGCAACTGGCCATCACACCAGGACAGTTTGCGGTTTTTTATCATGGAGACGAGGTTCTTGGCGGAGGAGTTATTCTGTAGTCTGTTGTGGTGAAAATTGGGACCGGTTATCCATTTTGAACTGCAAGAAATTCTTCAACTTTCTCTCTGGCCGGGATTCCCAGACGGGCCCCGGTCTTCATGCAGCAGAGCGCACCGGCCGCACTGGCATAGGAAAGGCTTTCCAGCCACCCCTTATTTAAAGCCAGGCAGGCAGCCAATGCTCCATGAAAGACATCACCAGCGCCGGTTGTATCAATTGCCTTGACTTTAAATGCATCCAGGTGCCCTGAACCTGATGCACTCTTCCAGACCAGACCTTTGTCCCCTCGGGTAATTATGACATTTGGAGCATAGGAACTCAGCTTTGCAAGGGCCCTAGCCTCAGTTGCTTCACCAGTAAAATCAAACCCGAACTGTTCTGAGCAGACAAGGTAATCCACCAAACCAGCCAGCGCCTCTGTGCCCTGGTGTATTGAACCGGCATCAAGAACTGTGCTGATGCCCCTTTGCCTGGCAGCCCTGGCCAGGGGTGGCGATATATAGGGTTCATGGCCGTCAAAAAGGATGACCTTGGTATCGACAGCTGAGCAATCAACGGAGCCCGCGGCAAGAAAGCTTTCAGGCTTGCGGTAATTGACCAGGGCCCTGCTGCCGTCCGGTTTAACCATAACGACTGACAGGGCCGAGGAGTGCTCGCCTCTTGCTACAAGGTCAGTATGAACCCCAACCTGCCGCAGTTCATCAAGGTGGGCGTTGCCAAATATATCCTTGCCAAGATACCCCACAAAGGCAGCCTGCAAGCCAAGCCGGGCCACGGTCACAGCAGCGTTGGCTGCCGGTCCTCCCCCGCAGCCGATGAATGAATTTGCCCGTATTTTTTCATCCGGCCCGGGATGACGGTCCACCGAATACACCAGATCATAGGTGGCTGCACCGACGCAGAGAACGTCAATCGGTTGTGCATAATTCAACAACATTGATTTGTACCAGTATTTTTTGGGGGAGACAGCTGTTTAGCTGTCCACACATTGCCGGCTGCCAGTCAACCATGTATCATGAGCAGACGCATCCCGAAATTTTTTCCTGTCGCACCATATCACATTCCGGCCCCTTCCAATTATAGAAGAGGTTCAAGTAAGATATACCGGCCACTGTAATTTTGCTTATATTTTATTGTCAGAGGGCGGCACTTGCTTTCCTGCCTCTTTTTCCGTAAGGTATGCCCCGCTATGAAGAAAAATAATGATACCCCAAAAACAGTGGCTGTGGCCTCCCTTGGCTGCAAGGTCAACCAATGCGAGGCCGCCGCATTTCAGTCCCGTTTTGCGGAGCAGGGATTTACGCTCACCCCCTTTGACACCGCCTCTGATATTTACGTTATTAATACCTGCGCTGTGACGGCTAAGGCCGCGGCCCAGTCACGACAGCTTATTCGCAGGGCACAGCGCTCCAACCCCCATGCAAAAGTGGTGGTTACCGGATGCTATGCCCAGATTGCACCAGAGAAGCTCCGGGAAATTGAGGCTGCACCCATCGTAATTGTCGGTAATGCCAACAAGCACCAGATATTTGAAGCTGCATTATCTGAAGCCGGGCATCCGCAGGCTTACCAGCAAAAACAGACAGATGAATATTTTACCGATATAAGAGAACAGGAGGAAATCAGCCTGCTGCCTGTCAAGCGCTTTGCCACCCGCACCAGGGCTTTTTTAAAAATTCAGGATGGCTGCAACAATTTCTGTTCTTACTGCATTGTACCTTATGCCAGGGGTCGCAGCAGGAGCCTTGCCCTGGACAGGGTATTGCACCAGGCGCTTCTTTATGCAAAGGAAGGCTACAGGGAAATAGTTCTCACCGGTATTCATGTGGGGCATTACGGCCTGGACCTGAAGCCTGCAGGCAACCTGCTTGCCCTGCTGAAAAAACTTACCGCTGTAACGCCTGAAATCCGCTATCGTCTCAGTTCACTGGAACCTACAGAAATCAACCTGAAGCTCCTGGAGTTTATGGCAGAAACGGACAATTGTATGCCCCACCTGCATATCCCCCTGCAGAGTGGCTCAGATGTCATCCTGCAGAAAATGCACCGCAGATATAGTGCAGAACAGTTCATAGAAATAGTACACCGCTGCAAAGAACTGCTTCCAACTGCAGCAATCGGGGTCGATATCCTCGTCGGTTTTCCAGGCGAGACCGAAAAGTATTTTCTCCAAACATATGAAACTGTTAGAAAGTTACCCGTCACCTATCTTCATATCTTTCCCTATTCCAGAAGACCCGGAACCCCTGCTGCAAAAATGACTGGCCAGATTGCATCGGAGACCAAGGAAGAGAGAGTTGCACTCCTGCGCAAATTAGATCATAAAAAGAGAAATGCTTTTTACGGAAGCAGAATTGGTGAGGTGCATGCAGTCCTGGTTGAAACTGAAAGTGCAGTTGACGGTTTGGCCAAAGGCTTTACAGATAACTATATCCCGGTCCGTTTCAAGGCCAGACCGGATGATGCCAACCAGGTGGTTCCTGTAAAACTTGAAAGCCTGCAGGAGCGTTATGTTTTGGGGACACTTTTATGATTTTATTATATTATTTCATGCAGTTAAATAAAAATTTTCTGTCTAGTGCTGCACAATGATCGGAGAAATAATAGCTATTGGCAATGAATTGACCTCCGGCAGGGTGCTCAATACTACCAGCCGTTTTGCCGCCGGCCTGCTTTTCGGTGCAGGTCATGAAATTCTTTCCATGGCCACCATCAGTGATACCCCGGCAGAAATCAGCAGGACCCTCCTGCGCGCTATTAAGCGCTCGGATTTTATTATTGTCACAGGTGGACTGGGCGCCACAAGCGATGACCTGACAAACGAAGTTGTGGGGCAGACCCTGGGGCGGCCAACTGTTTTTCATCCTGAAATTTTTGCCAAGATTAAAGCGCGCCATGCAAAAGCTGATAACGGGGCTCTCAATATCCTGAAAAAACTTGCCGTGCTGCCAACCGGGGCTGAAATTTTAAATCCTGATGCGAAAATGGCCGGGTATCTTCTGGTACATGACTCCACGCCCCTTTTCTTCCTGCCCGGTGTCCCTCATGAAATGGAGGAGTTGCTCGTTGACAAGGTCCTTCCACGACTTGCTTTATGGCCGGAAGGTAAAGCCAGAGTTGTAAAGCAACAAGTGTATAAGGTCTTCGGTCTGGGTGAAACTGAAATCAACCGCCGCGTCGCCCATCTTGAAAAGGAGGAAGGTGGCCGGGTACGAATCGGCTATTACCCGGTTTTCCCGGAAGTCCATCTTAGCCTAGCCGTTATCGGGGAGGACGCGGCAAGAGTGGGAACCACATTTGAACGCTACGATCATGAGGTAAAAAAAGTATTGGGGGATGCCCTTTTTGCTACTGGTAATGACACAATTGCAAGCGTAGTCGGAAAACTTCTCCTCAAACAGGGGAAAATGCTGGCCACGGCTGAATCATGTTCCGGCGGTTTGATTGGACACAAAATCACCTCTGTGCCGGGAAGTTCACGTTATTTTGCCGGCGGGGTTATTGCCTACAGCAATGATTTAAAAGAAAAGCTTCTCGGCGTAGAGTCAGAGCTGCTGTCCCGGCATGGGGCTGTGAGCTCTGCTGTGGCAAAGGCAATGGCTGCAGGTATCCGTTCCAAGACAGCATCCGATATTGGTCTGTCCGTTACCGGCATTGCGGGTCCTTCGGGGGGCACCCGGGAAAAACCGGTCGGAACTGTTTTCATTGCTCTTTCCACCCCGGATCAAACCATTGATATCCCCTGCCGCTTCTCTGGTGACCGCTGGCAGGTCCAGGAGCTGTCCGCCGTTACTGCTCTTGACCTCAGCCGACGTCTTCTCCTCGGCAAAAAACTGCAAACAACTTAATATTATTGGATAAAATTATACTGCTGTGTCGTTAAAGAAAATATCTTCAGCCGGACAGAAAATCTATTTTAAACTTTTGACTTATCTATTAGAGTGACAGGTCAACCGTACTGATTATGCATTACGGATCCTTAAACATACATAATAAAATCAATTGATTAATAATATTTTGCTGACTTTATACTCTTTCCAATAAGGAGCAATCACAATGGCAACCCGTGAACAAAAAAACAAAACTCTCGACAATGCATTGTATCAGATTGAGAAACAGTTTGGTAAGGGCTCGATCATGCGGTTGGGAACCCATGAAGCCGAAGAAGTGCCGGCAATCCCTACAGGAGCATTGAGCCTTGATATTGCAGTTGGGGTTGGGGGCATCCCGGTTGGCAGGGTGACCGAAATTTACGGTCCTGAATCTTCCGGCAAGACCACCCTGGCCCTGCATATCATTGCCGAAGCACAAAAACGCGGGGGAACCGCCGCCTTTATTGATGCAGAGCATGCCCTGGATGTTTCGTATGCAAGCCGCCTTGGTGTCGATGTGGACGACCTGCTTGTTTCACAGCCGGACTATGGCGAGCAAGCCCTGGAAATTGCACAGGTTCTTATCAGCAGCAACGCTGTTGATATTATCGTTGTTGATTCGGTTGCCGCCCTTGTTCCCCGGGCAGAGATTGACGGCAATGTCGGTGATCAGCATGTCGGCTTGCAAGCACGACTCATGTCCCATGCGCTACGGAAATTCACCGGCATATTAAAACGCAGCAATGCCGCTCTTATCTTCATAAATCAGATCCGCATGAAAATAGGTGTTATGTTCGGCAACCCTGAGACTACTCCAGGCGGGAATGCCTTGAAATTCTATAGCTCTTTACGGCTTGATATCCGAAAGGTTGCTCCTTTAAAGGACGGGCAGGAGGTTATCGGCAACCGGACAAGGGTAAAAGTGGTTAAAAATAAGGTTGCACCTCCTTTCAAGATGGCGGAGTTTGATATTATTTACGGGGAAGGCATCTCCAAGATCGGCGACCTGCTCGACCTTGCCGCATCCCAGGATATCGTCGAGAAAAGCGGCGCCTGGTATTCCTATAACGGAGAACGTATTGGCCAGGGCAGGGAAAATGCCAAGGGTTTTCTGAAAGAACATCCTGACATGGCAGATGAAATTGCCCAAAAGGTCAGGATGGGTTTCGGCCTGCCTACAACAGACAAGTCTTTACAGGAATAAGAGCGGCAGTGCTATTCATTACGCAGCCCTAATCTTCATATCCGTTTGGATTATTCGTCTGCCAGTGCCAGGTATCGAGGCACATGGCGTTAATATCCCTGGTCGCCTTCCAGGCCAACTCCCTTTCAGCCTTGGAGGGATCGGCATAGCAGCTTGCAATATCACCGGGTCTGCGGCCGACAATCCTGTAAGGAATATTTTTCCCTGCCGCCTTGGCAAAGGCATTTACCATCTCCAGGACGGAATAGCCTTTTCCTGTACCCAGGTTGTAGGTGACCAGGCCTGGATTTGTGACGAGTTTTTCCAATGCCCTCATGTGGCCGCTGGCCAGATCCATGACATGGATGTAGTCCCTCACCCCTGTCCCGTCCGGGGTGGAATAATCATTTCCGAAAATCTGCAATTCCGGCAACTTGCCGACAGCCACCTGGGCTATATAGGGTACCAGGTTATTCGGTATACCTCGCGGGTCTTCACCAATTCTGCCCGACGGATGGGCTCCCACCGGGTTGAAATACCGGAGCAGCGCGATATTCAATTCCGGGTTTGCATGGTGCAGGTCCCGGAGTATCTGCTCCAGCATGACCTTGGCCCAGCCATAAGGATTTGAGGCTTTGAGTGGAAAATCTTCCGTGATGGGAAGCGAGGCAGGATCACCGTACACGGTCGCCGAAGAACTGAAAACCAGGTGCTTCACGCCATATTCCGCCATGACCCCAAAAAGCACCAGGGAGCCTGTAATATTATTGGTATAATAATGCAGAGGCATGGCAACCGATTCCCCGACCGCCTTCAAACCGGCAAAATGGATGACCGCATCAACTGATGTCTTCTGAAAGACCTCAGCGAGCCCAGCTTTATCACGAAGATCAACTTTATGAAAGCGCAACTGTTTGCCACTTATTTCAGCAACGCGCCTGATTGATTCTTTCCTGCTGTTAATGAGGCTGTCGACTACAATGACTTCATAGCCGGCCGCCAACAGTTCGACACAGGTATGGCTGCCTATATAGCCTGCTCCACCGGTAACAAGTATTCGCATATCCTTTGTTTGCTCTGGAAGTGAGATTGCTGAAATTTGTTGTAAATATTTGATAGTAATTTAATAAATACAGTAAGCTAGATTACTTTACGATAGCATCTTTGGCAAAACATAGCCAAGATTCTTTGAAATGGGTATATAGTTTTATTTGTTTACTAATAATAATGATCAAAGGAGGAAAAAATGCCCTACGTCAACATCCGGGTGGCCGGCAAACTGAACAAGGAGCAGAAAGAGAAAATATGCAGCGGTGTAACCGATATTATCGCCGAGGTGGCCAACAAGCCCAAAGAATCAATCCTTATCTTTATTGATGAGGATCAGCACGAAAATATAGCTGTTGGCGGCAAAATTCTGCAAAAGCCCAAATAGCCGCGGCCGGACATGGTTGAGGACATAAAGAAAAAAATAGAAAAGCTGCGCGAGCAGATCAACTTTCATGCCTACCGCTACTACGAGCTGGATGATCCGCTGATTGCCGACAGCGAATATGATCAGCTTTTCCAGGAACTCCTGCGCCTTGAAGAATTACATCCTGAGCTGGTCACTCCTGATTCCCCGTCGCAAAGGGTCGGCGCCAAACCCCTGCAGGAATTCAAATCCGTCCGCCACACCCACCCCATGCTCAGCCTGGAAAACGCTTTCAACGAAGGAGAACTCCTTGATTTTGAAGGACGGCTGAAACGATTCCTAAAGTCTGAAACCGCTTTGTCATATATGGCTGAGCCAAAACTTGACGGCCTGGCGGTCGAACTTGTTTACAAAAATGGAATATTAAGCATCGGCTCAACAAGGGGTGACGGCCGCACCGGGGAAGAGATTACCCAAAACCTCAGGACCATCCGCTCCATTCCTTTGCGCCTGGCTCCCCCCAAGAATATGCAACTCCCTGAACTCCTTGAAATTCGCGGGGAGGCGTATCTAACGCTTGAAGGTTTTAACGCCTTAAATGCCCAGCGAATTGCTGCTGAAGAAACTATTTTTGCCAATCCTAGAAATGCTGCGGCAGGATCACTGCGCCAGCTGGACTCAAGAATCACCGCGCAGAGACCCCTTGACTTCTTTGCTTATGGGGTAAGTGACACTGCACAAACTCCCTGCAACAGTCAGGACGAACTCCTGGACTATCTCAAGAAACTGGGCTTCAGAATTAATCCTCTGACAAAATTCTGCAGCGATATCACCCAGGTAGTAGAGCATTTCTCCCATTTGCAGAATATCCGATCTACTCTGCCATACGATATTGACGGCATGGTGGTCAAGGTCAATTCCTTTGCCTTGCAGCACCGGCTTGGCAATAAGGCGAGAAGCCCTCGATGGGCGATTGCCGCCAAATTTGCAGCCACCCAGGCCACAACCATTCTGCAAAATGTAGAATTCCAGGTGGGACGCACCGGGGCCATTACCCCGGTAGGTCTCCTGCAACCGGTCAATATTGGAGGTGTGGTGGTCAGCCGTGCGACCCTGCATAATGAGGGTGAGATAAAGCGCAAGGGCTTAAAGATAGGAGACCACGTCCTTGTGCAGCGGGCAGGTGATGTTATCCCGGAAATAGTAAAACCAGTTATAGAGAATCGCACTGGCAAGGAAGAAAGCATCCGGATGCCTGAAAACTGTCCAGTATGTCATCACCGCCTCATATTGCCGGAAGACGAGGCCATAACCCGTTGTCCTAATTCCCACTGTCCTGCGCAAAGGCTGCGGCTGCTTATCCACTATACCTCTAAAGCAGGAATGGATATTGAAGGTCTTGGTAAAAAGGCGATGGAGCAGCTTTTCAATGAGAAACTTGTGCAGGATATCCCGGACATTTACGGATTAGAGGTCCCCGACCTTGTCGTCCTGGACGGTTGGGCTGAAAAATCTGCCCGGAATGCAGTAGCGGCCATCGAGGCAAGCCGTGAAACCACTCTTGCCAGACTCTTGAGCGGACTCGGGATCCGCTATGTTGGTGAAGAAGTTGCCGGATTACTTGATGAACATTTTGGCGGCTCTCTGCAAAGGCTGATGCAGGCCAGCGAAAAGGAGCTTCTTGATATTGAAGGAATCGGACCACAAACTGCTCAAAGTATCAAAGACTATTTCCAAGATTCTGATGTGAAAAAAATGCTGGCGCGACTGATGGATTCCGGCATCACAATTGTCACTGCCGTAACAAGTCCTGGCAAAAGTCCCTTTGCAGGATGGGTGTTCCTTTTCACCGGCAGCCTTGCGGCTATGTCCAGGGATGAGGCCAAGCTCCGGGTCAAA
>Ga0111149_1081_pt1 | contig 12740 bp, 11 predicted proteins | sample DeeMarSeWOR28_12_FD_80400 | JGI IMG/M metagenome (GOLD analysis project Ga0111149, IMG submission 80400) | Desulfobacterales bacterium SG8_35_2
TCAATCCCAACCGTAAATTTGTGACGGTCACTCATGCCTCCTATGGTGAAGGCTTTGAACCTGTGTCGGGTGATATCAATCTCGCGGACCTGTTACCGTGGTCCTATGATATACTCGTCAATCAGGGGAGACACATTAATTATTCCTGTTATGAGGAACTGCCGCCGGAGGCCGCGGGGGATTTCAAAGCAAGATTAGCCATGGACATAGTTTCTGCCATGAGCGTTTCTTTATCCGTTTCAGGAAATGTCACGAACATCATCCTGCTGAATACCTTGCGCGAGAAGCGTTCCTGGCCCGAGGAGTATGTGCCTCGGCTGAAGCTTCTGGGGGAGATCATAGTTAATACGCTGCAACGGCGGAATAATGACATATCCCTGCGCGAGAACGAGGCAAAACTGCATGAGCATATCGACGAGATCGAGCAGCTCAAGCTGATGAAGTCGCGCTCCTTCACGATCACAGCGGTATCATTGCTGTGAGCAGGATCATGAAGTCCGTTCTGCAGCAGCTGGAGCAGGTGGCCCGGACCGACTCGACAGTCCTCATTACCGGGGAGACGGGCACAGGGAAGGAACTCCTGGCGCGGGAGATTCACGCTCTGAGCGCACGGAAAAAACGGACGCTGGTGGTGCTCAACTGTGCATCACTGTCGCCCACGCTTATTGAGAGCGAACTCTTCGGCCGTGAAAAAGGCGCCTATACGGGCGCCATGACCCGGATGGCAGGCAGGTTCGAGGTTGCCGACGGATCGACCCTGTTTCTTGACGAGATCGGTGAACTTCCCCTTGACTTGCAGAGCAAACTGCTCCGGGTCATTGAGCAAGGTTCATTCGAGCGGCTGGGATCGACCAGGACCATCCACGTCAACGTCCGCATCATCGCGGCCACCAACCGGGACCTTTCGCAGGAGGTGGAGCAAGGTAATTTCCGGCAGGACCTGTTTTACCGGCTGAACGTTTTCCCCTTAACCATGCCGCCCCTAAGGGAGCGCAGGAAGGATATTCCGTCCCTGGTCTGGGCATTCATCCGCCATTTCGAAAAAAAGATGGGCAAGCAGATCGAGAAAATTCCGGGGCGGAGCATGGAGGCCCTGCAGAACTGGTCCTGGCCCGGGAACGTCCGTGAACTCCGGAACATCATAGAGCATGCCATGATCATTACCCGCGGCAAGACCCTTGAGGTGGTCATGCCTAAGGTACAAATCGATGAACATGCTGATGAACAACATATCGAGCTCGAATCGGCTGAAAGGAAGCATATCCTGGCAGTGCTGCAGAGATGCGGCTGGCGTATCTCCGGCGCCGGCGGTGCAGCTGAAGCCCTTGGACTTAAACGCACAACCCTCCAGTCAAAGATGAAAAAGCTCGGCATCGAACGTCCCACCTATTAGTGCCGACATGTCGGCATTGTGCCGATATTCCGGCAGCAAGTCCTTCCTTTTCTTACATTTCTCTCCTTTACTCGCAACGCATTTCTTCTGTCTTTCCAGTAGTTCTACGGATATTTATCTCCAGTTATAGCATCGGGCATGCTTTTCGCAATTATCCTCGTGATGAGAAAATTGTCCTATTGATGCTGACCAAAGCCATCGTAGAAATCCCTACTGGCTGAAAATGCACCAAATACCTTTTCTGCTCAATGCACATGTTAAAGGTTCGGGTCCGGGAGAAACCAATGATCCACGTAACAATAAGAGCTGTGATGAGTCAGAAAAACCGGGAGGATGCCTTTAGAATTCTGCGTTCAATGGCTGAGCGGACCAGGGCCCTGCCCGGCTGCCTCGCCTGTAGAGTATACCGGGATGTGCAGCAAGGTCGTGCACTCCTGTTCGACCAGATCTGGGCGCGCGAAGAGGAACTGAACCGGCATATCCGCTCGAATGAATACCGTAATGTTCTTCTCGTCATGGAGATGGCCGTGGAGAAGCCTGAGATCCGGTTCGAGACCATATCATCCCTGACGGGCCTGGAGACCATTGAAAAGTTGAGATCGGGCAGCGAAATTCACATCTGAACAAGGAGGCTGAAAATGAATAAGGTAATAGTTGATACAAATTTCGTGAAAGACAAAATAGGTAAACCGGGGTGGGTTATTGTCGATGTGAGTTTCCCTGAGGCCTACGGTAAAGGGCATATCCCCGGCGCGGTGGGACTGCCGGCCTGGATATCGAAGCTTTTCGCCGAGGATAAGAAGCGGCAGGCCACGGTACACGCACAGATAGAGGAGACGTTTGGCGAGATGGGGATAGGCAGCGACAGCCACGTCATAGTGTACGGTGATCCTGCCAATGTGGGCTGGAACGCGGTCTTGTTCTGGATCCTGGAGGCTACCGGATGCAATAGCTTCCAAACCAAGAGCACGGTTCAGTATTACGACGGCGGCGTCGCCCGCTGGCAGGCCGAAGGAGGTACGCTCGATCAGAACCAGCCTACGGTGAAACCTACTACGTTCAAGGCGGCGACCGGAGTCAACCGCGGCGCCAAGGCCGACGAAATTTTGCGTATTGTCGAGGGCAAGAGCAAGGCGATTCTTCTCGATACCAGGACGCCCGGCGAATACGATGGTACGGACGTAAGAGCTCTCCGGGGCGGTCATATTCCGCAGTCCATCAATATCAATTTCATGCAGAACTTCGATCTTAAGACATTCGGAATGTTTCCGCTCGACCAGCTACAGGACCTCTACAAAGACGTGCCGAAGGACCAGCGGGTGATCACATACTGCCAGTCGGGCGCACGGGCCTCGTACACCTACCTTGTCCTGCGGGCCCTCGGTTACGCTGACGTGGCGAACTATCACGACGGTTGGCGTGTGTACGGCAGCGACCTGCAATTCACGGTAGAGGACGAGACCTGGTACGATTTCAACAAGGTCAACATGATGATGAATGTTGTCAACACACTGCAGCAGAAACTGCAGTAGGCACTTGACCCACAAACGGAATTATCACTTGGAAAATGGAACTGAAAAACTGGTCCGCCGGGATGTTGTCGCTGGCTATGCGCTCACCGGCGAAATCAAATGACGGAAGGTTCTTCATGCGCACGATGACCAATTAGGTAGACAAAAGGGAATCTCTACTATGAGCGATATTTTGGACCTTTTTTTTAAGATTTCACTGGCAATCTTCATGGCGGGCAGTTTGCTTGAAATGGGGCTCAGGATAATCCTGCAGGATGCCCTCCGAGGACTGCGCAATTTTCGTTTCATAGCACATACGCTGGTGTGGAGCTTCATCATCTGTCCGGCCCTAGCTTTTGCAATCACCCGCGTTATTCCGCTGGAGCCCCCCTATGCAATCGGCCTTATCCTGCTGGGAATGGCACCCTGTGCTCCCTTTGTCCCACTGTTGGTGGACAAAGCAAAAGGGGATCTTGGATTCACAGCGGCGTTCATGGTCCTGGCATCGGTCGGCACGGTGATTTGCATGCCATTTACCGTGCCCCTCCTGGCCAAGGGGTTGACCACCAGTGCCTGGGCCATTGCCAAGCCGTTGCTGATCGTTGTGCTGCTGCCGATGGCGGCCGGGGTGATCCTCCGCCGCAAGTCGGATCCCTTTGCTACAAAAATGCTCCCTATAGTGAAGAGGGGCGCCGGGCTTGCAGGGCTCATCTGGTGTGTCCTGTGCCTGATCATCTATGGCAAAAGCCTGTTGGGCGTGGTGGGCGAACTGGCCGTTGCCTCCGAACTCCTGTTCTTTGCACTTATCTTTGTCGGCACCTATTGGCTTGGATTTGGCTTGCGGCATGAGCAAAAGATAGTGCTGAGTGTTGGGGTGACAACCCGGAATCTCGGAGCGTGCCTCGCGCCGCTTCTCTCTGTGCCGGATATGGATCAGAGGGCCACACTCATGATCGTGCTGGCACTTCCCATCATGGTGATCGTCTCGGTGCTGGGGACGAAATGGTCTGGCCGCTTCGCCTCACCAGCGAGCAATGGCCACTAATTCTTTATTGCTGATCACTAACCAGGGAACACTATGAAACTACTGCCCTTTTATCTCCCTATCCTGGACTGGGGGGCAAAATATGCCGGCAAGACCTCTGCAGGGGGTGAGGCGTGAGTGCGGCACATAAGTTTCAATGGCCCACGGTGTTTTCAGGCTTTAAAGGGGCTACATGGGCAAATTTGCCCAAAGAGATATCAGCCGGCATTACCCTGGCTGCCCTGATCATCCCCCTCAATATAGGATATGCGCAGATAGCCGGGTTGCCTCCGGTGTTTGGTCTCTATGCGGGGATTATTCCACTCGCCGTATTTGCCTTCTTCACCGGCTCGCGTCATCTTGTTCCCAGCCCGGATGCCGCAAGTTCCGCAATCATTGGTGCGTTCCTTATCGGCTTTGCTCCCATAGGAGACCCGCTGCGGGTGCAGTATGCCCTGGCCCTTGCCTTGATGTGTGGTCTGCTGTTTTTTGTATTCTGGCTTTTTCGGCTGGCGTTTCTCGCCAATTTTCTATCCCGGGCCGTGTTGGTCGGCTTCATCACCGGCCTGGGAATCGAGGTATTTACCAACCAGGTCAGGAAAATTCTTGGGGCGGCTCATGTCGGGGGATCGGGATTGGAGGAGATCGTCCAACAACTTCATGATTCGATGGCAACTTCCGTAGACACCACGGGTTATTTTGTTGAACTCATCGTTCTGTTTGAGTCCATACCCCATGCGAATCTTTACTCAGTCGCGATCGGTCTGGGCGCTTTTGTTATGTTGCGTCTAATGAAAAAATACCTGCCCAAAGTACCGGCAGCATTGGTCGCCCTGATCCTGATGACGGTCATTGTAACCGTGTTTGGCCTGGATCAAAAAGGGGTTGGTGTGCTGGGGGCAATGGCGTCGGGTCTGCCATCCCTGACACTGCCAAACGTGCCGCTGGTAGACTATCTGCGCCTGCTGCCCGGCGCCATAGCAGTGGTTGCCATCACCCTGTGCGAGGGCTTGCTGCTGGTCCGCAATTGCAGCCGCAAGCACAACACCAATGCGGATGGAAACCAGGTGTTGTTTGCCTTTGGTATGGCAAATATAGCCTGCGGGTTCACGGGTTCCCTGGTTACAGGAGTCAGTGCCTCTCGCACCGCGGCCATAGACAACGCCGGGTCCCGCACGCAACTTTCATGCCTGGTGGCTGCAGTGACGGTTGCACTGGTCATGGTTTTCTTTACAGAGGCGCTGGCGTACCTGCCGACTGCGGCATTGGCCGGGGTTGTCGCCAATGCTGTGTTGAATCTGATTGAAGTCTCGGAACTCCGGGAATTGTGGCATATGCGCCGGTCGGAATTCTTCGTTGCTTTGGTCTGCCTGCTCAGCGTCTTGGTGTTTGGCCCATTACAGGCAGTCATCATTGCTTTTCTGTTTGCCACGATCGATCTGCTCCGGCGGGCATCCCGTCCCAGCACCTGGGTGCTGCAGGAAACCCCGGACGGCAGTCATTTTATCCCTGAGGAAACAGACCAGACCCCGGGTACTCCAGGGATAATCTTTTACCGCTTTGGCGCCCCGCTCTATTTTGCCAATGCCACTCTTTTTGGGGAAGAGGTGGAAAAACTGGTCATGCAATCCACCGTACCCGTCAAATGGTTGGTGCTGGATGCGGAAGCGATGGTTGATATTGACACCACCGGTGAGGAAACACTACATCAGGTTCTGACATGGTTGGCCAAGCGTGGTGTGACCGTTGCCCTGAGCCGTGCCAATCAGTCAACCACTGCGTTGTTGTCGCGTTATCACCTGCTGGAGCTGATTGGGGAAAACCGGCTGTACCCGACCAACCGCCATGCGATCAGGGCATTTCGCCAAGAAACAGGACAAGCGATGCCGGAAACTATAAAGGAGTGAAATGAGCTCCATAATTACCCGACATTTTATAATATCATATAGAGGTTAATACCCCGGCCGGCCGGGTCAAATTTACAAGCAAACCTCATCACCGCCGGTTTGGTGATGGACAGATAAGGAAGAATGCAATTATGGCTAACGAAACAACAAAGAATGGGAAAGCGGCTGCATGCGGCTGTGCCCGGGAGACCTCACAAGGGAGGAAGTAATCATGGCTACAACAGAAAGAGTAAGTACGACAGTACCATTAAACTGGAAAGAAGTGTGGTTCACCAACTGCCCCATGGTATCGGCCAACAACGTCGACCAGGAACTGGGATGGTGCCGTGAGGAGTTCAAGAAGATCGGCGTTGAGTACGCCTACTTCCGCCACGCACCCGAGAACAACTGGTATCCGCACTACATCCATAACCTCGACAACCTGATCCGCTTCGGCGGGCTGTACCCGCCGATCCATGTTCACGCTGACATCCGCCGTACTGTATTGCTCGGGGCGACCTGGGTGTACGAAGGCGGTGGTTTGGTGGTGCGCGCCCGCGACCCGATTTTCCGCGTGAAGGATCTGAAAGGCAAGAAGATCGGCATCTCTAAAAGCCTCAACACCATCAAAAACGACTGGTGGCGCATCCAGGAACACATGGCCATCGAAAATATACTTATGCTGAACGACATGACCATGGATGATATTGAACTCGTGGAGTTCCCCTACCCGGATGACTGGTACGACAAACCCGAAATGTTGACCCCACCGATGAACAACCCGTCTGAGTTGTGGATGCGTCGTGACCACAAGCACGACCTGGCGTTTCGGCCACTGGAAACGGCGCTCTTGAATGGCACTGTCGATGCCATCTATACCCAAAGTAAAGTTTTCCAGCACCTGCAGGAGGCGACAGGTAAACTCAAAATGATTGTGGACCTGTCCAGGTTACCGGACTGGACGTTGCAGGTTGCCAATACACCCGCTGTTATCACCTGTACCGATGTGATGGCCAAGGAGCACCCCGAGTTGGTCATCGCCTACATGAAGGCCATGATCAAGGTAGGCCGCTGGGCCAACGAATACAAGCGTGCCGCCGGGGCGATCCTCAACCGGCAGACTTTCTACCTGGATGCCGAGGACACGTACGAAGGCATCAAACATGTCGATATGGTCCCGAGCCTGAGTGCCCAGAACTTGGAATGCATTAATATCGGCAAGGATTTCATGTTCAGCCACGGTTACATCAAAAACGACTTCGATGTGAACAAGTGGGCAGCCCCGGAGTTCCTGGAGCAGGCGGCTGTTGAAGTACTCAAGGAGGAATGGCAGAGAAGGAGCTGGAGCAAACTTCCTCAAGGAGGCGATCTCGAGGCGGAAGGCACGCGGCTCGGGTAGCCGAAAAAAGCTCGGCAGAAGTCGTACGACTGTAGCCAGGGAGAAAATCCCAAAAGGTTAACAAAAGCCCATGAAGCAGATATAGGTATTGCGGGAGAGCCCAGGCTTCCAGGGTTTCTCCCGCAGTTATCCCCGTTCCACGAGTGCTGTTGATTGCCATAAACCGGGACAAAATTGCTTTTCAGCTCCCGTTTTTCGAGGCAGGCTGGAAAGCGATAAGTATCACTATCACCAATAACAAATACTGAGAGGAGTTTTATGCATTCAACGAATTTGGTTAAGAAAAAATCCCTTGTTGCAGCCATTCTTCTGCTGCTGCTGTTCTGCTCCGGGAACTATGCTGCTGCCCAGGAAGCCGACAAATGGCAGTACGAGGCTACTCTCTACCTCTGGCTTCCCGGTATTGACGGCGACTTAAAATATACCCTTCCCGGGGACGGTGGCGGTGTTCTCCCCATCGATTCGTCCACAGTCCTGGATTCGCTGAACATGACCTTTATGGGAAACCTTGCAGCTCACTACAATAAATGGTCATTTGCCGCGGATATCATCTACCTGGATATGAGCAACAGCAAAAATACAGTTATTCCCATAGGCCAGGAGGCGGTGGATGTTTATGCGGATCTCGGCCTTTCAGGCTGGATGGTATCCGCCATAATCGGCTATGACGTGGTGCAGACCGACCGGGTACGCCTGGCTGTTCTCGGGGGGCTGCGCTATTTCACGCTTGATGCGGATGCAAATTTAAGCGTAAACGGCCCCTTACCCCCAACTCCGCCACCGGCCTCCCTGTCTGAATCAACTGACCTCTGGGATGGCATCGTCGGTGTGAGGGGCAGCATCATGCTGAATGGACACTGGTTTTTACCCTACTATGCCGATATCGGCACCGGCGACTCAGACCTGACCTGGCAGCTTTTTGCCGGCATCGGTTATCAATTTAACTGGGGTGACATCAAGCTGGGCTACCGGTACCTGAAGTATGACCAGGGTGACGACAAGTTTTTACAGGATTTCGAATTCTATGGTCCCATAATGGGGGTGGGTTTCCGCTTTTAGACAAATATTTCCCGAAAATATTGACTAGTCTGATTATGTTTTGATAGTTTATTCCTATATTTAATATTGAGGAAAAACGGAAGGTACGGGAAGATTGCATAAGCAGTCAGGCATAAGCGCACTAGAGTCCCGCATAACATTAGTAAAACCATAGGCTCATAGTGTGCCGTGAGTAAAGCCCGACCAGATGCAGAAAAGGAGAAAAAAATGAAAAAGAAAAAACCGTTGATAAAAGTATTGGCTGTTTTTCTCACACTGCTGTTGGGAACTCCCCAGGGGCTCATGGCGCAGAGTTCAAGTGAAGCCCCACAGGAGGCAAAAGCGCAGGGTGCAGCTGAAGCCGCCCCCCAAGGCACCAGTGCAGAGAAGCCTTTCAAGCAGGAGGAGCTGGACCAGCTGCTGGCGCCGATCGCGCTCTACCCTGACTCCCTGCTGACCCAGGTACTGATGGCTTCCACCTATCCGCTTGAGATTGTGCAGGCGAACCGCTGGGCAAAGGAGAATAAGGATAAGAAGGGTGATGCCCTGGCAAAGGCCCTAGAAGAGCAGCCGTGGGACCCGAGTGTCAAGTCCCTGGTGAATTTTCCCGATGTGCTTACCATGATGAGCGAGAAGCTTGACCTGACACAAAAGCTTGGAGATGCATTCCTGGCCCAGCAGAAAGAAGTCATGGACACGGTCCAGAATCTGAGAACTAAGGCAGAAGCCTCGGGCAACCTGAAAACCACGGAGGAGCAGAAGGTGATCGTCGAGAAGGAGACGATTATCATCGAATCTGCCGACCCACAGGTTATTTATGTACCGTCTTATAACCCGACCGTGGTCTATGGCGCATGGTGGTATCCTGCCTACCCGCCGTATCCCTATTATCCTCCCGGGTATGGGACCGGGGCGGCTTTTTGGACAGGGGTTGCAGTTGGGGTGGCGTGGGGCTATGCCTGGGGTCATGCAAACTGGCACGGCGGCGATGTCAATATCAACATTAACCGCAATACCAATATCAACAACAACATTAACCGAGACAAATACAAGAATCAAGGGAAGGGCCAGGGTAAGTGGCAGCATGACGCGAGCCATCGGGGCGGTGTTGCCTACAAGGACCAGGGAACTGCGCAGAAATACAACCGGGGAACCGGAAGCGAAGCTGCGAAATCCCGGGAAGCATACCGCGGCAAGGCCGAGGCAGGAAGGCAGGATATTGCCCGTGGAGGGGCAGACCAGATGCGCAGTGGTTCATCCGGCTCCAGGCAGGGGGCTGCAGCTCCCCGGAATACCTCTTCCATGGACCGCGGCGGAACGCAAGCGAAGGCGAATAACAGCGCTTTCGGGAGCAGTGCAGGAGGCGCCCAGACAAGAAGCGCAAGCAGTCGCGGCAATCAAAGCATGTCATCTTCGCGGGGTGGTGGTGGCGGAGCTCGAGGCGGAGGCGGCGGCCGCCGCAGATAACCGACCATAAACCACGCAATGACTCGTCAACGGAGGAAATATCCATGGTACTACAGATCAATAGGACAACAAAATATTTTTGGTTGAAACAGTGCGGCACGCTCCTCATAGCCGCCGCATTTATTGCTTTGGTGATCTCCGGCCCGTTGCAGGCTGAGACCGGGGAGCAGCAGACATTTGCTTCACCGGACGAGGCTGTCACGGCTCTGGTGGCCGCCGTGAAGGCAGAAAACACCAAGATACTCACAGCCATATTCGGACCCGGGAGTGAAGACATCTTTTCTTCAGGAGACCCGGTCGCAGACAAAGCTGAACACGAGCTATTTATCACCCGCTTTGAGCAGAAAAACAGGCTGGAAGAGGTAACCACCGGGAAGGTGATCCTCTCCATTGGTGATGAAGACTGGCCATTTGCCATACCGATCGTAAAGGACGCCGGAGCATGGCGGTTCGACACCGGGGCGGGACGGGAGGAACTTCTTGCCCGCAGGATCGGCAGGAATGAACTGGATGTCATTCAGGTCTGCCTGGCCATAGTTGACGCCCAGCGGGAATATGCCCGCAAGGACCGCAACAATGACGGATTCCGTGAATATGCCCGGAAGTTCAGGAGTGATCCGGGGAAACAGGACGGTCTTTACTGGGAGGCGAAGGAAGGGGATGACCAAAGTCCCGCAGGTCCCCTGATCGCTGGAGCTCAGGAGAAAGGCTACCCCGGCAGACCGGCCGGTAGTGAGCCCATTCCTTATCATGGCTATTACTTCCGGATGCTCACCGCCCAGGGACAGAATGCAGCCGGCGGCCCCTATGATTATATCATAAACGGCAAGATGATCGGAGGATTTGCCGTTTTGCCCATCCGGCCGAATACGCCAACTCCGGGGTCATGACCTTCATCGTCAATCATGACGATGTAGTCTATCAGAAAGACCTGGGAGAAAAAACGGAGGAGCTGGCCAAGGCCATGACATTGTTTGACCCGGATGAGACATGGACGCCTGCTCAGTAAATAATTTCAGGGATTGGCACCACTCTTTCCGGCAGTAGGTACAGAGATGCTAACGAACTGCAGTGGCCTGATGCGCTTTGTGTGTTCCCGGTGAGGAACTTAGAAATCCCGCTTGTTGCATAAGTGATGGGGAAATTCTTTCGTTGTTTTAAATGCTCCTGATTGGTATACATTCCTCCAGGTCGCTACTACGTTTTTTCGGCTATAAAAAACATGAGATAACAGACCGAAATAACTTGTAACAACTATGGATTCGACTCCTCTTACCGGGCTCGCTCAAGAAAATACTTTCATTCATGTGGAAACACCTACAGCCATGAAACAGGAACCTGATATAATGACCAATCCGGCTCCGGCCGCCCCCGATGAATTGTACCGCAGGGTCGCTGAGACCACCATACGAATAGGGGTACTGGCACTTCTCCTTTTCTGGTGCTTTCAGATCGTTAAGCCGTTCATCGTCACCGTGCTCTGGGGCGCCATTATTGCGGTTGCGATCCACCCTGTCTATCGAACCCTGGTAGATCTGCTGCGCGGACGGCGCCGATTGGCTGCCATCCTCCTCTCAGTCGGCTTCCTGGTACTTTTGCTGGTACCAACCGTGTTGCTGACCAAACTGCTGGTTGAAAACGTGAAAACACTGGCGGAAAGTTTTCACCACGGGCAGATTATCATTCCCCCTCCACCCGAGGGGGTGAAAGACTGGCCTGTTATTGGCGAGTTCGTGACGCGCACCTGGAGCCTCGCGTCCACAAATCTATCCGAAGCACTGAAGCTGCTGCAACCCCAGATCAAGGCCCTGGGTGTCTGGCTGCTCAATGTAGCAGCCAGTGCAGGAATTGGGATCATCATGTTCGTCTTTGCATTTATCATCGCCGGTGTATTCCTGACCCATTCAACCGGCAGTCACCAGCTGGCACACCGTATCTCCAAACGCCTCGTTGGTGAACGCGGCGATGATTTTGCTAACCTGGCCGAGGCCACCATTCGCAGCGTTGCCCGCGGCGTCTTAGGTGTCGCCGTGATTCAGGCGCTGCTGGCTGGTCTGGGTTTCATGGTGGCCGGTGTACCCGGGGCTGGCATATGGACCCTGATGTGCCTGATCTCCGCCGTGGTGCAGGTCGGTGTCGGCCCCATCGTGATACCCGCGATAGTTTACGTCTTTGCCACCGGCAACACACTGACTGCGGTGGCCTTCCTGGTCTGGAGCGTTTTGGTAATGGTGCTTGACAACGTCCTGAAGCCGCTGCTCATGGGACGCGGTATCGACGTACCCATGCTGGTGATCTTCCTGGGCGCCGTTGGCGGCATGCTGCTCTCCGGTATCGTCGGCCTCTTTGTCGGTGCCATTGTCTTGGCCCTGGGATATAAGCTGTTTCAAACCTGGCTGCAGGTGGAACCCTCAACACAGCAGTAATCCATGAATTCGCAGGGTGCCAGAATTCGGTGCCATTTGATATGGTCTTCTCTGTTTTCATTACAGGCTGAAAAAACAAGCACTTCTTGTATTCACTTCTCCGGCCCACCCAGGATGGTATGAATAGTGGCTGAACAGCATCGACCAAAAGTGTTGGTGGCCGGGGCGGGCGGTTCCATCGGCAGTGCAGTCAGTCGGGAATTGGCAAGCGAATACGAGGTTATCGCCCTTGTCGGCTCACGTGAGCGGCTGCCGGAGACAGAACCAGGCCTTTCCCTCTCATGGCGCGCCTGCGAACCTTTTTCAAGACAGGATGTTGAAACTGCCGTCACCGGCTGTGATTACCTCGTTTACCTGGTCCATACCAGGGTTCCCACCGCCCGCATGGACCAGGCGGAGTGCGAGGACATGGATCTGCTCATTGGAGACAATGTCGCCAGGGCGGCCAGCCTCCAAGGTGTCAAGCAAATCATCTATCTTAGTGGCCTCATCCAGGAAGGCAATGTCTCTTTGAAGCAAATGGAGAGACAAAATGAAGTGATTGAAACCCTTTCATTTTATGGAACGCCTGTTACCGTTTTACGTGCGGGCCTGGT
>Ga0111149_1099_pt1 | contig 12635 bp, 11 predicted proteins | sample DeeMarSeWOR28_12_FD_80400 | JGI IMG/M metagenome (GOLD analysis project Ga0111149, IMG submission 80400) | Desulfobacterales bacterium SG8_35_2
ACCTTGACCGGCTTGATATCAGCCTAACCAGAACTTTACTATGGTGATGTGTGGAAGGCTTTCTGCTTTACCTTCATGCACGATGAAGCTAACAGCCCTTGATGCCTCAGGTTCCGCCTTTACCGGCTTTACCGGTTGCTGCTGATTCATTCTCTGCGGTGACTGAGGCCTTGGAGCCGAGAATGTGCTGGCGTGAGACTTTGACTCGTATATTGTCTGCTATTTCAAGGGTGACTACCGTATCGGTTAGGCCGGTAATCAGGCCGTGCAGACCACCACTGGTTACGACAGCGTCCCCTTTTTTCAGATTACTCAGATAGGCCTGGTGTTCTTTTGCTTTTTTCTGCTGGGGTCGTATGAGCAGAAAATAAAAAATCACAAATATAAGGATCAGGGGTATGAACGAGACGATACCTCCCTGGGGGCTTGCCCCATTAGCAGCATATGCAATGCCTGTCATTTAGTTTCCTCCGTTTATTGGTTATATGTTTTTAGAGTTTCGTCCTTTTGACAATAAGTATATTAATCATGTTCTTCACGCAAAACATAAAAATTCTTCCTGAACTGCAGAAAGACATCATTTTTTATGGCTTCCCGCATTGACCGCATAAGCCTGACAAAATAATACAGGTTATGGATTGTATTCAGATGGTACGCCAAGATCTCCCGCGACATGTAAAGATGTCTCAGGTAGGCCCTTGAATAATTCCGGCAGGTATAACACCCGCAGTTTTCATCCAGCGGCCTGGGGTCATTGCAGTATCGGCTGTTTTTTATAACAACTCTGCCCCGGGAAGTAAAGAGCATTCCATTGCGTGCATTACGGGTCGGCATGACACAGTCAAACATGTCGACTCCGCGGTAAACACTTTCAACCAGGTCCTCGGGAGTTCCCACCCCCATGAGGTAGATGGGATGCTCCTGGGGCAGAAGTTTAGAAGTATGCTCAGTTATATCCAGCATGAGCTCATGAGGTTCGCCGACACTGAGGCCGCCCAGTGCATACCCGTCAAAACCTATTTCCAAGAGCTGCTCCACCGCCAAGGAACGCAGGTCAGGGTACATGCCGCCTTGCACAATACCAAATAACAGCTGCCCGGTTTCCTTTTGGGCTTTTCGTGAGCGCCGGGCCCACCTGGAGGTAAGTTCAGTAGCAGCAAGTGTTTGCTTCCTGTCAGCAGGAAATGGGATACAGGTATCAAGACACATCATGATATCTGAACCCAGTACTTCCTGCACGGCAACTGCATCCTCGGGGCTCAGAAAAAGAGAGGAACCGTCAAGATGGGACCTGAAGCCGGCGCCTTCTTCAGAAATTTTTGCCAGCTCATGCAGGCTGAAGATCTGGAATCCGCCGCTGTCAGTAAGTATGGGGTGGTCCCAGTTCATGAATTTGTGCAGGCCGCCGAGTTCACCGATCAACTCATGGCCCGGCCGCAGAAAAAGATGGTATGTATTGGCCAGGATGATTTCAGCTCCGATTTCAACCAGGTTTTCAGGGGTAACGGCTTTTACCGTTGCCTGGGTGCCTACCGGCATGAAAATCGGGGTTTGAAAGGTTCCGTGCTGGGTGCTGACTTCTCCACAGCGGGCCGCACACTCCGTTGATCTGGAGTGCAGCGTAAAAGGTGAAGATTGCTTAACACGGTTTGTCATGGCAAATATGAGGCTGCAATTATTGCATTTAGTCTGTTCTGTCCCATAATGAAAGCATTTGCCTGATACCATGGAAGGCCAGGTCAGACAACTGATCAAGTTCAGCTCTGCTGAAAGGGCTGCCTTCAGCTGAGCACTGCACTTCCACAAGGCGTCCATCTTTACACATGACAAAGTTGGCATCCACCTCTGCCTGAGAATCTTCCTCATAATCCAGGTCAAGCAGGGCGCGGCCATCAACAATACCTGCACTGATCGCTGCCAGTGGGTTTATTACGGGCAATTCATCCAGCTTCCCTTCTTCATATAAGGAGTTGATTACATCACGCACAACGAGTGCAGCACCGCTAATGGCGGCGGTTCGTGTACCTCCATCCGCGCGGATTACATCGCAATCAACCCTGAGGGTCCGTGGCCCCAGAGATTTAAGGTCAACCATCATACGCAGGGAACGTCCTATAAGGCGCTGAACCTCGTAGGTTCTACCAGAGCGGCCGCGGGCAGCTTCGCGCTGACCCCTGGTGTGCGTAGCCCATGGCAGCATGCCGTATTCAGCGGTTATCCAGCCCTGTTCTGATTCTTCCAGGAAACGAGGCACAGATTCCTCCACGGAAACGGCACAGGCTACATGGGTACCTCCCATTTTTATGAGCAGTGAGCCGGCGGCATGGGGCAGAAATCCTTTTTCTATGGAAACCTGGCGTAACTCATTATCCTGACGTCCATTTTTTCTCATTGTAGGCACCGATGTATGAATAAACTTTTCCCAAGGGCAAGACCCTGTTATTATTTCTGGGCAACCAATATAGTTGTTACAGAAAATTTTGCTACAGGGAAGAATCTTTTTTACTCTATTTAACGGCGTATCCTATTCTAGGCAGGAGAAAAAAATGAATTTTGATAATGCAGTGAAGTTCCACGGCCACGCATGTCCAGGCCTTGCCATTGGCTACAGGGTAGCCAACCTCGCTTTACAGGAACTTGGGGTGCGTGCCTCGGATGAAGAACTGGTGGCTATTGTGGAGAATGATTCCTGCGCAATTGATGCTATCCAGCTTATCTGCGGCTGCACTTTTGGCAAGGGCAATCTTATCTTTAAAGATTTTGGCAAGCAGGTCTATACCTTTATTAAAAGGCCAAGTACTGCGGCCATCCGTATAACAGTCAAGTGGGAGCCGCCGCCCGAGGATCCTGAAACTGAAGCCATGTGGCAGCGATACGCAGGCGGAGACCGGTCAAAGGAAGTAACAACTTTTGTGCAGGATAGAAAAAGCCGCAAGATGAAATCCATCCTGGAAGCAGATGATGCGGAGCTGTTTGCGGTCAAAAGAGTTCAGCTGGAAATACCGGAGCCGGCCAGGATCTATAAAAGTATGACCTGTGGCTCCTGCGGTGAGAAGGTCATGGAAACCAGGACAAGGGTAGTTGGAGGTAAAGTGATGTGTATACCATGCAGTGAAAAAGAATAGTATTCAGTCAGCAGTCGGCAGAAGGGGAGACTGATTCTTGTTTTTTTCTGACTACTGACAGCTGAATTCTGACTACTCTTTTTATTCCCACTCAATGGTGCTGGGCGGCTTTGAGGAAATATCATACACAACCCGGTTTACCCCCCTGACCTCATTGATGATCCGGTTGGCAATGCGGCCCATCAGTTCATAGGGAAGTTTTGACCAGGCAGCAGTCATGAAATCCTTGGTCTCCACAGCTCTGAGTGCGATAACATATTCATAGGTGCGGCCGTCCCCCATGACACCGACACTTTTTACCGGCAGGAAGACCGTCAAGGCCTGGCTGATTTTATTGTAGTAGCCGCTGGCATAAAGTTCATCAATGTAAATGGCATCTGCCTGCCTCAGGATATCGGCATATTCTTTTTTAACCTCACCGAGGATACGTACGCCGAGGCCTGGTCCTGGGAAAGGATGACGCCAGACCATTTGGTGCGGCAGTCCGAGCTCTTCACCAATGGCCCGCACCTCATCTTTGAACAGCTCTTTCAAGGGCTCCAACAGCTTGAGTTTCATGAATTCTGGCAGTCCGCCTACATTATGATGACTCTTGATGCTGTGGGCCTTGCCGGTTTTTCCTCCTGCAGATTCAATGACATCAGGATAAATGGTGCCCTGGGCAAGCCAAGTGGCATCAGTAATGCGGGCTGCCTCTTCCTCAAAAATTTCGATAAAGAGATTGCCAATGATCCTGCGTTTCTGTTCAGGGTCGGTCACGCCTTTTAATGCCTGCAGAAAGCGGTCTTCGCCGTTAACTCTCAGCACCTTTACCCCCATGTTTTCGGCAAATGTAGCCATCACCTGGTCACCCTCGGCAAGGCGCAGTAAACCATTATCAACAAAGACGCAGGTAAGTTGATTGCCGATGGCCCGGTTGATCAGGGCTGCTGCAACTGAAGAGTCGACGCCTCCTGAAAGACCGAGAACGACCTTGTCCGTCAGCACCTGATCACGGATGCGAGTGACGGCATCGTCAATGATGTTGCCGGGTGTCCATTGCCCTTTGCAGCGGCAGATCTTGCGGACAAAAGTACTAACGAGAATTTCTCCCCTCGGGGTGTGATTGACCTCTGGATGGAACTGGACACCGTAAAGATTGCGGCCTATATCCTGGATGGCAGCTACCGGTGCATTATCGGTTTGAGCCACCGCGTCAAATCCTGCCGGCATTTCTTCCACATGATCGCCATGGCTCATCCAGACAGGGCTTTTACCCTCAACGAAAAAACTGTCAAACAGGGGTCCTGGTCTGTTTTTACTGACCAGGTCGGCATGACCGTATTCGCGCTTGCCGGCAGGTACAACCTTGCCGCCGAAGTGACGGGCCAGAAGCTGCATCCCATAGCAGATGCCAAGGATCGGGATGCCCAGTTCAAACAGGGCTTCCTCCACGGCGGGAGCACCCTCGTCATACACAGACTTTGGACCGCCTGAAAGAATTATTCCCTGGGGGGCATAAGACCTGATGGCTTCAATATCCATGTCAAAAGGATGCAATTCACAATATACGTGGGCTTCACGAACACGCCGTGCAATCAACTGGGTGTATTGGGATCCAAAATCAAGGATGAGAATTTTTTCGCTGTGGATGTCCATTATGTTTTCCATGCACAATGTAACTTTTTTAAAATACTAAAAAAATTAGTTTTAGAATTTTCTGTCAGTCTGACAGAAGTCAACAAAATGGCCTTCAGTGTTATATGATGATAATTTGCAGGTAGACAGAAAATTTTTCATACTCAATCTTCAATTCCCAATGTGCAAATGCTCAGCCTTCTAACCGGTAGTTGGGTGCTTCCTTGGTAATGATCACATCATGCACATGGCTTTCCTTGAGGCCTGCTGCTGTGATTCGAACAAATTTTGCCTTCTGCCGCAGTTCCTCAATATCTTTGGCGCCTACATAACCCATGCCGGAACGAAGGCCGCCGACAAGCTGATAGATCATGTCGGATAAAGGCCCTCTGAAAGGAACCTTGCCCTCAATGCCTTCAGGCACCATCTTGGAAGGACTCTCCATGTCTTGCTGGAAGTAACGATCGCCGCTGCCCTGCTTCATGGCCCCCAGAGAACCCATGCCTCTATACCCTTTGTAGGCGCGGCCCTGATAAAGGAAGGTTTCGCCAGGGGTTTCTGCTGCACCGGCAAAAAGCGAGCCGATCATAATGGAATGGGCACCTATGCCGATGGCCTTCGTGATATCACCAGAATATTTGATGCCCCCGTCAGCAATCAGGGGGATGCCATATTTTTGGGCTGCCTTGCTGCAGTTTCTGATTGCAGTCAGCTGCGGCACACCGACCCCGGCGACAATGCGTGTGGTGCAGATAGAGCCTGGTCCAACACCGATTTTCACAGCACTGGCGCTGGCTACGTTGCCGGCAATTACTTCAAGTCCGGGATAGGTTTTTGTCAAGGCTTCCACGGCCTTGACAATGTTTTGGGAATGTCCGTGGGCGGAATCGAATACAACAACATCAACTCCGTGCTTTATGAGTTGCTCTGCATAGGCCAGGTAATTCGTGCCAACTCCCAGGGCAGCCCCAACTAAAAGCCTGCCTTTGTCATCCTTTGCTGAATTGGGATATTTCTTAATTTTTTCAATATCTTTTATGGTGATCAGTCCTTTCAGGTTCCCTTCATCGTCGACTACGAGCAGTTTTTCAATGCGGTGCTCATGCAAAAGGGCTTTTGACTCCTCCAGCGTGATGCCCACGTTGGCGGTAACCAGGTTTTTGCTTGTCATCACATCTTTGACTTTCAGGGTGGGGTCGGTCACGAAGCGAAGATCGCGATTAGTGACGATCCCGGCGAGTTTTTCACCACGCAGGACAGGGACTCCGGATATCTTGTAGTTGGCCATCATGGATTGGACTTCTGAAACGCGCTGCTCTTCAGTGACAGTCACCGGGTCAATGATCATTCCGGATTCAGATTTTTTTACCTTTTCAACCTGCCTGGCCTGCTCATCGATTGACATGTTCTTATGGATAATGCCAATCCCGCCTTCGCGGGCCATAATTATGGCAGTGCGGTATTCGGTCACCGTATCCATTGCGGCACTGACCAGGGGAATATTGAGCCTGATGCTTCTGGTTAGCAGGGTGGAAACATCAACCTCTGAGGGAATAACTGTGGAGTTGGCTGGAACCAGTAGAAGATCGTCAAAGGTGTAAGCTGGTTCAATGACATCGGATAGCATGTTCAATCTCCTTGAAAGATGGTGAAAGTGTTTCTGCGGTGACAACCTCATTCTGAAAAAAATAGTGTTCACTCTCTGCCGCTTAATTCCTGGCAGGATCCTCCTGAAGTAGAAGTGATATCAGTGAATTACTTGGAAGAAACTATTTTTCCCAGATGGTGAACCACTTATACAAAAATACCATGGTAATTGCAAAGCCCTTTTACTGCTGGGCGGCTATATTTATTGGTTAAATCAACGGTGCTGAAGATCAGGCGGCTGCATGGGGAAGGCTGCTGAGCAGAATACCTTCCAAAAGCCCGGTGTCGCTTATCCGTATCCGATTCTCCTGCAGGAGCTGTAAAATCACGTGATAAATTCGTATGCCGGCGGGCAGGATTTCTCCCCTGCCTTCACCCAGGCAGGGCAGTGCATTGCGTGTAGCAGCAGGCAGCGCTACCAGTTTGTTCCACAGTCTTTCTACCGCAATATTCTGCAACACATAGCCATGTACCAAAGGGGCCTTATACACACTGAGATTAAGGTCAAGGGCAGCCATGCTGGTCGCAGTTCCGCCACAGCCAACAATAAGTATCTGTCCCCCTTTGTTTATAAGTCCCAATTGCTTAAAAGCTGCATTAAGTTTCTCGGCAAGCAGGCTATCAAGGTGCGAAAGATCGAGTTGTGAGGGATCAAGAAATTTTTCTGTAAGCCCGATAACACCCAGCCCCACACTTGCGACGCTTGTTTTTTCTGCAGGTGATGGAGCAAAAACCAGCTCAGTGGACCCCCCACCTACATCAACAAGCAGCAGAGGATTGGTAATAGGTTCCGTAAAGCCTGCCAACACCCCGGCAAGGCTTAAACGGGCCTCCTCTTCGCCGCTTATGATATCAATAGGGTGCTGCAGGAGTTCCTCTGCCTTATGCAGAAAGTGCCGGCTGTTATTGGCATGGCGCAAAGCTTCTGTGCCGCATATACGCAAACTTTGCAGCCGGTAATCGGCTAAAGTCTCCTTGAAAGAGCCCAGTACTGCAAGGCCCTTTTGTATTGACTCTTCATGCAGCTGACCGTAGTCCTCGAGGCCGCGACCCAAGCGGACAGTAGCCATCTTCTTGGCAAGAACCTGCAGGCTGCCCGCAGAGCAGTTTGCTACCAGGAGTCTGAACGTATTCGATCCCAGATCAATTCCCGCTGCAGTAATTTCATGAATAGTCATTGATTCAGAACACTGAATAGTTTACATTTGTCGGCACCGTAAAAAGCAGGTTGCAGAGAGGTATTGGGGCTGTAATGACTTGATATTAATAGGGCGCGTTGATGACAGTGAATATTGTTCAGATTGCCCCAAGCGTGCCATATTCTGCACTACATGCTTACGGCTAAAGAAAAGCCATGTTGATTTCTATTAATCCCGATAATCCGCAACCCCGGACAATAAAGCAAATAGCTGACAAGCTCCGCAGTGGTGCCGTTATATGCTATCCCACAGATACAGTGTACGGGATAGGCTGTGATATTTTCAACCAGAAAGCGGTCAAGAAGATTTTTCAGATCAAAAAGCGGCCTATGCATAAACCGTTCAGTTTTATGTGCTCGAGCCTTAAAAATGTCAGTGATTATGGATATGTTTCCAATATGGCTTACAGGATAATGCGCAAAGCACTGCCGGGACCCTTTACCTTTGTTCTCCCTGCAGCCAAGATTGTTCCTAAGATAATGATTACTAAACAGAAAACAGTCGGCATCCGGGTGCCCGGGAATAATATATGTTTAGACCTTATTGAGGCTTTGGGAAATCCGGTACTGACCACCAGCGCGATTCTTGATAAAGAGGGCCCGCCGTTGTCAGAAGCTTATGAATTTGAGGAGCTTTTGGGGAATATGGTTGACCTGGTCATTGATGGAGGCATGGTATACCCGGACCCCTCAACAATTGTTGATTTTTCCGGTGATGAACCGGAAATTCTCAGGCAGGGAAAAGGTGATATCAGCCTGTACTATGCCTGATTTCACAGCCGGGCGCATCAGTATTCAGAGGCTTTATTCTTTTTTATCGATCAACGTTTCTTTCAGCGATTTGCTCATGGCAAAATGCAGGGTCTTGCGTGATGGAATATTCATGATTTTCCCGGTTTTGGGGTTTTTCGTCAGCCGCGCCTTTCGCCTGCGTACGGAAAAACTGCCAAACCCGCGAATCTCAATCCTGTTCCCCTTTTGAAGTGATTCAGACATTGTTTCAATTATAATATCAACAGCCCTGCTGATGTCTTTTTTCAAATAACCGTCCAAGCTGTCGGTAGATTTTTGAACCAGATCCTGTTTTAACATGATGTGCCTCGATTAAAATAAGTGCAGCGCGCTAATGTGCCTATATTGCCGGTATGTGCCAGGTGTTATTGGGCACCTCTCCATTCATAGGAGAGGATCGGGTACAGCGGCACGAAGTTGTCAACAAATGACTGCTCGGCGCTTGTCAAAAGATTGAGGATAGAAAACTTCCTGTCAATTTTCGGATAAATTAGCTGGGGGTCTTTTATGTCAAGCCCTCCCAGATCAGCGGCAAGGGTAATGGCATCGGTGAAGTTGCCCAGGGTGTCAATGAGACCTGCTTCAAGGGCCTGCTCACCCGAATAAATTCTCCCGTCTGCCAGCTCGAAAACAGTCTCCTCCGGCATGGATCTGGCTGCGGCTATGTCCCGCACAAACTGGGCATAAACATTATCGATCAGATCCTGCATCAGGTTTCTCTCTTCCTCACTTAATTGCCGGTTGCTTGCTCCTATACCCTTGAGAGGCCCGCTTTTTATAACTTCACTTTTGTAGCCGATCTTTTCGTACAAGCCCTCCAGGTTGGGAAATTTTACAATAACTCCTATGCTGCCGGTCATGGTCCCGGGATTGGCGATGATATTGTCTGCTCCCAAAGCTGCATAGTAGCCGCCTGATGTTCCCATGGAACCCATTGATGCCACCACCGGCTTGACCTCATTGGTGCGTTTCACCTCCGTATAAATTTCCTGCGATGCACCTACAGCTCCACCGGGGCTGTCAATACGCAGAACGATGGACTTTACGTCGGGATTGTTTCTGAGTTCCGTCAGATGCTTCAGTAACTGTTCGGATGAGACAATGAATCCCTTGAGTTCAATGATACCAACCCCTTCTTTCTTGGCAAAAATGTCAGTGTTGGATCCCTGCGAGATGAGCGAGGAAATTAGCAGGGATATTCCCGTCAGAAAAAGGAAGAATATCCCTGCCAGTATAAAAAGCCCTAACAGAATAGGATGTTTTTGACGAAATGAGCTCATGGTGTATAAAGTCAGCTGCAGGAAAGCGCATGAATGCAGCAGCTGTTAATTGTGTAACACCTGAAGCGCATACACGACCTGCTAAACGATGTTAGCTATTCCTGGTCCTTGTCGGTTTCAGGTTCTGCATCCTGCGGTTCGGTCTCATCATCAGCTGGTTCGGTTTCAGCGTCTTCTGCGGCGGCCGTTTCAGCTTCTTGTGCAGCAGGTTCTGCTTCTGTCTTGCTGCTGGTTCCCTTGCTTTCCATTTCTTCTTTCAGCAGGTCACCAATGGTTGCAGGACCGGTCGGTTGTTTCTTCTTGTATTCTTTCAGGGAATCTTCGCCAGAGTCCTCATCAAGCGCCTTGATGGACAAGCCGATCTTCCTGTCCTTCGACGAAACATTGATCACCTTTACCTGCAGGTTGTCACCGACATTATACATGCCAACCGGAGTGGTGATTTTTTCCTTGCTTATTTCAGAGACGTGGACAAGGCCCTCAACTCCTTCTTCAAGCTGGACGAAAATACCGAAGTCTGTGACATTGGTAATTTTGCCCTCGACAATGGCACCGGTGGGATAATTATTGAGAGCAGCCTGCCACGGGTCGGGCTCAAGTTGTTTTATACCGAGCGAAAACCGTTCATTTTCCCTGTCAATCTTCAATACTACGGCCTGGATGGTATCACCTTTGGCATATTTCTCAGTTGGATGCTTGATGCGCTCAGTCCAGGAAAGATCCGAGACATGGATAAGGCCGTCAATACCTTCCTCAATCCCTATAAAAATGCCAAAATCAGTGATATTCTTGATCTTGCCTTCTATGATAGAGCCAACCGGGTAGTTTTCACTGACCAGGTCCCAGGGATTCGGGTGTAATTGTTTCATGCCCAGGGAAATTCGCTTGGTTTCTGTTTCTATATTAAGGACCATGATCTCAATTTCGTCACCAACCGCAACGAGTTTCGAGGGATGCCTTGGTTTTTTGGACCAGGTCATTTCAGAGATATGGATCAGCCCCTCCACCCCTTCTTCAAGCTCAACAAAAACACCGTAATCGGTAATACTGACAACCTTGCCGACTGTTTTTGAACCGATGGGGTATCGTTCTGTTACCGTGGCCCATGGGTCAGGGCGCAGCTGCTTGATACCCAGCGAAACCCGGTCGGATTCCTGGTCATACTTGAGAATCTTCACATCTATCTCATCGCCGACCTTGTACAGTTTAGCCGGATGGGAAACCCGGCCCCAGGAAAGATCGGTAATGTGGCACAGGCCATCCATGCCGCCGAGATCAATAAAAAGACCGTAATCAGTTATATTGGTAACCGTTCCTTTCACGACCATGCCCTCTTCCAGGGAGGTTCGCATATCAGCACGCATTTGGGCCCGCTCTTTTTCAAGAATGGCGCGGCGTGAAATAACGACATTGTTACGTTTTCTGTTGAATTTGAGAATTTTGAAAGGAAATGTCTGACCAATAAGGGCATCCAGATCTTTTACAGGGCGCAGGTCTATTTGAGAGTATGGCAGGAAGGCAGGTACCCCTATATCCACTGACATGCCGCCTTTTACGCGGCTTTCAATTTTGCCGTCAATGGTGCCGTCATCGGCCTGGATCTTGGCAATCTCTTCCCATACTTTGATCCCGATGGCTTTTTCACGTGAAAGCAGAAGTCCGCCTTCCTCTTTTCTTTTTTCCACGAAGACTTCGAAGGAGTCACCTATCTTGATGTCCTGCTCCTCACCTTCGATGCGGAATTCAGAGAGAGGAATGTAACTTTCAGCTTTATCTCCGATATCAACGAGAACATGATCATCAACTATACCGACGACCGTGCCCATGATGACATCACCCACCTTGCTAACAGCACTGTTTTCTTCCATTTCGAAGAGATCAGCAAAACTCATCTCTTCCGTACCTTTTTTGCCTTCAGTGGAAACATTTTTTGGTGTTGAATTTTCTGTCATGTTAGTTCTTGCCCTTTAATGTAGTTTCTGCCAACTAGTTTAGAATTAATCTTATCTTCCGCCTAGGAAGGACCAAAATGGGCTATATACCAAAGACTACGAGCAAACACAACTTTTTCTTCATAAAAAATATTCAGCGCAGGAGCGGGTTTTGTCACATTGTTTATACCCTCTATAATAGGGTAAAAGCAGATTGTAACACGTTGTAACTTAGACTATAGTGTTGCTGCTGGTTAGGAACTGCAATAAAAAGAAACCACAAACGTCTCTTAAGTTATGCGCGTGGCAATGTATTACAACAACAGGGATGTCCGTCTGGAAGAGATGGAAACCCCCAGGATCGAATCCGGTGAAATGCTGGTGCAGATCTTTGCCAGTTCGATCTGTGGCAGCGATACCATGGAATGGTACCGCATCAAGCGTGCCCCCCTTGTACTGGGGCACGAGATAGCAGGGCGGGTTGCAAAGACAGGCGATGGAGTAACCCGGTTTAGTACAGGCGACAGGGTTGTTGCGACCCATCATGTACCATGTTTTGCATGCCATTATTGCAAGACCGGCCATGAAACAGTCTGTGATACCCTGCTTGGCGGGACCCATTTTGATCCTGGCGGATTTTGTGAGTATGTGAGGCTGCCGGCGATCAATGTTGAGCGGGGAACCTGGCTTTTGCCCGATGAAGTAACATATGAAGCGGCCACGTTTGTTGAACCCCTGGCCTGTGTTTTGCGCGGACAGAGAATTGCAAACATCCGTCCGGGTGCGAGCGTGCTTGTTCTCGGCAGCGGTATCGCAGGACTGCTTCATATAAAGTTGGCTGCGGCCAATGGTGCAGGCCTGCTGGTAGCCACAGATCTCAACCAGGAGCGACGCGCCCTGGCCAGGCAATATGGTGCCCACCATGCACTTCAAGCAGACTCTGACGTGGCTGGAGAATTCAGAAAATTGAATAATGGCCGGGGAGCGGATGTGGTGATAGTGTGTGCAGCGGCAGAGGCTGTATGCCAGCAGGCCTTGCAGGCAA
>Ga0111149_1102_pt1 | contig 12188 bp, 14 predicted proteins | sample DeeMarSeWOR28_12_FD_80400 | JGI IMG/M metagenome (GOLD analysis project Ga0111149, IMG submission 80400) | Desulfobacterales bacterium SG8_35_2
AACAATGATATCAATCACTTTTTCTTCTGCCGACATGTTCGATCTCCTTAAGTATTTGTTGTCTCGTTAGTGATTATATATAAAGCATATCTGCTTAAATAAACAAATGAAACTTAGTATATTTGTCGTAAATGATTACAAAAAACATGGTCATCCCATAAACATGCCACCGTTGACATGGATAGCCTGCCCGGTCACATACCTGGCATCATCGGAGGCCAGATAGGTCACCGCAGCAGCTATGTCATCAGGTGTGCCGAGGATTCCAAGAGGTATTTCTGCAAGAATTTTTTCCTTAACTGTTTCCGGCAGTTCACTGGTCATATCCGTATCAATGTATCCCGGTGCCACACAGTTTACTGTGATAGAACGGGATGCCAGTTCCCTGGCGCTTGAGCGGGCAAGCCCGACCAGACCTGCTTTGGCCGCTGCATAATTCACCTGGCCTGCATTTCCTGCAAAGCCGACAACCGAGGTAATAATAATTATCCGGCCCCATCGCTGTTTCATCATGGGTCTGCACCCGGCCTTTATACAGTTGAAGGCGCCTTTCAGATTGACTGCCATAACCTCATCCCAGGCTTCCTCTTTCATTGTTGCCAGAAGACCATCCCTGGTGATCCCGGCATTGCATACCAGGATATCTATTCCGCCGCAGTCCGCAGTTATCTGCTTAAAAGCTTCCTGCACTTCGTCACTTTTGGCCACATCAAATTTAAGTACGACACATTCCGAACCCAGAGCCTCAACCTGCGCCTTGGTCTCTTCCGCAGCTTCAGGCCGGCTGACATAGTTTATTACCACCTTGGCCCCCATTTTAGCAAGACCAAGGCAAATGGCCCGACCAATTCCTCTGCTGCCGCCGGTGACAACCGCTACTTTTCCTGCCAACCTCATTATCCCTTTTTCTCCTTGATCTTTTCTATCAATTTCGGCACCACCTCAAACAGGTCTCCCACTATGCCATAGGTGGCAACGTCAAAAATCGGGGCATGGGGATCCCTGTTGATAGCCACAATGGTCTCCGAAGACTGCATCCCGACTACATGCTGGATAGCCCCTGAAATACCGCAGGCAATGTACAGTTTCGGGTTGACCGTTTTTCCAGTCTGTCCGACCTGGTGAGGATAGGCGATCCATGCAGAGTCAACCGCGGCCCGTGAAGCTCCCACTGCTCCTCCTAACGCATCGGCCAGCTCCCTTATGAGCTCAAAGCCTTTTTCATTATCCAGGCCGCGGCCTCCTGCAACAATAATATCTCCCTCGGTAATATTGACCTGATCCTGCTCCTGGAGCACGTTGCGCAGGACCCTGACCCTGGATTGCAACCGTTCAGCTTTTGGCTGGAAATTAATTATATCACCCTTCCTGCCAGGATCAGGTATCGGTGTTTTCATGACCCGAGGCCTCACAGTTGCCATTTGCGGCCGTGTATAGGGGCACTCAATAGTGGCCATAATATTGCCGCCAAAAGCCGGCCTCGTCTGCAGCAAAACGCCGTCTTCAGGCCTGATTTCGAGCTGCGTGCAGTCTGCTGTCAGGCCTGTAGCCAGGGCTGTAGCCACCAGAGGTATGAATGACCTGCCAATGGCAGTGGCACCGGCCAGGACAACTTCAGGCTTATGCTCCCCTATGATATCCTCCAGGATATTGCCGTATATTTCGTCCGTAAAAAATTCAAGGGCCGGATCGTCAACCTGGTAGACAACATCAGCACCATACTTTACCAGTTCCTCGGCCGCTCCATCCATACCTGAACCGAGCAGAACTGCACTCAGGTTAACTTTCTGCTGGTCAGCAAGCTGTCGCCCGATTCCAAGCAGTTCAAAGGATACAGGTGCTACCTTGCCATGCCTGTATTCGGCATATATCATAATACCTGACCACTCGCCCAGGTCTGCCTGGGCAGCTTTCTCCTTGGCCTCAATGCTCAGGGCACCTGCTTCGCAGCTGTCAACACAGGATCCGCAGAGCGTGCACTTTTCATTGACAACAGCAACACCGTCAACAACAGCAATGGCTCCAAAGGTGCATACTTCTTCGCAGACACCGCAGCCGATACAGGTTTCTACATCAATTATCAGCATGATTACAGATAAGGCTCGAGTTTATTTACCAGTTGTTCAACCTGCTCATCAACACTGCCTTCGAACATTGCCCTTTCACCCTTGAATTGCGGCGAAAAGACTTTTACCACCTGGGTTGTGGAACCCGGAAGTCCTATACTGTCAGGGTCGGCCCCGATATTTTCAGCATTCAGGGTTGTAATGCTTAAATTTTTCGCCTTCATCTTTCCCTTCAGGGATGGAATCCGCGGCTCATTTATTTCCTTAACCACGGTAAGCAGAGCCGGTAGCGGGACTTCCACCTCATCGTAGCCGTCATCCATCAAGCGCTGTAAAAAAAGAACGTCATTTTCAAAGCCGGTAATTTTTCTGACATAGCTGACATAGGGAATATCCAATCGTTTGGCCAGTCCGGGACCAACCTGGGCAGTATCACCGTCAATGGCCTGTTTGCCGCAGATAATAATGTCAAAGGGGCCATTCTTCTCAATAGCCTTTCCAAGGGTATAGGTTGTGGCCCAGGTATCGGCACCTGCGAAAGCGCGGTCAGAAACAAGAACAGCAGCGTCCGCACCACAGGCAACAGCCTCCCGCAGGACTGCCTCTGCCTGAGGCGGACCCATACTGAGAACAGTCACCGTTCCGCCATGCTGCTCCTTAAGGCGAACCCCCTCCTCCAGTGCATGCCGGTCAAAAGGGTTCATAATGGATTCCACCCCTTCCCGTGCAAGGGTGTTGGTCTTGGGGTCGAGGCGAACATCTTTGGCGTCAGGGACCTGTTTTATGCAGACAATAATGTTCATGGGATATTTTTTATAGATTCACTTTTTATGAACTGCAAACGTCCTTAAGTATATTCCTTGTTCAGCTCCTGGCCTATAACATTTCTCTGGATCTGGTTAGTGCCTTCATATATCTGAAGAATTTTTGCATCACGCATCATTTTCTCCACAGGATATTCACGCATATAACCATAACCACCGAGAACCTGAACCGCATCAGTGGTGACTTTCATTGCCATGTCAGTTGCAAAAACCTTACACATGGATGAGGCTTTAGACATATCTTTCGGATGCGCGGCGATATGCTTGGCAGCGGCATAAACCAGGGCCCGGGATGCCTCAACCTCAATCGCCATATCAGCAAGCATATGCTGGATCGCCTGAAATGAAATAATCGGCTTACCGAATTGCACCCGCTGTTTAGCATAGGTTACTGCCTCATCGAGCGCCGCCTGCCCTAATCCCACACCTAAAATCGCAATTCCCGGTCGGGACAGATCCAACGTTTTCATAACTGTTATAAATCCCATGCCCTGGCGACCGATTAAACGATCCTTGGGAATGCGACAATTTTTGAAAATCAATTCACAGGTGGCTGAAGCCCTGATACCCATTTTTTTCTCTTTTGGTCCACAGGAAAATCCCGGGTCAGTGTCTTCTACCACAAACATGGAAGCCCCTCTGGCGCCCTTGTTCCTATCGGTAATGGCAACTACTGAATAAATTTGCGCTTCACCGGCATTGGTTATCCATTGTTTGGTACCATTAAGCACCCATTCGTCACCATCAAGTACGGCTGTAGTCTGAATCCCTGATGCATCACTGCCAGCATTTGCCTCGGTGAGGGCAAAGGCGGCTTTCCTTTTGCCATTTGCAACATCCGGCATGTATTTTTGTTTCATTTCCTCGCTGCCGGAGAGTAATATTGGATAGGCTCCCAAGGCACTGGCAGCAAAGCTTGTCGCAATTGCTACACATCCACGCCCGAATTGTTCCAAAGCCAGTACTATTTCAAAACAGCTGCCTCCGAATCCACCATATTCTTCGGGAATGTAAAGCCCAAAAAGATCTGCCTGGGCAATATCATTCAGTATTTCTGTGGCATATTCTTCTTTTTCATCGAGTTCCGCCCGTTGCGGGATGATTTTATCCTCTGTGATCTGACGAGCGACATCAACAATCATCTGTTGTTCTTCTGTTAAGAAATAGTCCACGATTATCTCCTTTATTTTCTATCCACCATACTATTGATACATTCGTAAACACTGGCACTGTAAGCAACAGGCACCTAAAATTACGAAGGTACAGGCGAAAAACAAGTCAGTCGAGTGGTTTTTAGAAAACCGGCAATTATCAAAAAGCAGAAATAACCCCAATTTATACTCTTTTCTTCATCCTGCAGGCAAGCTCAAAACAAAAAATTTCTTAAGTCTTGTCGAAAGACCTACCAGCGCCAAAGCACTACTCCCCAGGTAAACCCACCCCCAAAGACGCTGAATAACAGCAGGTCTCCCTTTTGCAGCCTTCCTTCGCGGTTTGCCTCATCAAGCGCTACAGGAAGGCTGGCAGCAGATGAATTACCATACTTTTGAATTGTGGTATAGACCTTTTTGAAGGACAGGTTGACTCTTTCAGACAGGCTTTTGAGTATTCTGATATTTGCCTGATGAGGAATGAGCAGATCAATATCATGCACTGTAATGCCTTCCCGTTTGAGCAAACTTTCAACAGCATCACCCATTTCACGGACAGCATGTTTAAAGACATCCTTTCCTACCATATTAAACGCCGAGCCATCACAAAAACTGTTTCGCTCCGGTAAAGTACCATAGTCGACAGCCGGACAGTAACGTCGGGGGGCCGCATCCAGAGACAATAGCTGCCAAAGTCGCCCGTCACTGTAAAGCTGGCTGGAAAGCATCCCTTCATCTTTTTTGCTTCCGGTCACCACGCAGGCACCGGCGCCATCCCCGAAAAGGACACAGGTATTACGGTCCTGCCAGTCGACCCGGGCTGAAAGTGTCTCTGCACCGATAACAAGGATTTTCATGTTAGGCATATTTTTCACATACCTGTCAGCTATCTCCATGGCATAGACAAAACCGGAACAGGCGGCACTCACATCAAAGGCAAAAGCGTTCTCAGCGCCGATTTCCTTTTGTACGAGGCAGGCACAGGATGGCATTACCATTTCAGCAGTAATGGTGCCCACAATAATCATATCCAAGTCCAAGGCACCAATTCCAGCCATCTCCATGGCCCTGACAGCTGCCTGGGTCGCCATTCTTGACGTTTCTTCACCGGCACCGGCAATTCGTCTGCACTTTATACCTGTGCGGGTGGTAATCCATTCATCATTGGTCTTGACAATCTTTTCCAGGTCCTTGTTAGTCAGGATGTGCTCCGGCAGATAAGATCCTGTTCCGATAATGGTCGCCCTGCCTGTCATGCATCTTCCCCCTGCTCTATGAAGGCAGCGGTCTCCTTCGGCTCTTCCAGGGCATACTTCCTGTCAGAGTCAGAGAGTAGCTGAAGTATATGGTCATTTACCTTGCTGCGGATCATTTCTGCGGCTACTTTTATGGCATTCTTAATGGCTTTGGCATTGGAACGGCCATGACAGACTATTCCCGTACCGTTTATACCCAGTAATGGAGCACCCCCGTATTCAGCGTAATCAACCCTTTTACCGAAGTTACTGAAGGCCTTTTTAGCCATGAAATATCCCATTTTTGCCATGAGACTCTTTGACATTTCACTGCGTAGCATGGCAATAATTGCCTCAGCCAACCCCTCGCTTACTTTCAGGCAGACATTGCCGACAAAACCGTCACAGACAATAACATCAACATCACCCTGGAAAATATCCCGGCCTTCAACGTTGCCAATAAAATTGAGCGAACTTTTTCTGAAGAGTTCGTGGGCGCTCTTGACCAGGACATTGCCCTTGCCGCCTTCTTCTCCAATGCTGAGCAGGCCGATGCTGGGCCTCTTGATCTGGAAGAGGTTGTCTGAAAATGCTGCCCCCATGACGCCAAACTGAAACAAATGCTGTGGGCGACAGTCAACATTAGCCCCGACATCCATCATGACAAGGGGCTTTTTCAGGGTAGGGAATATACTTGCAATACCGGGTCTTGATATATTTTCCAGCCGACCCAGTGATCTGATGGCCGAGGCCATGGTTGCGCCTGAATTGCCGGCGCTTACAACAGCATCAGCTTCGCCGTTCTTGACACAGCCAAATGCTCTTGCAATGGATGAATCTTTTTTTTTCCGTATCGCTTCAAAGGGAGATTCATCCATGGAAACTGTTTGTGAAGCATGAACAACCTGCAACCTGGGAGAGGACAAGGCGAGCTTCTCAAATATCCTGTTGAGAATATGTTCATCACCGATGAGAGTCACATTCAGGTCAGAGTCCTCAACAGCCTGTATCGCCCCGGCAACCATCTCGTCCGGGCCCAATTCGCCACCCATGGCATCCAGGGCAATACGCAATGTCACGTTTTACTCCATCTCTTCATCAAGCTTGATAACAGTTCTGTCCTTGTAGGTGCCGCAGCCGCCGCACAGCCTGTGCGGAAGCTTCGGCTCACCGCATTTGGGGCAGCTTGCAACAGACGCAGGAGTCAACGAATCATGTGAGCGTCTTTTCCTGGTTCTTGAATGGGAATGTCTGCGTTTGGGTAAAGCCACTTTCCAACCTCCGAAAATATATGATTTTTCATTACAGAATAATTTACGAAGAACAAAAAATCTTGCAAAAAACCTGCTTTACAATTGCCTAATATTAAACAGCGGAGACTATAAATAAATATATATGGTTGTCAAGTCAATTTTCCCGTTGCAGCGCTCTTTGTTCCAACTCAGAAAACGTTTCGCACTCTCTATTATGTTTCACATCCAACGGATTATTTAAGCTGAAGTATTTCTTATGGGTCCAGTTATGCAGCCAAACTTCTTTAGTTAGTGCAGCAGAAAGATTTAGAGGATTGTCAGAATACAAAGATTTCTGACGATTGACGGTCAGAATACAAAGATTTCTGACGATTGACGGTCAGAATACAAAGATTTCTGACGATTGACTGTGAAACAGGTTCTATACTGCAGGTTCAAAAAAATCAGAAACCGCTTCCGTATCACAAACAGCGACAAGGTGGTGTCCTTACATTACGCAGCCAGCTCAAGAGAGCCAATATAATAAAAAAATTAACTGAAAAGAGGCTGTATGAGCCAGCTAAACCAGACATCCCCGAAGACTTTTCCATTACATAACCAAGGGGATAACTGACCACCAGCGAAGAAAAGGCAAGATACCCAATGGTATGAGCGAAGAACAACAAAAAAGCTGTCAGAAGTTTTCCCATTTGGGGAAACATATGCTCTTTCAGCCGTCCAAGTGTTCGTTCCACAACTAAAAATATATACCCTAATAATGCTCCGGGCAGAAGGGTCCAGAGGACCAGAGAGTAGTCCACTGCATGAAAATATGAAAAAAGGAAGGAAATTACAGCTGTTATGAATAAAAAAGTCAATACCATAACAGTAGCGGCATAAGCACTGATTTTCAAAGGATGGCCGTCAAAAATCCGTGCCTTGGAAACACGCCGGAATCTCCCCCTAGTCTTTTTTATGGCTCCTGGATTCATTACAAAAGTAGTAACCGGGTTGGCTGTTTTCCCCTTTTTCAATAGTGTTCTATCATAACATTTTCGTTTAATTTGTGACCATATTACACTGAGTGGTTTTTGCTGGCGCAAACCCCCTTTGAGTGTACCTTCCGGCTTTTTCAGGCTCTCTTAAAAAATAAGTATCTGGAGGGGGAAAGAGAAATTTTCGATCTCGTCAAAAGCCTCCCTGTCGGCAATAGTGCCTGAAAAAATCATCAGTCTATAGGCTAAAGAGAAATCCTTCGAATATTCTTAAGAATATTTCTTGATAGATGTATCACAGCAATTCAGAAATGCGGTCTCCTGCCTTTCTTAATCTTATATTCATGATATGCAGCATTCGCTTCAGAATTTTGATGGCAAGTGCAGGATTGTTCGCAATAAGCTCTTCCATCTTCCGGGCTGAAAGGGTAAGAAGTTTGCTGTGTTCGACGGCTATTACGTCATTAGATCGGGGTCCTTTATCAAGAAAAGCCCCCTCGCCTACCATGGCGCCCTTTTCAAGAATGGCGATAATTATGTTTTTATCCCAATAATCCGTTTTATTTTTTACAACCAGTTTGCCTTCAATTAAAAATCCCACATAATCATCGCTGTGACCTCCCTCTTTAAATACAAAAGCATCTGCCTGCCACTCACGCAGTTCCAGATAGGAGCATAATTCTTCAATTTCGTCGGCAGCAAGAAAACTGAAGGCCTTGCTGATATCTTCTGCCCGTGCCTCACAACAAGCACAATGGATGGAATTGAGGGAATTCATATTGAGAACTTCTTTGCTGTTACTTATTTTTCAAGCTGTTTCGAGATCTTCTCCACCAGGCCGGCAAACTGCTCCTTCCGGATAATGGAATCAAAATCTCTGCGATAATTGACAATGAGGCTTACATTCTCGATCTTTAAATCATTTATCAGCCATTTACCGTTATTCTTCTCCAACCTGTATACAATGGGGATCTCCAGGTCCTTGTCAACAATAGCAGTATAAACCATGGCTTTATCCCCCTTGACAAGCTGTTTCTTATAAATGACTTTCTGATTGTTGTAGGAATCGATCTTTCCAATATAACGCTGTTCGACAAGGGTGGTGAACAACTCAACAAAGGTGTCTTTTTCTTCAGGCGTGAGGGTATTCCAGCTTTGCCCCAAAGAACTTCTGGCCATTTCCCTGAAATCAAACATGTCGGTAACAATATTGAGAACAAGTTGATTACGCTCTTCCTTTTTTTCTGGCTCCTTCAACTCCTCCGACTGTAAGATTTTCAGGATTTCATCAACTGCTACCTGTAACTGATCCATGGGATTTTCTGTGGCAGAAGCAGAAAATCCGGTATCAATGAATAACGCTGACAGCAGCAGCAGGAAAACAAGCAGAATTTTCTGTTGTACAATAATTTTACGCAGCACTACCATACCCTTTCCCTTTAATATTTATTGTAAAAGGAACATTATTTATTTTCAATAAGGCCTTTTCGAAACTGTTGATAAGCATCTTTAACTGCAGCATATGGATCCAGCGCAGTTTTGGTAAATAATTCATAATCTCCCAGTGTTAAGGCGGTATAATTCACCTTTTCAAAAGTCCAGGCGCCAATGGTAACCTCCCAGTCAGCGTCTAGCAGAATAATCGGATGCATATATGCATCACCAAGCATTCCCAAAGAATCTCTGAAATTGGAAGGTCCCAGAAACGGCCAGTTAATATAGAATCCACCTCCTGCACCGTAATGGGCAAGGGTTTGGCCCAAATCCTCTTCAGAAGAATACAGGCCCAGGACATCTTTGGCAAAATCACCCAAGCCGACAATGCCGACTGTTGAGTTAAGGGCAAATCGCGCCACCTCCTCGGATGAATCTTTCACCCTGCCCTGCAGTAGGCAACTGACCGCCCTTGCGGGCGTCCGCAGATTATCAAAGAAGTTTCTAATTGCAATCTGCATCTCATCCGGGAAAAAACCCGCATAGACTCTGGCAACCGGTTTCAAGACCCAGTAGTACAGCTTATCATTAAAATGGAAAAAGAAACGGTTGAGAGGTTCCAGGGGATCAGCTATTGCATCTGATGGTCCCCACTCATCATCCCACTCACCTTCCCACTCCTCCTCAGTCCAGGCATCAACTGTTGAACTGTTATCAGCAGCCTGACCAGAAGCAAGCAGTGGCTCCGAGGCTGCTGAGGAACCTGCAGCATCACCAGCCCAAATATGACCTGCTGTAAACAGCAGCAGAAAAATAAATCCCGCCTGGATGCTCAAATTCCTTTTCATGTTCAAATAGTGACTAACCAACTGCGCAAAAGGGCGTTACAGTCAAAGCACACGAGACTGCCATTGCTTAATCAGACTCAAAAATATATTTGCTGACTAGTGCTTCGAAATCAATGGATGATTGGGTATCAAAAATTGCATCACCATCAGCAAGCATTTCTTCATCTGCTCCCTGGATGATTTTGATATACTTATCCCCGATAAGCCCCTGGGTTCTGATTGAGGCAATGGCATCTGCGCTGATCTTGACTCCCTGGTTTATTAAGATTCCAACCCTGGCAAGACCCTGCTCACCAAGTTCAATTTTCGACACCTTTCCAACGCTCACCCCGGCTATTTCGACAGCTGCCCCGACTTTGAGGCCGGAAACATTATCAAATTCAGCTTCCAGCCCGTAATTTTTCTGCAAATCAAAAATTGAGAACTCCCCCATTTGCAGAGAAATGTATCCAAAGGCCAGAAAGCCTGCAAGCATGAACAGTCCCACGATTATTTCAGTATTAATATTTTTCATCATTCATTTTCCAGTCTGCTTTGATAAATATGCCCCATGGTCATTTCGACAAAATCCTTTATGATTGTATCATTACTCCTTTGAATATCTTCGGAATTGCTGAAAACCTTGGCCTTGCCCTCATGCAAAACCACCACCTGGTCGGCAAGGTTGAAAATCTTGGGAATATCATGGCTGACGATCACTGATGTATATTGCATTTCATGTTGTATCTTGTGAAATAATCTGTAGATCTCCAGTGATCGGGCCGGATCAAGGCCGGTCGTCGGCTCATCAAAAAGCATGATCTTCGGTTCAAGCTGCAGCGCCCTTGCCAAGCCTACCCTTTTCTGCATGCCGCCGCTGAGCTGTGCCGGAAATTTCTCTTCATGCCCGGTTAGACCGAACTGTGCCAATGATTCCATAACCCGTTTGTGAATTTCAGCAGCCGAAAGCTTCGTCTTTTCCCGCAGCGGCAGGGCTACATTCTCAAAGACCGTCATGGAGTCAAAAAGAGCTACACCTTGGAACAAAACCCCGAAATTTGATCGAACCTCATTAAGCTCCCTGGGCCGCATGGTGGTAATATCCTTGCCCTCAATAAGAATTTTCCCGGTGTCCGGCTTCATCAGGCCAAGTATAAGTTTAATTGCCACACTTTTACCCTGCCCGCTTGCTCCCCCGATAACCGTTGTCATCCCAGCATTTATGTCGAAATTAACTCCCCGTAACACCTGCTGCACAGTACCGTTTGCACTGGTGAAGGATTTGTGGACATCAACGAATTGAATAATTGCCCCATTCATAACAGCATTGCCGTCAATAGATAATCCCAAAGCAGGACAGTGATTGATGAAAGTACAACAGCCTGCGTGGTCACCCGGCTGACACTTTCAGCCCCAAAACCGGAAGAACGTATTTTGAGTAACAGAAAGCCTCTGCCTGTACAGATCCAGACAATAATAACAGCAAAGACAAAAGACTTGATTATGCCCAGATTGATATCCTTGTTAAGCACACTTTGTTCCATTCCGGAAAAAAAAGCTCCCGGATTTACCCCGAGAAGCTTGACTCCAGTCAAATAACCACCAAAGATTCCCACAACATTAAATAGTAATGTAAGGAGGGGAACAGCAACAATGGTTGCCAGGAACTTGGGAGCGATAAGGAACCTGTAGGGGTTTATGGCCATGCATTCCAGGGCATCTATCTGCTGTGATATGCGCATGATACCCAATTCCGCACACATTGCCGAGCCTGCCCGTCCTGTAACCATAAGGGCTGTGAGAACCGGACCAAGCTCCCGGATAAGACTTAATGCCACGGCAGAACCAAGGGCCCCCTCGGAGCCAACTTTACTCAGGGTGTAGTATCCCTGCACCCCTAAAACCATACCGGTAAACGCAGCAGTAAAAAAAATAACAATAAAGGAAAAGGCCCCGATCACCTTGATCTCCTTAAGCAGGGCCCGAAAACGGAATGGTGTTCTGAAGATGCCCCCTATGGACTGCAAAAGGAACATCCCCATGCCACCAAGATCATAAAAATAATACAAGGTGTTACGTCCAAGGCTTTCTATCTTTTTCACAATGATTTGCATTCAGTCCTTGTATCACACATTTTGTTAAGGCAATAATTTTGGCTTGGAAATAATCGCAGAGATAAACTGATCTTCGAGCTATACGCAATCTTTATATTTGCTTTATATCTCTTTAACATTTTCGTGCTATTTTAGTCAGAATTTCATGAACAAGAAAAAAATTTTACAAGAAAAACAACTACCAGCCGGAAAGTACAAAACACATTGTACGGTACTCCTTTTCTTGTAATTTCAGTTTTTACTGTGTAGACTAATAATCATTCTTAGAGGATTTAACTAGTTATTATTTTTCCTTTTTCCAGTTCTTATA
>Ga0111149_1083_pt1 | contig 12114 bp, 11 predicted proteins | sample DeeMarSeWOR28_12_FD_80400 | JGI IMG/M metagenome (GOLD analysis project Ga0111149, IMG submission 80400) | Desulfobacterales bacterium SG8_35_2
TAGTGAAACCGGACGAAATACGGGTGAAGTCGAGAGGCGCTTTTAGAAAGCCCTTACGTAGATTTCTGCCTTCGGGATCATAATAATTGGTGTTACCACTTCCATCGCCGAATAAGATGGCTCGATAGCTTTTCCCCTGATTGATAAATTCAGCGGCCAGGATACGACCGTAACCGACCGGATGACCTTTAAGAAAGCGCTTTTCAACTACCGCGCGGAATGAATCACCTTTACGGATGTCAAGCATGAAGTCTATATCCCAGGCAAAAATTTCGGCCAAATTGATGGCCAGCTCAGCCTCCTCACCGATTTTTGCCACCGTATCGAAAAGGCTGGAAGTGATGGTCCCATTGATTACCTCGGTTCTGACATCGTAAATCGGAATGCGGGAAATTTTGAACTGGTTCCCATCCTGTTGTATAAGCAGTTGTTCATCGCGGTCGATATTATAGAGGAAGCTATTAAATTGACCGTCGATCAGAAAAATTCTGTAAGGCTGACCGATGCAAAGCTTGGAGAAGGAGAAGATGTTCTTACTTTGCCGGACCAGCTGGAGAATCTGTTGGTTACTGAGATAGTTGCCGAGTAATGCCGTAATAGTGTCGCCTTTCTTTATCGTTCTCGGGTTTTCCTTTTTAACGAACTCTAGTTTGAAGGAAAACTCAATCTTAGAATCGGTAGCTGTGGTTAATTGATCAGGAGAGATACTGCCCTCAGTTTGAGTGACTCCGCCCATAAAAAAACTGAAGTACACAATGATAAGGAACAGAAAAATAAGTAACTGTAGCCATTTATTAACAAAAAGAGAATGAATGACCGATGAAAAATTATGGGTATTTAAACTAAAATTCATAGCGCAAATCTGTGTCTATAGCAAAAAGTATTTTTTTGATACTATAGATTATGATAAGTAAAAACAATCAGGCAAAAGGAGTATTTAAGGGAGTATTTTATTTGTCAGGCTTGGTGGGAATTTAGTTCTTTAGGTGTATCTATTTCTAAAAGTATAGGTTACTTGCCACAATCTTAAATCATAGTCTTTCATTTCTCTACCCAGATATCCACTGGCAATCAAAATGAAGATATATCCAAACAACCTTTATTTAATCGTTATTCCTCCTCCGGGAAAAGCTCCGGCATCAATTGCGGAGCAAGACGGGCAGGAAAGGCAAGGCGCAATGGAGCGCGAGTATTGGCTGCAGTTTCATCATGTACGGCAATGTGTTCTATATTTCCGGACCATAAAAATTATTAATAGCAGATAGTTATAGCAAACAAAGCTTTTACAATATCCGCTTTCATGTCCGCATATATTTTTTAGGCTAGAACCACCATATCTGCCGTTTAGCCGGGTTGCCGATCAGGTCGAACGAGTCGCCCGACTCCTTTAGTACTTCTTCAAATTCCTCCAGGGTGAACTCGTAGCCTTCTGATGCGGCCATGTCAATAAAATCCTCCTTGGTTTTGAGGGTATCATATTTCATCCTGATGTTTTCGTTCTCACCACCGGCAATAAGTAGTTCTTCCACACTTTTCTTCGCCATTTCTGTTCTCCTTATAAATAGTTTTATCTTGAAGGTGATTGTTTGTTTAGGGTGATAATTGCTATATTTGTGCCAGAACAGGCTAAAGTTTTTCAACCGACCAAAATATAAGGAAAAACTGCCTGACAAACAGGAAAGTTTTTATGGGCCATCGGCCCGACCCGTACACTTTTGTTCATATCCTTTCATTTTTGTCGCATTCGTCACATTGAACCTGGTATTGCATCCTGCCGACAACACTGCAAAAATCTGAATCAGTCACTAACACACTAGAATTAAAGAATAAAATAATAATTTCCTCGGATGGCATACCCCTTGCTCTATCGAAGTAAAACATTTGAAAGGGCTGAAATAAGGAAATGGTATGCAAACAACACTACTTGATGAAAGACAGGAACAGATCCACCGGACCGGGGAAAAACCTTTTGAGATAGTCTGTGACAAAGACAGCCTGGCTGGGGCGGTAAGCCAGCGGGCTTGCGTTTTTTGTGGTTCACGGGTTGTGCTGTACCCCATAGCTGACGCTTTGCATCTTGTGCATGGCCCCATCGGCTGTGCGGTTTACACCTGGGACATCCGCGGCGCCCTGTCATCCGGCCCGGAACTGCATCGCTTAAGCTTTTCAACCGATCTGCAGGAAATGGACGTTATTTTTGGCGGGGAGAAAAAACTTTATAACGCATTGATTGAACTCATTGACCGCCACAATCCAAAGGCTGCATTTGTTTACTCCACCTGCATTGTCGGTATTATCGGTGATGACCTGGAAGCGGTCTGCCGCAAGGTGGAGGATATAAAGAATATCCCGGTGATCCCGGTGCAATCCGAAGGGTTCAAGGGCAACAAGCGGGCCGGTTACCGGGCGGCATGTGATGCCATGTTCAAACTTGTCGGCACCGGCAATACAGCTGGAATCTCTCCCTATTCAATAAATATCCTGGGTGATTTCAACCTGGCCGGTGAGATCTGGATGATCCGTAAATATTTTGAGCGTATGGGTGTTGAGGTTGTTGCCAATATCACCGGTGATGGACGTATAGCAGATATTCAGCGAGCTCATGGAGCAGCCTTGAATGTGGTGCAGTGCTCCGGAGCCACCATGGACCTGGCGAGGATGATGGAAGATGAATATGGCATCCCATCCATCCGGGTTTCCTATTTCGGCATTGAGGACATGGCGGAATCGCTCTACACGGTAGCCCGCCATTTCAATGACCCGGTAATCATGGAACGGACCCAGGGTCTAGTCCGTGATGAACTGTCAAGGATATATCCGGAACTGCAGAAGTACAAAGCGGCCCTAAACGGAAAGAAGGCGGCCATTTATGTGGGTGGCTCCTTTAAGGCCTTTTCCCTGGTAAAAGCCTTCCGACTCCTTGGCATGAAAGTAGTCATGGTGGGCTCCCAGACCGGCACCAGGGAGGAATATCAGGAACTTGCCGAGATCACTGACCCGGGCACCATAATCGTTGATGATACCAACCCCCTGGAACTCACTGCCTTTCTTGAGGAAAAAAATGTGGATATTTTTGTTGGTGGAGTCAAAGAACGTCCCATAGCGTACAAACTCGGGGTTGGGTTCTGCGACCATAACCATGAGCGCAAGGAAGCTTTAGCAGGTTTCACCGGTATGCTGAATTTCGCCCGTGAGGTTTATTCATCGGTCATGAGCCCGGTCTGGCAATTCACCCGTCAGGCAAAAGGAGAAACCCCATGACCACCATGTCGCCAAATTATATTTCCACAACCAACGCCTGCAAGCTGTGCAAACCTCTTGGTGCCTCACTTGTTTTTAAAGGTATTGAAGGTGCAGTTCCCTATCTGCATGGTTCCCAGGGATGCGCCACTTATATGCGACGCTATATAATCAGCCATTTTAATGAGCCTATAGACATAGCTTCATCATCACTGGGTGAAAAAAACGCGATATATGGCGGTGGGCCTAACCTTAAACTGGGGCTGACAAATGTCATTAAAAAATACCAACCCGACATGATAGGTATTGCTACAACCTGCCTGACTGAGACGATTGGTGATGATGTAGGAATGATACTTGGAGAATATAACCGGGAAGTCAACAGTCCTGAAAATCTGCCAACATTGGTCCATGTTCATACACCAAGCTATGCAGGAACCCATATGGAGGGTTTCCATGCCGCGGTTGCTGCAGTGGTTGACCAGCTTGCCGGACGCAAAGAAAATAATGATGCTATTTCCCTGTTGCCGGGCTTTGTGTCTGCCGCCGACCTGAGGTACGTAAAGGAAGTTCTGCACGACTTCGGAATGGAGGCAATGCTTTTGCCCGACTATTCGGAAACCCTGGACGGCCCGGCCCAACTCAAATACGACAGGATCCCGGCCGGCGGCACACCGGTTTCTGCAATCAGACAAGCAGGCAGCAGTCGAATGGTTATTGAGTTTGGCAGGACCATTGGTGACATGCAAACCGGTGGCCTGGTCCTGCAGGATAGATTTGGTGTTGACCGTTCGATTATCGGCCTGCCCATTGGGATCAATGAAACTGATCGTTTTTTTGAGCTGCTTTGCTCATTGAGCGGCCGGGAAATACCCAAAAAACACGCCATGGAAAGGGGGCGCCTGGTAGATGCCTATGTGGATGGGCACAAATATGTGTTTGGCAAAAAGGCGGTTGTGTACGGCGAAGAAGACATGGTTGTCGGCCTGACCTCCTTTCTTGCTGAGATCGGTATCCAGCCCGTGCTCTGTGCTTCAGGGGGCAAAAGCGGCCGTTTGGCCACTGCTATTTCAGCGGTGACAAAAGAAACGCTTCCTGAACAACCGCGAATCGAAGAAGGAATGGATTTTTATGATATTGCAGAAACTGCAGAAGATTTAGCACCCGATATGCTGGTCGGCCATTCCAAGGGATATCCACTAGCCAGAAAATTGAATATTCCGCTCATTCGGGTGGGATTCCCCATCCATGACCGGGTTGGCGGGCAGCGTATTCTACATCTGGGCTACCGGGGCGCCCAGCAACTTTTTGACTTGATTGCCAATGCACTTATCGCCAGGAAACAGGATATGTCCGATGTCGGCTACAGCTATATGTGATCATTAGGAACTTTTAACCTTTCTTTTTGAGGAGTAACGATATGTCGAAATGTAAAGATTTAGATTTCTCCAAGCATCCTTGTTTTAACAAGGAAGTAAAAGGCCAGTTCGGGCGGGTTCACCTGCCGGTGGCACCGAAATGCAATATCAAGTGTAATTACTGTAACAGAAAATACGACTGTGTCAATGAATCCCGGCCAGGTGTCACCTCAACGGTACTTAACCCTGAGCAATCTCTTGAGTATATGCGCCGTGTGCTGGAAAAGGAGCCGCGCATTTCAGTAGCCGGCATTGCAGGTCCAGGTGATCCTTTTGCCAACGGTGAAGAGACCATGGAGACCATGCGTTTGTTAAGGCAGGAATTCCCTGACCTTATTCTTTGCCTGGCATCCAACGGTATGGCTATCGGTTCCTATATTGAAGAATTGGCTGATATTGACGTTTCCCATGTCACCATAACCATCAACGCAGTGGATCCCGAGATTGGTGCAAAGATTTATAGCTGGGTGCGTGACGGCAAGATAGTTTATCAGGGGAAACAGGCGGCGGAACTGCTTCTTGCCCGGCAGCTTGAAGCGGTGAAAAAGCTTAAAGGGAACAATATTACAGTTAAAATTAATTCAATTATCATTCCTGGCATCAATGATCACCATATTATCGAGGTGGCAAAAAAGATGCAGGAGTTGGGCGCTGACCTATTGAACTGTATGGCACTCTTCCCCAATGTGGATACAGTCTTTGGCGATATTGAACAGCCCGGCAAGAATATGGTCAACGAAATCAGGAAAGAAGCGGAGCAGTATCTACCCCAAATGCGCCACTGCACGCGTTGCCGAGCTGATGCTGTGGGATTTCTTGATGATGATAAGACCGAGGAGTTCAGGGGGTGCCTTTCTGCCTGCGCGAAATTGCCAGCTGCTGCATTAGAGGCCCGTCCATATGTGGCTGTAGCAACCCTGGAAGGCATTCTGGTTAATCAGCACCTTGGCGAGGCCGAGAAGTTTCAGGTCTGGGAGAAAAAAGAAGATGTATACCGGTTGGTTGAGGAGCGCCAAGCTCCGGATCAGGGTGGTGGCCTGCGGCGCTGGGTCAGATTGGCCAAGGTGCTCGGTGACTGCCAGGCTGTTCTGACCAGCGGCATCGGTGCTACGCCGCACGATATTCTCAGCAAGTCGGGAATTAAGCCTCTTACCATGAACGGCTTTATTGAAGAGGGATTGAAACGGGTTTTTGAAGGAGAGGATGTGAGTATCCTGCAGGCCAGAAAGGAAACCTGTTCCAAGGGCGGATGCTCGGCTCAGGGCGGAGGTTGTCTATAAGAAGTTTGAAAATTTTAAAAACTAACATCGAGGAAAAAAATGAAAAACACATGGGAAAAAGTATTCGAGTATTCCTCCATGCCAGTGCATGGAACTTTATCAAGAAAACTTCGCAAGGGTGTGCAGCTGCAAATTAATGACGGAGAGACATTTAGAGAGGCAGTAATCTTTCTCGGAGAGGAATTTGTCCGCATAACTGTCGAGGAAAAATCAAAAGTTTCTAACACATACTATGACTGGGCCGGAATTTCTTCGGTCACAACATTTGGTCCCAAAGACTAGTAAGATTGGATTACGAAGAAAATTGTAAAACAGGAATTAAATTATGAAAATAGCAGTGGCAACTACAGATAAAATTACGGTGAATGAACATTTCGGCCGTACAGAAAACTTCTCTATATTCGTCATTACTTCGGATGGCCCTGTTAAGGTTGAAGAAGTGGGGGTAGAGCCTTTGTCGACCGGCAACAAGAATCACCCATTCGACAAGGAGCGGTTTCAATCCATCGCTGAGGCCCTTAAAGGATGCGAACGCGTATATGTGACCAAAATCGGCGAACGGCCAGCCGCAGAGTTGAAAAAAATTGGCATTGAGCCAGTTGTTTCCCAGGGTGAAATAAGCAGTATTGGCCCGGAAATATAAACCAGGGACAGGTTTTATTATGACTGTTATAACCGGCAATCTTCATATAAAGGTTGCTCTGCTGCTTTTTGTCAGTGGATTGTTTTTCTTCACGGTTGGCCTGGCAGCAGCAGGGCGGAAAGAGATACGGGTGGCTGTTGCCACCAATTTTATCCGGACAATGGATGAGTTTGCCTCACTTTATGAAAAGGAAACAGGTATCCGGGTAAAACGAAGCTCATCCGCCACCGGCATGCTCTATTCACAGATAGTAAACAGTGCTCCTTTTGATATTTTCCTGGCAGCTGATGAAGAAAGACCCGAGCTTCTTTATCTGCAGGGTTTGTGCGGCGAACCGTTTGTCTATGCCAGCGGCAGTGTCGTGCTGTGGAGCAAGAGGAAAGACCTTGCGGAGACAGAAAACTGGCGCCAGGTGATAGTACAGGAGGATATTTCGCGGATTGCCATGGCTAACCCAGAAACTGCTCCATACGGCGAGGCAGCAATGCAGGCCATAAAAAAGGCTGACCTTGAACAAGAACTGCATAAGCGCCTGGTGTATGGTCAGAACGTTGGCCAGGCCTTCCAGTATGGGCAGCAGGGAGCTGCGGACTTGGCCTTTGTAGCCATTTCATTTGCACTGTCAGAACATGGCAGAAAAGGAAAAACCTGGTTGCTGCCAGAGGCCCCGCCGGTTGTACAGAAGGGATGCATCTTGAAGAGCTCGATGCAAAGGCAGCCGGTGCAGGATTTTATTGCATATCTTCAAACTGACCAGGCAAAAATAATACTATCAGAATATGGGTATGAGTAACCCACTAAGACTATGGACCTGCAGCCGTTATATCTGTCAGCCAAGCTGGCGTTTTTTTCCACAACCATACTGATGCTTTTGGTTACACCCGTGGCATATGTTCTCGCCTACTTTCGGTTCCGCGGTAAGGTTTTGGTAGATGCACTTATCAGCCTGCCGTTGGTTCTGCCGCCAACTGTACTTGGTTTTTATCTACTGGTTGCCATGGGCCCAAAGTCACCGGTCGGCCAAGGATGGCAGGCTTTGTTTGGCGGTCCTCTGGTGTTCAGTTTTGCAGGCATTGTCATTGCCTCAATGCTGCACAGTTTGCCATATGCAGCCCAGCCGCTAAAGGCTGCCTTTGAAAAAATTGATAAACGGCTGCTGGAATCATCATATGTTCTGGGCGTATCACCAATTGCCACATTCTTCCGGGTTGTCCTGCCTAACTCAATCGGTGGGCTGGCAGCAGCAGCAATATTGGCTTTTGCCCATACCATGGGAGAGTTCGGCGTTATTCTCATGGTTGGCGGTTCTATCCCCGGGGAAACCAAGGTCGCCTCGATTGCCGTATTTGAACTGGTTGAATCACTTAAGTACAAAGAGGCCTGGGCATTGTCACTGGCACTGATGATAAGCAGCTACCTTGTATTGCTGGGGGTAAATTTTATTAATAGCAGGGAAAGATCATGATGCTTGAAGTAAACATCATAAAAAAGCTGCCGGATTTTACAATTGATCTGTCGTTCTGCTGTGAAGCCGGAAAGATGCAGATTATCACAGGACCATCCGGTTCCGGCAAGACTACCATTATGCGCATCCTGGCCGGGCTGGAACATGCTGACAACAGTTTTATCAGGTTCAATGGAATGGTATGGGAAGATACAGCCAGCAAAATTTTTATGCCTCCGCAAAGAAGAGAGATCGGTTATGTATTTCAGGAATACTCATTATTCCCGCACCTTACGGTTGAGCAGAATGTCGTCTTTGCAGCCAAAGATCCAAATAATGTTCAACAACACATTCGCTTTTTGGGAATTGATCACCTTAAAGGTCGTTTTCCCAAACAGCTTTCCGGCGGTGAGCGGCAGAGGGTTGCTCTGGCGCAGGCTCTGGCAAGGAAACCAAAAGCGCTTTTGCTGGATGAGCCTTTTTCTGCCCTTGATTTTGTGACCAGGGAAAAATTGCGCAGCACTCTGCTGGAATTGAAGGAGTCTGTCAATATCCCCATCATTCATATCACCCATGACATCAACGAGGGGATGCAGATGGCTGATGGCTTTCTACCTCTTGAAAATGGCCGCATCTCCTATGAATGGCTACCGGACAATATCAGGGATAAAGTGGCTCGTTGTCATAACCATGCCTGCCCAAGCGAACTCCCGCTAACTGCTCAGGAAAAGCCTGTCGGCCAGATGAATTCAACACTCAGCCGCCTGTTCAGCTGCTTTAGAACTTGCAACACCTGATGGTTTGTCATAATGAAAGGATTAATTGACAGCACATTACGGGAGGGAAGCCAGACATTCGGACTTGCCTTCAACCTGGCACAGAAGAAGGAGATCTTTGCGGGACTCTGTTCCGTGGGAATAGAGGAGATCGAGATAGGTATAGCCACACCGTTAGATGAAGATTTGCCATCATTAATCAAGTTCTGCAGGGGGCTAAATAGAACAAGGAGACTAGCCTTATGGTGCCGGTGCCGACATGAAGATATCGTCTTTGCCCGTTCTTTGCAGCCAGATGTGTTGTCCCTATCGATACCGGTATCTGATATTCATATAGAGAGAAAACTTAATCGTGACAGGCAATGGGCTCTCGAAACAGCAAGGAAATCAATCCTCACAGCCCGGCAACTTGGGTTCAAGGTTGTTTCTCTTGGCCTGGAAGATGCCACCCGTGCAGATCATGAGTTTTTAAAGGAAATTATCAAAACAGCGAATTCTTGCGATGTTGGCAGGATACGATTGGCCGACACCGTGGGTATAGCCAGTCCGCTTAAAATTGCCTCCCTGGTTCAATACGTAAAAAATCTCGGTCCCATGGAAGTCGGTGTGCATGCCCATAATGACTTCGGTATGGCAACTGCAAATAGCCTGGCAGCATTGGACGCTGGGGCGGACTGGGCTGATGCCACTGTTCTAGGGTTGGGAGAACGTGCTGGAAACGCCCGCCTGGAGGAGCTTGCCGGGTACCTGGCTCTGCAGAGGAGCAGGCGCTACAAGCTGGAACGACTAAAAGATCTGACCCTAAAAGTCGGCCGGATGTCTGGCAGAACCATTGAGCCGCATAACCCCATAGTCGGTGAAAAAATTTTTTACTGCGAAACAGGTCTGCATTTGCAGGGCCTCAATAAGGACACAGCAATTTATGAACCGTTCTCACCCAAAATTGTTGGTGCCACTCGTAAATTCCGGTATGGCAGCAAAATCGGTAAAAATGAGGTGCTGAGCTTGCTTGGGGAAATGAAAAAGACTGCTGCCAATATCAATGTGGATGAAATTGTCCTTACTGTCAGGAGAAAAGCTGGTGTACTAGGGAGACCCCTCAAAAGAAGAGAGCTTCTGTCATTAATTACATCTGTATTTAACAGCTAGCACATCAGAATGGCAAAGTTTGTTGGCCCTGTAATATTTATTGTTTTTCAATATGCATTTCATGTGCGATACGCGGCCAGGTTCGTACAGATTTTAAGTTTTATGCACAAAAATGCAGATTTAATTCAATAAGTTATTGATATCGGTTTTTTTGTTTCCGGCTTGATGATGAGATGGGAAATTTGGGTGAAACAGTGTGTTCCTATTTCAACACCTACATCACTGAAGGTTCTTTTGAGGTCTGAAAAGACTGAGAATGATGATTCAATAGATTGCAATTAATTACAGTATGGTAGCGTGAATGGTTCTTGAAATATCAATATGTCCAGTGGTTATATTGAGTTAAATTTTGTATTACAGGACTGAAGATTGTGGCAAGTTATCTTGAATTGCCTAATCTGTAGATTTCTATCACTATGTAGTACTTGATTAAATAGTTAGATGTATAATTTACATAGTGTTTTCTAACTGAAATACATAAAAATCAGGGTTCTTGGCATTTGTCTTTTAAACAAATCGGGCACTTAACATTTAAAATAAGAACCGTCTTTTTCCTTCATAGTAACAAAACAGCATCTCATAAAATATCCAAACCAGCCTACAATACCTAGAAGTTTGAAGCCATCCTCTAAAAAAATACGCGAGCCTCCTCCTATGTAAGATTCAATAAAAAACTGAAATTTATCAATGAACAATGATAACCCGAAAAAGACTAACGCGATTAGAAGAATAAAATATTCAGTTTTTAAGATACATCCTTTAAATGCTATCATCCAGAAAAATATCATTCCGGCATATCCAATAAATACAACCGATTCAGACACATCAAAATCTAGAGTATCTATAGTCTCGTGGAGAAGAAAAAAGTCGTCAAGTAAAAGAAGTGATGTTATAAGGCCTCCCCAAAACAAGAATGATGAGAACCGTCTCTTACCTTGGCTGTACTTAAATATTGCAGAACTAAACAGACATATAGCTGCGGAAGCAGACCATAATATGACTCCAAGGTTTGATGCTACCCCTATGAAAGGATTTATTTCAGCAACCGTAGCTGGATCACGGAATATCCTATGTATTGGTATGTCTACTGTTAGGTTTGCTACAACCACCCCTAATAAAAATAACAAAGGTAATAAATAAAGTACTAAGAGGTACCGTAGAAGTTTTATAGTTTGGGAAAATACTTGACTAAACATATCTAATTCTTTCATTTGTGATCTTGTCTCGAAAAAGTGAACACCTATGGGATTTATTTTAATGTTTAATTTTAATCTTCGGAACATAATATTATAAATTATATATTTTACTCCCATTTGGAAGTTATAAATTGTGCTTGTCAATAAGAATATTTATATAAAATATATTAGGGTTTTGATTTAGATAACCATAAATACTAAGCTAAATAATAAAGTACTTAAGCTTTCTGCTATACATCTTAATTCTTTTCAAGAGAGTGGAAAGTTCATATGTTGGCAAGTAATCATTAACTCCGGTATTCTATGGTGACCGTAACGTAACCTCCTCTTAAGCATCATACTGCTACAGCTAATTTTAAGTTATCAAAACCTGACAATTAAGTAATTGTTTTCAGCCAGAATAAATTAGATATTCGCATCTCCTATTAATTTTGAGCCAAAAATCTAAACAGATATTACTTAATGTATGGTATTTCATGCATACAGGGTAACGTTTTAAAATATTGAAGAATAATTATAATTCTCATTGTCTTCTGATTGCAAACTGAAGGGAAAACCATACATAAATAAAATCCGTTACAACATTTATATTCCTTCCATTTTTGTTTTTTCCTAACAAAACAATAAGTTAGTCGTTTCGCCGCAATCTGGCACCATTTTTGCTGTTTAAATGAGATTATTATGAAATTGAAGAACTGCTTTTCAGGCATAAGTCCAACAATTACCGGTAGCGAGTTGGCTGAAGAAGGACAAATATGGCTTGGACTTTTTGAGACCATAGAAAAAGTGCAAAATATTGAGATTGAACAGCAGAAAAGGGAGCTAATCTTCTAGAAAATACATTTCAGTCATGCAGAGAAGCAAAATACTGGTAGTTGATGACGACATAAACCTTTTAGATCTTATTCACATGAGATTGGAAACTTCAGGGTATAATGTCGTTGCAGCTAATCATGAAAATGTAGCAA
>Ga0111149_1067_pt1 | contig 11746 bp, 6 predicted proteins | sample DeeMarSeWOR28_12_FD_80400 | JGI IMG/M metagenome (GOLD analysis project Ga0111149, IMG submission 80400) | Desulfobacterales bacterium SG8_35_2
CAAGCGGGTTGTGGCAGCCGGCACAGTTTGAACTGTACAGGGCAGTACCGTCCGGCGGTGTTCCGGGGTCAACAACCGGTGGCGCCGGCAGTACATCGGCAATGGCCTGCACCTCTCCCTCAGTCAGGGTGCTTAGAAAGCCCATATAGCCCAAATTATTGTCAATTGCGTTCTGGATATCGGCTGCGGTTCTGCCTGGTTTTTCGGTTACATCCAGCGGCTGATGACAGGCGGCACAGTTGTCATGATACAGCAAAGCCCCATCATGGGCAGTGGAAGCAGGAACCCGCTGGCTGTATGATGATTTGACGTTTTCCACGCAGTTCTGCAGGGCATCCTGTTCCGCCTGCATGATTATGACCGGATCAAAGGTGCCGTTGTTGTTTGCCATTCCTTCCTGGGCCAGAGCAATAATGGTACGCAGCTCCGCCATTGCGGCATGGACAAAATCCTCAGGGATCAGCGGAGTCGTTACATCCGGGTCGTTGGCCAAAGCCGCGGTAATAGTCTCAAACTCACCAGTATTCAGTAGATTTACTATAATGTTCAGCATGGTATCAAAGATTGCGAGGTGAGCGGGATCATTCATCTCGATCAGTCCAGCCTCAAAGAGACCGGTAATTTCCATATAGGCGTTAACTGCCATGGAGGCCTGGAGCAGTGCAAGATCCTGATCGGTTACCTCGGCTGTTATATTGGACAGGCGGACCATTGGATCAGCGTAAAGGTCAGAGGTGGTCAGACTGGTCAGGCCGGCATCGTGCAATGCAGCAATAAGCTCTTCCGGTGTAATGCCGTTTGCCAGTAATGTGGTCAAGGGCGAGACTACTACTGGATTTTGGTCAGCAGCAGCGATCACACGCCGCAACATGCCTAGGTAGGGGGCTCCGCCATGCAGCCCTTTCTCAGTATCCTTCAGTTCAATGATAGAGCCCGGTGTTAAAGGGTCCGGGAAGACAAACACACCCAATGCATTTGAGGGCGAAGACTCCTGCAGAACCGCACCTGTGTCAGCATCTATTTCCTGGAAAACAGCACCCTCAATATAAGGGTCCACTGCAACACCTTGCATGACATCCCCTCCGGGTAAATTGACCGCAGAGTTGTTGCTGTCGCTGCAGGCTGCCAAAAACAGAATGATTAAAAGATAAAAGATCCATTTATGGGTACGATAATGGGTCACTGTAAACCTCCTCTTGTTGAATTGAGCGGCTTAGCCGCTTTAAAAAACACATGATAAAAATCCTGGCATAGCAGGAACTTTCTTGCACCTATCCATAGAAACCAGTTAATAGGAATCGTTATCAACTATAGCAAGTTGTGTGCCACATTGTGGCTCTTGTGACGATAGCAATACTATCGTCCTGATATATTTGAATAAATAAATTTTATGGAACGAAAGGCTCCTATTGGAGGGCAGGACAATGAGTCGCTTTATGTCTACACTGCACTTTCCGTTTTTGCTGAGTTGGCAAGAAATCTCTACTGCTGCAAAGGATTTCAGCGTGTATGTCTTTTCATACACATGGTGCAATTTTTTTTACTCCTCGGTAAAGCACGGTGACATCTTCACCATTGTCAGATGAATATTATTTGACAACGCGGTATTCCGAACAGTTGAGAATCATTATGCCGGAGGATTTATACGGAAGGGAAAGGCATCTATAAGTGCAGCAACTGGTAAAACTGCACCTTGAAAATGTAAATCTCCAGGGTGTTTCTTTAAGAAATTAACAACAACTTTAACGAGTTTTCCTAAATTGGCAGGCCGGGAACTACAAAATACAGGTGGGTCAAAACAGGCAACCGAACCGGCAAAGATTGTATGTAAATCATTGATGCCGGGAATAAAACCGGCACATACATTTGCAGGCGAGAAGTTGACAGGGAGGCTATTTATCAGAGAGATTAAAGATTTTTGCTCATGATGCTCAATGGGGCAGGGACCTGTAACGGGTTTTATTTAATGTATTCGGTTCAGCCCTGAAGTCATAGGTGTCTGGGTGCGAATTTCATTTTCGGCCTGAGATTCTTTTTCTGCAGCTCGGGGCAGCAGTATATGAAAAGTCGTTTCTTCCGGACTGCTGTCATACGAGACACAGCCGCCATGATTCTGTACTATACCTGCTACAGCGGCAAGACCTAGGCCGCGTCCCAGTTGTTTTGTCGTGTAAAAAGGCTCAAATATTTGGGTGGAAATTTCTGCAGGGATTGCAGGACCTGTATTGGTAATGTCTATCGATACATAGCTGCCTTCAGGGTGAATATTATGAAAGAAACATTCCCAATCGGTTTCCTTGATTACATTGCTGGTCTTCACAGCCAGAGAACCGCCCGTCTCTTCCATAGCTTCAAAAGCATTTGTAAAAATATTCACCAGCATCTGTTTCATCTGGTTGGGGTCACCCAGAATAGGCCAGAGATCATTGGCCAGGGTATGGGAAATCTTAATTTTTGAAGCCTCGCCTGTATGCGAGAATTTCAAGGTTTGCAGAATAAGAGAATTGATAACAATATGTTCAAGCTTATACGTGCCTCCCTTGGCATAAGCCAGCAGCTGGGTGGTAAGATCGCTCATGCGGTGGGCAGCACTTCCTATAGCTTCCACAATGCCACACTCATCCTCTTTTGGGGCGCTTCCCATCTGCAAAAGGTCGACATTACCGATGACAGTACCAAGGAGATTGTTGAAATCGTGCGCAATACCCTTGGCAATGAGAGCGATGGACCGGTCTTTCTGCTGCTGAAATAGCCGGGCCCGGAATTCTTTTTCCTCTTTTTCCAGGCGTAATTTTTCCGTAATATCGCGTCCTACTTCAATAATACCGGAAATTTCGCCATCAGTTCCTATGATTGGCGAGGCACTGATTTCTACAGAATATTCAGTGCCGTCTGCCCGTTTGTGTTTGTGTATCAGGGTCACCGGTTGTTTTGTCTCAAGAACCTTTCTCAGGGGGCAGGGATGTTCATCACCATGGCAGGGTTTGTCTGCCTGATGTGAAACCTGGTAGCACAGAAGCGATTCTGATAAGGGCAGATCAAGATCATGCACTTTTGTAGCTGCCTGGTTTATGAGGCGTATACGGTAGTCTCTATCGATAACCATAATGGATTCCGTCACGCCGTCAATGATTGACTGGAGGAATGCTCTGGTGGCCTCCAGTTCATTTTGCACCTGTTTCAGTTCTGTAATATTGTGAGCTACTCTGACAGAGCCTATATAGTTGCCCCTGTCGTCATGAAGCGGGGAGATGCTGACAAGGTAATGGGCATCGGGGTGTTCTTCATAAATTTCAACAGATTGTCCGTTACAGTAAGCAGCAATGGATTCAGGGGATGTAATTTCATCGGGATTTTCCTTTCCATGGACAAGCATGTAGAAGTTTTTACCGACAAGAGCTTCCCGGGAAGAGTTAAGGTGCTGTGCCATACTCTTATTGACGCGCATGATTTTGTTGCTGCTGTCAAGTATTGTGATCATGTCCGGAACAGTATTGAATGTCTGCTCCCATTCCATCTTGGCCCGGGAGATTTCCTCCTGCGCCAATTTGCGTTCCGTTATGTCACGGGTAATGATCTGAAGTGCGGGCTTATTATCAAAGGTGATAGGTTTTTCTGAAGCCTCGATGGCAATGGTGGCGCCGCCCTTTAAAATACCGGTAGTTTCATACCGGGTTTCTGACAGATCGCTTGTGCTGTTGCGAGGCCGGGGACTATTATTTTGCAGGGGAAGCTTTGCCCCCTGTATAAGGGAATCAATGTTCATATCTAACAATTCATCATACTCAAAGCCAAAAATTTGCGGAAAGACCTTATTGACCCACTTGATCTTCCCATCGATTACGACTGCTACACCATCTGCAATTTCTTCAGACAAATTACGGAATTTTTTCTCACTTTCTATGAGTGATTCCTCTATCTCCATCCGTTTTTCAAAATCCTGCTTCATGTATATGGAAAAAATATACAGCGAGAAAATGGGAAATATGAAAAAGAGGAAGGCCGGCGGGAAAAGGATTTCGGCAAAATACTCAAAGCGGTCGAAGTAATTGGTCACCCCTCCCTCTCTGAGGACATTTGAAACTCCAACAAGAAAATAAATAAGCAGGAAAAGGGAGAGGAATATTCTTGAGGGGTGGCCTAGAAGATTTTTCTGAATACGGAATGCCAGAAGCAAAGCCAGGCCGAAACCGATGGTGGAAAAAATATGGAAAATGAGAGTCAGATCCACTTACGGAGTTTCCTTCAGGATTGAGGCATACGCATCCCGGCTAAAACGGTTTTGCCAATAGTGGTATTTATTTTTAAAGAGGACATTCATCCAGTAAAAATCAATGCAATGAATAGACCAGGAAAGCAAAAAATGTCAAGCCAAATTGGATAATTATTCAGAGGTATAGCTCTTAAAAAATTTCGTGATTATAATAATGGCTGCGGGGAAAAATTTGTTGCCCAGATAGAAGACGTCGAGGCTGTGCAGTTCATTTTTTTGGCCTTTTGGTGCCAGAGATAATTAAATGCATACATTTCAATTAGTTACAAAATATAACTAATTAATGTTTGTTCTGCAATCTGGGTGATGAAAGGAAAATGTTAGTGAGTTTTCACAGGGTTGCAGCTCTGGAAAGGCGGGGAAAATGATTGAATGCCCATTCATAAAATTCTCTTTTTTGCTTGCAATTTAAGAAAATAACCGTATATTCGGTTTGCCACACAAGTGTTGCATTTTTCCTGAAATATGTTGCAGAAAATGGATAAAGCCACACATCTGGAGTATAAGATCCGCCTCAGAACAGAGGATGTCAGGCAGTAAGAAAAATATGCAGAAGGTATAATGATGTTATATGTTGCCATTTTTTTGATTCCTCTTCTCCTGATGTTTATGTATGCCACGATAAAGATGGTTCCGCAGTATGAACGCGGCGTTGTTTTCCGATTGGGGAAGGTTCGGGTTCCCAAGGGCCCGGGTGTCGTGGTTGTCATTCCCGTACTGGAGAGAATTCTACGCGTTGATATGCGGACCATTACCCATGATGTGCCGGGACAGGACATCATTACCAAGGACAATGTTTCAGTGCGGGTAAGCGCTGTTGTTTATTTCAGGGTTGTTGATCCTATCAAGGCCTCGATTGAAGTGGAAAATTACAAGGTTGCAACTTCTCAGTTGGCCCAGACCACTCTCCGGAGCGTATGCGGCCAGGAAGACCTGGACCATATTCTTTCTGAACGTGATGCCCTGAACAAGAAAATGCAGGAAATACTCGACCATGAAACAGAGCCATGGGGCGTACAGATAAGCAAGGTGGAATTGAAGGAGATAGATCTGCCGGAAAGCATGCAGCGTGCCATGGCACGCCAAGCTGAGGCGGAAAGGGAGCGGCGGGCGGCAATTATCAACGCAGACGGGGAATTACAGGCTGCAGTCAAACTCTGTGAAGCTGCCAGTCTTATTGCCAAGGAACCTGCATCCCTGCAGCTTCGTTATTTACAGACCATAAGAGAAATAGGCGTTTCCGGCAAAAACACAACGTTACTGCCTGTGCCCATGGATTTATTAAAGAATCTTATACCCAAAGATCATTAAAACCAAGGTTAGAAGGATCATGCTAAAAGTTACGGAAAAACAAAACTGGTTGAAGTTCCTGCTTATTATCTTTGCACTGCTGCTGGCAGGTCTGGCGCAGAACGCAGCCGCCATGACAGATGAAGACTGCCTTGACTGTCATACCGATCCGGATCTTACCGTTGAAGTTGACGGCAAAACTGTGCAGTTGAACGTTGACGGTGATAAGTACTTCAAATCTGTCCATGCGGATAACGGTTGTGTTTCCTGCCATGAAGAGGCGGATGTGGACGATGCTCCGCACCCATATCCCATGGCACGGGTTGATTGCGCCAACTGCCATGATGATGTTGCCGAGATTTTTGCCAACAGTCTGCACGGTCAGGCACTTGAGAAAAATGATCCCTATGCCCCGAAATGCATAGACTGTCATGGCAAGCACGATATCCTTTCACAGCAGGATAAGAATTCACCCACTTATATAATGAATGTGCCCTTTACCTGCGGTCGCTGCCACCAGGAAGGCAGCCCCATGACCCTGACCCATGATATCCCCAAGAAGAATATCCTGAAGAACTTTTCCATGTCCATTCACGGTGAGGGGTTGTACCGCAAGGGTTTGACCGTGACCGCCGTATGTTCCAGCTGCCATACGGCCCATAATGTCCTGCCCCATACAGACCCGAATTCCACAATCAGCCGTTTGAATGTAGTGAAGACCTGCATGAAATGTCATGCAAATATTGAAGAGGCCCACACCAAGATCGTCCGGGGTGAATTATGGGAAACTGAACCGCATAAAGTACCGGCCTGCGTCGAATGCCATGGACCGCATCAGGCCAGAAGAGTTCTTTATGAAGACAGCCTGAACGACCAGTTCTGTCTGAAATGCCATGGCAATCCTGACCTGAAGATGATCATGGCCAACGGTGATGAACGAAGTCTCTTTGTCAATGTCGAGGATTTCGAGCATTCGATTCACAAGGAGAAGCGTATCGCCTGCGCCAAGTGCCATGTCAACGTCGATCACCAGAAAAATCCGGTCTGCAAAGATTCAGGCAAAGTGGACTGTTCCATCTGCCATGCCCAGGTGGTTGACCTTTACAATAAAAGCACCCATGGCATGCTGGCCGCCAAGAATGACAAGAATGCGCCGGTCTGTTCGGATTGTCATGGATCGCATGGCATAATGTCCAGGTCCAATTCTGAATCCCCAATATTTGCCCGCAATATTCCTGACCTCTGTGGCAGCTGCCACAGGGAAGGGGAAAAGGCGGCTCTGCGCTATACTGGGACGCAGCATGATATCATCAAGCACTACCAGATGAGTATCCACGGCCGCGGATTGTCGCAATCAGGACTGATGGTTTCAGCCACCTGTACCAACTGCCATACGGCGCACAGCATGCTGCCGGCATCCAATCCGGAATCAAGTGTCAACCGGAACAATATCATAAAGGCTTGCGCCCAGTGCCATTTGGGCATTGCTGAAAAGTTCACTTCCTCGATCCATAGTCCCACGGTATCCAAGACGGATAAAAAGCTGCCGGTCTGCAATGACTGTCATACCTCGCATACCATCAGCCGTCATGATACTGCCGGCTTTCGCGGTTTGATCCTTGATGAGTGCGGCACCTGCCATGAACATGAAACAGACACCTATTTTGAAACATATCATGGTAAGGCGTCTATGCTTTCAGGCGGCGAGAAAACAGCCAAGTGTTCCGACTGTCACGGATCACATGACATCCTGCCGGCATACTACTCGGAGTCCCGCCTGAACCGGCGCCACGTCGTGGAGACCTGCAGGAAATGCCATCCGGGCTCCAACAGGAAATTCACCGGCTATCTTACCCATGCCACCCATCATGACCGGGATAAATATCCCTACCTGTATTATACGTTCTGGAGTATGACCGGACTGCTGGTCGGCACGTTTGCCTTTTTTGGTATCCATACCCTTTTCTGGATACCGCGGTCATTCAGGGAGCGTTTCAAGAAGCGTCGTGAACACAGCCGTGAGAATATATTGAAGAAGGATGATTCAGCATAAATAAAAAGAGCTTTAGGGCAATTTGAATGCAAACAGAAATGTCGGCAGAGCCGAGAATTTTTGAGAAGGAAGATTTATCATGGAGAAGCCACAAGTAGAATATGTCCAGCGTTTCACAATGTTTCCCAGATTTCTGCACTTTCTGGTAATCATCAGTTTTCTGACCCTTGCTGTCACAGGGATGGCACTTAAGTTTGCCTCTGAGCGCTGGGCAGAAATCGTTGCTGCTTTTTTCGGCAGTTTTGAGGTGTTGGGTGCCCTGCACAGGTTAATGGCCATTGTCACCTTTACCTATTTTGCCTTGAATTTCGTGCTCATGTATCAGAACTGGAGAAAGTCAGGCAAGTCAATGATCCAGTTTATGCTGCAGAAGGACAGCATGATCCCCAATCTAAACGATGCCAAGGAACTGATACAGACCTTCAAGTGGTTTTTTGGTATGGGGCCGCAGCCGCAATACGGGCGCTGGACCTACTGGGAGAAGTTTGACTACATGGCTGTCTTCTGGGGTGTTGCAGTCATCGGTTCTACAGGGTTATGCCTCTGGTTTCCTGAAATTTTCACCCTGTTTATTCCAGGCTACTGGATAAATATCGCCACCATTATCCACAGCGATGAGGCCCTGCTCGCATCAGGCTTTATTTTTACCATCCATTTTTTCAATACGCATCTGCGCCCAGAAAAATTCCCCATGGACCCTGTTATTTTTACCGGTACCATGCCATTGGATGAATTGATGCATGAGCGCCCGCGGGAATATGCCGAACTGGTTGCTGCCGGCAAGCTTGACGAGATCAAGGTGGCCCCGACTCCGCGCTGGTTTTTTGTTGTATCCCATATTTTTGGATTCACCGCGTTAGCTATCGGCCTGTCTCTCGTTGTATCCATTATATACTCCATGATTTTTCTGTATGTAAAATAGGTAATTTTGCGTACATAAAAATTGTTGAGGTTTAAAACCCCCTTTGTTATATAAGGGGGTTTCTTTCATGTGTTGACCTAGTTTGCTACCTTGTGGTATACAGTTCACCCTGATGCAGCAATGAACCACCAGGTTCCTGCCGGGTTGTATGTATCCTGGTCATGATGGCTATTTAAGGAAAATCTAAATATAGTTTGAATGTATTAAGAAGATATTGAAGGAGCGTTGAGACAATGGCTGAGAACGAAACAAAACAGGAAGGACAAACTCCTCCAAGCGGCGACCCCAAAAAGTACAGGGGGCCTTGGGGCCATATTATCCGTGGTATGTGGCGTACACCCCTCGGCATGTTCGGTGTAGTCCTGACAACTGTCAGTATCACCCTGATGATCCTTGGCATGGTTGTAGATCTGCTGGGAATCATCCACAATCCCTATGTGGGGATCATAACCTACATGGTCTTGCCGGGCGGTATGATTATGGGGTTGACCATCATTCCTATTTCTGCCTGGCTTCGAAGAAGACAATACCATAAATATGGCATCGTTAAAGAGCACCTGCAGATCAATCTTAGCGATCACAAACACCGCAGCTTTATCATCGGTTTCATAATTATAACGATTGTTAACATAACAATTCTGGTTCTCGTTGGCTACGAAGGCTACCATTTTACAGATTCTCCCTATTTCTGTGGTATGGTATGCCATGATGTCATGGCGCCGGAATATACAGCTTATCAGCGTTCTCCCCATGTCAAGGTTGCCTGTGTTGAGTGTCATATAGGGCCGGGGGCAGAGTGGTTTGTCCAGGCCAAGATTTCAGGTCTGCGTCAGGTACTCGCAGTTATTGCTGACAGCTACAGCCGGCCTATACCGGCACCTGTTGAACATTTGCGGCCTGCCAGGGATACCTGTGAACAGTGCCACTGGCCTGATAAGTTTCACGGCAAGAAGATCAAGATATTCAACCATTTTACAAATAAAGACCAGGCAAACCCGGAGGTCAATGAAATGGCCCTGCATATCGGCGGCCATAACCCCCAGACCGGAGAGTTTGAGGGCATCCACTGGCATGTGAGTAAAGATGTGGAGGTCAGCTATCTATCGGTTGATGACAAGCGTACCCAGGTTGCGAGGGTCAGGGTCAAACGTCCTGACGGCTCTGAGGAGGAATTTGTCAAGGAGGACATCGAGGTTCCTGAAGGAGAAGAACTGGAATGGCGGGTCATGGACTGTATCGACTGTCACAACAGGCCCACCCATATCTATGACATGCCTGATGAGGTCGTGGATTTCGGCCTGCTCAGCAAAAGGATCAACCCGGAAATTGCAGGAATCCGTGAGGACAGCCTGATAGCTCTGCAACGGGACTATCCGACCAGGGAAGAGGCTGAAGCCAGGATAGGTGAGCACCTGCTGTCCCTGCAGAAGCTGCGTGGCGAAAAGCAGGCAGAAGAAAATATCGAGGACATCCGGGAGGCGGGTGAATACCTGGTTGAATCCTACCTGAATAATATCTGGCCGGAGATGAATGTTACCTGGGGAACATACCAGGGGCACTTAGGTCATAAGTACTTTGATGAAAGCGGTTTCGGCTGCTTCCGCTGCCATGACGAGGAGCATACCTCCGAGGCCGGCAACTATATCACGATGGACTGCGACCTGTGCCACGATGAGCCGGAGTAACAGGCAGTTTTCAAGAAAAAATAAAAATCCCCGCTACTCTTAGAGCAGCGGGGATTTTTTTTGGTCAGCTTTCTTGAGTCGATCGTTATGGTGCGGGATACCAGGTTGCATTGATGTGTTCCACGTTTATCGGGTCACCGTGACATGTCCCGTTGCAGGTCGTGTTGTCGCCCGTGGAAACCGCTGTTATATCATCGTCAGGGTGGCTATATAAAAATCGCACATCCGCCGGGCTGGATAAATCAAAATGTGCGCCTGTCCCGATGCCGGCCGCGTTATGGCAGCGATCGCAGGTATAGTCGTGATCCTCATGTCGCCCCTGGCGGTTGGGCCGTATGTTGCCGGCCGGAGCGTTGCTGTCTGGCGGCAGATTATGGCAGGAAATACAGCCGCTCGGGTTGTCCAACGGGTCATTTGTATGGCAGGCAGTACATGCCGGGCCTACGCCACCATCTGCCACCCCTCCGAGATTGACACCATGACAGAGAGTGCACATGGTCATGAACTTGGTCACATCTATATCCCCATGTCTGTAAATGCCGTCATACCAATGCACTTTATCCCGAAGCCCAAACGAGGGATGGGCAGTTCCGTCGTTGTGGCAGCCCTCGCAGCCGTTGTTGCCAGCGGAAACGATACCTTCGTTGAAGCGAAGATTGGCACCGGCCTGGGTGGCGTGGCAAATCCGGCAGTCAGCCAAGCCGTTGGCGAAGGCCGCTGTCAGTCCTTTTGCAGCGAGACCGTGATTAAGGGGGTTGAAAAATGTTTGATCCACCGGGTGGGGGACTGCTTCGCCAAAACCAAAATCTTTTGATTTTACCGGCAAACCGGAATCAGAGAGCTGATGGTCAATATCGTTGGCATGACAACCACTGTTGCAGCCAAAATCAGCCTCGTTGTAGCCCGTGCTTGAATTCATGTCTAGCCATCCGTCCCAGTGGTCACCAATGGTATCAGTACCCTTGTCAAAGAGCAGATACTCAGCAGTAACAGCAAAACTGGAGCCGGTGTCAGATTCCTTCATGCCGTGGCATAAAACACAGCTTTCATGCTGTAAGACAGCAGCAACATTACCGTGGTTCACACCGGTATCGGTTGCAAGATCGGCACTTCCGTCCGGCGGAAGTCCATGACAGAAAGCGCAGTCAAGGGTAAAGTCAGTTGTTGAATCGTGGCAGCCGAGACAACTGTCACCGGTCCCGCCAATGCCGTCAAGGCCTGCACCATGACAAAGCGTACACGCATCCTGGATAGTACCTGCAGAGTAATGGAACGTGTCATTGGGGCCGGCCCAGTTTACGGGATGGGCATAGTTTATGCCGTGGCAGGCCTCACAACCGGTACCGGCAACACTGTTGATGCCGATGTTAAAACGGGGATTGCTGCCGGGTCCACCGGGCTGGCCGTGACAGGCCTGACAAACTCTCAGGTTCGCCTTGGCATCAGGGCCGTGGTTTGCGCCGTCCAGATAGGTCCCATCCAGCGGATGAGGCGCCTGGCCGTCAGGGTCTTCGGGAGCTGCA
>Ga0111149_1091_pt1 | contig 11323 bp, 11 predicted proteins | sample DeeMarSeWOR28_12_FD_80400 | JGI IMG/M metagenome (GOLD analysis project Ga0111149, IMG submission 80400) | Desulfobacterales bacterium SG8_35_2
GAATACTCGAGACCAGAATTTCAGCCAGCCTGTGTCTCCTGATTATTATCTCAGCTATAGCTTTGCCTTTATTGGCAAGACTTATCTTATCCTGATTCCGCACTACTAACTGCTGTTGTTCAAGATCATCAAGATCTGCATCAGTGAAATCCACAGATGATCTTTTTCTAACGGCTTCAATTGTATTGTTCTGTCTATCACCAACAGACCAGATAGATTCAAGGATCTCTTCCTGTTTCTCATTTAGCATGCTGTATCTCCTTCTTATAACTTTTTTAGGAGCATGGGTTTTATATTATGATAATTTAAGTAAAAGTAATTCCCAAGGCAAGGCAGATATGATTGACCAGGCTGCCCATCAGGATAGCGTAAACAACTACTGTGGAAATTATCAAGACGGCTGTTTTTTTTCCTCGTTCTTTGAAGAGGACAAGTATGGCATTGATGCACGGGGTTAAAAAAGTCATAATAAGGAGGTTCACAACAAGCTGAAGGTTGGTGTAGATTGTGCTTAAATGTTCAAGTTCTGTTGCGCCTGATTCTCTTCTTATAATGGTCTTGATAAAGACCTGAGCACTTTTTTCCGGTAGGCCCATTAGGTTATTTGTAAGAGGGCGGAGTAAATTCTCAGTAATCTCCAACCCGCCTATTCTTTCAAACAGAAAGACAAAAAGAGAAGCAAAAACAAAAACAGGCACCGCTTCTTTGATAAAAAAATAGGTTTTCTGCATGGCTGGGGAATTATCTTGTTGGCCACAAAGCCGGCAACAAAGGTTTGGACAAAAATAATGCCAAAAACAGTTAGGGTCGCAGAAAACGGCATTTTATCCAATATTACGAGCATAACCGCTATAAGAGGTGCACATGGCATCCCAAGCAGGAGAAGGAAGGTGGCAATGTTTTTTTCTTTTTTGGTGTCAAGCAGGCGTGTGGTAAGTATTGCCATGGTGACGCAGGAGAATCCCATGACAAGTGGGATAACGCCTTTACCGTTTAAGCCCATTTTCCGGAAGACTTTATCAAGAAGGATCGATAAGCGGGGCAGGTATCCAGAACTTTCCAGTATGCCGAAAACGAGGTAAAAACAGAAAAGAACCGGCATAACAAGCCCCAATGCGAGAAATACACCGGTAGGGAGAATGCCGAAATCAGGATCAACAAACATATCTCGGAAAAATTGACTTGGAATGGGCTCAAGGAACTTCGCCGTCCAGGGAATTAAAAAGCCTTCAAAAATTACACCGTTTATTTTATCCACCAGGAAGGTGGCCCCAAAAGAGCCGACAAAAAGATAAACCAGAACCATAACAGCTATAGCAATGGGGATGCCGGTATGAAGCCGGGTGCACGAGTCGCCAAAGGTCATCAGGTATGGATTTTTGCGAGGCGGCTCAATTTCCTGGATTTCTTTAACGATCTGTTCAGCTTTTTTGTTGTAAAGATTTACTATCAGGGCGCGGAACGTTTCGGTATCTTCCTTGCGATAGTCGGCAGCAAGACTCTTGAGTTCTTCAACAAGTTCTGGGCTGAATTTTTTGGTCAGGTAGCCTTCAATTGATTTGTCTCCTGCCAGAAACAGGAGCCCTATAACTTGAGGAGAAAGGTCTGAATCCTTGCAGAGTTTTTTAATGATATCGATGAAATTATTGACCCATTCAGGATAATTGACAAGCTTTTTAGCTGTTCGTGGAGACTTCAGTTTTGCGAGGATCTTTCGGACGCCTATTCCTTCTCTGGCGATTGAAGTGCATATATCAACACCAAGTATGTTGGAAAGTTTTTCAAAGTCTATTGTAATTCCTCTGGCTTCAGCCTCATCAATCATGTTGATATCAACCAGCATGGGAAGGTTATATTCCGCATACTGCAGCGCTATTGCCAAAGAACGTTTCAGGTTTTTGGCATCAGCCACCAGAAGAATAGACGAAATTGGCAAAAAAGAAATTTGCGGGAGTAAAATGTCACGCGATACCATTTCATCTTCATTGGCAGAAAAAATGGAGTATATGCCCGGTGTATCATATACTGTTGCATTTAAGGATTTTATTTGTCCGGCGGTAAGAGAAACCGTGGTGCCTGGAAAATTCATGCTGGCAGCTTCCGTATTGCATAGCCAGGAAAATAAACTGGACTTACCTACGTTCATATTACCGACAATGGCTATTCCCGGAGTTTGTAACGCGGTTGGTTGCTCGTTGCTATGATTATGGCATTCAGGACAGTGTTTCAAGGCGGATAATTTTCCAGAAAGGGTATATAGATAGAAAATATTTGTCAGGAAGAGAAAATACTTGGTGTCAATTAGTTTTCAGTACAATTTTATTTATTATTACGTTTCAAAAATAAGACTACCGTTTCTGTCTGTCAATGATTTTTTTTGGATTAGCGAATAAAATTAGGCTATCCTAATATTAATGGGAGTGAAATTTTTCAAAGCGTTGATTATTTTTTGTTTTTTTAAAAGAGAGCCAGTAAGTTATTTGCTGATGTAAATTTGAGTTTTAAATGAACACGGATATTTTTTCATCTAGCTTATGAATCCTTTAGATATATTGCAAAGAACGCCAAAAACCAACTGTGGTGAATGCGGTCATCCTACCTGTTTGGCTTTTGCAAGTGACGCGGGCTGGTCTGGATGTTACCTGCTGTCCGTATATTGATCTGACCGGCTTGGAGAATAGATCAGAAACATCAAGCAAAGACCTCGAGAATCTCGCTGAAGAGGTCACTACTGAGCAAGATCTGTCGCTGATTCAGCATCTGCAGAAAAAGGTAAAACCACTTGATTTTGGTTCTGTTGCTTCTTCGCTCGGTGCCCAATGGCATAAGGATAATCCGGAAGTTTTATATCTGCGCTATCTGGGACAGAATATTGTACTTGGGAAGACGGGTATACTTTTGGACAATGATATAGCAGTTGACCCCAGGGATCAGATTCTCCTCTATAACTACGTGTATTCAGGAGGCGGCAGAAAACCTGACAATAACTGGATCGGTATGGAAAGCCTGCCTAATTCCATTTCCAAGGTCAAGACATTGGCCACCTATTGTGAAAAAAGAATTGCTGAGCATTTAGCAGGTAAACCGGCCAATATTTTAATGGATTTAGGGAAGCATCTTGATGCACATGAGAGCCCGGCAGAACTCAGTTCCAGCGCCACATCTTCACTGGTTGTCCCTGTTTTGCCCATGGTCCCTCAATTTCTCCTTTTTTGGGCAGAAGAACCCGAAGATGGCTTTGAAGCAAAAGCCAAAGTTCTTTTTGATCATCATGTTCTCGATTTTCTTGATCTGGAATCGTTAGTCTTTTCTGCAGAGCGTTTGGCGGAAAGGATAGTTCTATTAATAAAGTATCATGAACAGCATCAATAATTTACTGTTACGCAGTAAAGTTGAAGTGGATGAAAAGTTTTCAGGATTTTATATAATTATGTATCGGTTTAAGCATAGCAAAAGGAGTTGTGATGGGAAAACCTGTTAGCATGACCGGCTTTGGCCGGGGAGAAGCAAACAGCAAAGGATGTTCCTGGGTAGTTGAACTTCGGGCTGTTAACCACCGCTATCTTGACATCAGCATAAAGTTACCGAGACGTTTCATGAGTTGGGAAGAGAGGATTAAAAAGGAAATAACCTCCTACCACATTCGTGGTCGTGTTGATGTTTATGTGAGCTTTAATGACGAAGGTATTGAAACTGCAAGATTGAAGACTAATCTGCCATTGGCAAGGGAATATCTGGCCTGCCTGAAGGAAATTCTGGATGAACTTTCAATCCAGGGAACGCCTGATTTGGCTATGCTGGCATCATACCGTGATATAATAACTCCTCTTGATGATGAAACAGGTGTAGATCTGCCAGAGGAATTCTGGTCGACTTTACAGGAGGCATTACGAGGAGCCTTGCAAGAGTGTCAGAATATGAGACAAAGCGAAGGGCAGATACTCCAAAAGGATCTTTTTGCACGTTTGAACAGCTTTCAGCAGAAGATAGATGCTATACTACAGTCCCTGCCTCAGATAATTGAAAAACGGGAGGATAGTTTAAGAGAACGTCTTGACATTCTTCTGTCCGGAGTAGATATTGACCCGGTGCGTTTAGCCCAGGAAGTGGCTGTCCTTGTTGATAAAACAGATGTGAGTGAAGAAATTGTCAGGCTTCGCAGCCATGTTGAACAATTTCAAGGCTTTCTTGAACTGGCCGAACCGGTCGGCCGGAGACTTGATTTTCTGTTACAGGAATTCCTCAGGGAAGTGAATACCATTGCTTCAAAGATCAGTGATGCTGAAACGGCCCACATGACTGTCGGCATGAAAAATGATCTTGAAAAAATACGTGAACAGGTCCAGAATCTGGAATAGGAGAAAGAAATTATGGATGGCAGAATGATCAATGTGGGATTCGGCAATTCGATTGTCGCAAGCAGAATAGTGGCTGTGGTAAATCCGCATTCCTCTCCCATGAAAAAATTAAAAGACGAGGCCAAGCGAAACAGTCGTCTCCTGGATGTGACGGAAGGCAGGAGAACCCGTTCCATTATAATTCTTGACAGTAACCATGTTATTCTTTCTTCGGTACAACCTGAAACCATAACACTGCGTTTTGCTCCTGCAACTGCCCAGCAGAATATTTCAGGTGAAGAGTAATAAACGTACCATGGTCAAAGGCAACATCTTCATAATTTCTGCTCCTTCCGGGACCGGCAAGACAACGATACTCAAGAAGATTATCGCTGCGGTGGATAATGTTGCTTTTTCTGTTTCTCATACAACCAGGGCTCCAAGATCAGTGGAACGGGAAGGAGTAGATTATTTTTTTATAGATAATGATAGGTTTGCAAACATGCGGCAGCAGGGTCTTTTTCTTGAATGGGCCGAGGTACATGGTAATATGTACGGCACCAGCAGTAGAGTGGTTCAGGAAGCAACTGAACAGGGGCTGGACCTTATTCTCGATATTGATGTCCAAGGTGCCCGGCAGGTAAAGGAGAAACTGGGAGATAAAGGGCTTTTCATCTTTATTGCACCCCCGTCTCTTCAGGAACTTGCACATAGGCTGGCAGGCAGATCAACAGAAACGGAAGCTGTTATCGCAATGCGCCTGAAGAATGCCGGAGAGGAGATGAAAAGCATGGATCAATATGATTACGTCATTATCAATGATAGCCTGGATGAGGCAGTTGAGATTTTAAAATCAATCATCATTGCTGAAAGAAGCAGAGATAGACGTAGTCTTTCCGGAGCGCCTCTTAATTTTATTTTTTAAACAACTTCTAATGCCCAAACCTTCCTCGCAAAAATACTGCAACAGCTCCTGTAAGAAAAAATCACGCACCAGGTCTTATGCTCAGACAGAATCTGTCTGGGGTATTCATCCGGTATTGGAGGCCCTGAAGATGTGTCCACAGGCAATCCAGGAAATTTCTGTGGCAAGAGACAATCAGGGCCAGAGGCTGAAGCAGATTATAGAGATGGCCCGGCAGAATGGTATTCCCGTCAGGGAAGTTTCCGGCAGGATTAAAGCAGAGCCCAATAATCCTGATCAACCATCTGATCATGAAAGTTCGCAGGTGGTTGCGGCCCGAATCAAGCTGCCTGCTCTGACACTTGCTGAGTTGCTCCAGAAACTTAAAAGTGTTGCAGGGCCTCCTCTCCTCCTTGCCCTTGATTCTATCCAGGATCCACATAATCTTGGAGCCATTATACGTTCCGCGGTTGCCGCCGGTGTCCACGGCATAATTCTGCCCAAAGACCGGACTGCTTCAATAACAGGGACAGTGATAAAAGTTTCGGCCGGCGCCGTATACCATATTAATATCTGCAGGGTAACCAACCTTGTAACCAGTTTTAAGGAACTTAAGGAGCATGGCATCTGGATATTTGGCACCACAAAGGATGCAACCCAATCAATATATGATGCCGATTTAACCGTGTCGGCATGTCTTGTGATCGGCGGTGAAGGAAAGGGACTGCGGCCCTTGGTTGCCAAACAGTGTGATCTGCATATTACAATTCCGATGCAAGGTTCCCTGGATTCGTTGAATGCATCTGTAGCAGCTGGAATCGTCCTGTTTGAAATTGTCAGGCAAAGAAGGGACCAGCCGGGGTAACTTTTCATCATGGGTATTTTCTATATGCTGCTGGCCTCCGGCTGTTTTGCCACCATGTCAGCTTTCATCAAGGCAGTCGGCCAGGCTTTACCGCTGCCGGAGCTTGTTTTTCTTCGTTGTTTACTTTCCCTGCCGGTGTTATTCATTATTGTCCGGCTCCGGCAAAGGCCTCTGATTGTTAAGGCTAAGAAACTGCTTCTGCTGCGTACACTCTTCGGCATGACTGCCATGACCGGTTTCTTTTTTGCCCTGACCCATTTACAGTTTGCCGAATGTATATTTCTGGGAAGAACACAGCCTTTTTTAATTGCGCTGCTTGCCCCGGTCATCCTGGGAGAAAAAACTCCTGCTGCCAGCTGGGTTGCTATTTTAGCCGGACTCGCCGGAGTTGCTTTGATAATGCAGCCAGGTGTTACCTGGTCCATCGGGGCCTGGGTTGCCATAGGTGCTGCCGGGGCTTCAGCCCTGGCGCATATTCTGGTGCGCCGCCTTAATGCGACGGAATATCCCCTGGTCATTGTATTTAATTTTACAGCCCTGACCTGTTTTTTTTCGGGTATATGGAGCCTGCCACATTTTGTCCCGCCAGCCCCGAAACAGTGGCTTTTTTTAATATGTGTGGCCCTATTTGCCAGCCTAGGACAATTGTGCATGACTTTGGCATATCAACATGACAGGGCTCCGGCAGTAGCCTCTGCTAGCTATACCTCGGTTGTACTGGCTGTCATATATGGCTATTTTTTCTGGGGTGAGGTGCCGCATCCATTAACATGGCTTGGCGGCAGCTTGATTGTTGCCGGAGGAATTATTCTGCTCAAGAGCAGAATACATGTCCATGAGCCGCCATCGCCTGTGGCAACATAATTAAACGGGCATGACAGCTTGGGTCAATTGATCAAGGTTTTTTTTGAATTTTTCGTCTGGTGCCAGGTCGATAAACTCATGAATATATTCCTGCAGGAGTTGTTGTACTTTTGCATCAAGGGTTTGCATACTTTCAGGTTGCCCTTTTGCCCTTAATCTTTCCTCTAATTCAGAACTGATTATAGCTTCGATCACATTAAAATTATCTCTGTCCTGTAAAAGAATTGCTGCCCAGAGAAGTTGTTTTGCAGGCGGGTTGATTTTTGTGTCCGAAGACCAGAACGGGTAGGGTGTCTTTATAACACCCATTTTTTTAATAAGTGCAGCTTCAAAGCGTTTGCGGAGTAAATTATTATCTGGCAGTTTTCCGTCTTTAAGATCAGAAATAATAGGTGTAAACATTTTGATAACCTATGGAGCCAGGAAGCTACTTCTTTTCCTTTTCCTTCAGTTTGGCCTGGAGAATTTCACCAAGTGTACCCAATGATTCATTCGTTACATGTTTGCCTTGTTTTTGCATATACTGTTTTACCTCTTCATTTTCAGAGCCTCCCAGTTCATCGGTCTCCATTTCTGCGACAAGGGCTAACGACAAGCGTTTGTTTTCCTGATCTATTTCTTCAATTTTAACATCTACCTGCTGGCCTTCTTCAACAATCTCCTTGGGATGATTAATTCTTTTGCCACCACCAAGTTTAGAAATATGGATGAGACCATCAATCCCGGCAGCAAGATTCACAAATGCTCCAAACTTTGCCAATCGTATGACTGTACCGGAGTGAAAAGAGCCGGCAGGAAATCGCTTTGCAATATCCTGCCAGGGATCAGGCAAAGCCTGTTTTAAGCTAAATGAAAAGCGTTCATTCTCCCAGTCAAGCTTAAGGATTACTACTTCCACATCCTGGCCTTCTGAAAGCACCTGGCTGATATCTTCCGTTCTGGACCAGCCGATCTCGGAGATGGGGATGAGTCCCTCTATGCCATCAACATCAACAAAGGCCCCAAATTCTTTAATGGACGTAATCTTTCCTTTAACCGTCATGCCTTCCTGAACATGTTTTTTCAACTCCTCACGTTTCTGTTCCTGTTCTTCCTCCAGAATAACCCTTCGGGAAAGGACAATATTGCGGCCGCCTTCACTGAATTGGGTAATTTTAAAAAGTAAATGTTTGCCGATATACTCATCGGGGGCAGTGATTCGTTTCAGGTCCATTTGCGAATAAGGGCAGAATGTCCGGATGTTACCGGCAGCGGTAATTTCAAACCCTCCCTTTATTTCTTTTTTGACATAACCTTCCAGGGGAATGGAGTTGCGGTAAGCTTCTTCGAGGTGAACCAGAGAAGTAGAACCTCCGCCGATTTTGGTGGTGAAAAGCATTTCATTTCTGGCTGATGACAGGAAGTAGACCTCCAGGCGGTCACCAGGCTTGACAGTCACAATTCCGGTTTCATCTTCGAGTTCTTTACGGTCCAGGTAGCCCTCGCTTTTTCCTCCAACATCAAGAAAAACAGTATCCCCAGAGACATCAACCACAGTCGCTTGTAATTTTTGACCCGGTGAAAGTATTGTTTTGGAAACCGTGTTATCCTTGAATAGATCAGCAAAACTTTCATGGCCTGAAGTGTTGTCTGTCATACGCTCATCCTCACCTGTAAAAATATATTTTTTTGTCTGGTTGAAAAGTATTAATCCCTGAAATGAACAGCCAGGGCAAGATATTTGTTTTTGTCGGAAAATAAAATCTTTTTCTTTTTAAGATCTGCGAGAAATGAAAGAATATTTTCTTGAGAGATTTGCGGGAATTTAGCAAATAACTCGGTGTCGGTTGTGATACGGGTACAGGAGAGATAAATCTGCCGCGAAGCGCCTTGCAATCTGTGGTGCAGGATTTTTCCGTCAGGAAGTTCCTGGCGGATAAGAAGAAAATCAGCTCCATCCCGATAATAAAGCAGGGGTTTTTGTAGAGCGCCCTGTTTCCTTTGTACATGGTACTGCTGCCATTTATTCACTTTCTGTAAAACCGGTTTCCAGATTATTCGCTGATGTGCCAGGTCGCCGCGGTAATCCTTTATCAGCAGTTTGATTTGGGAAAGTATTGATTTGGGAAAGAGTTTATAATTGTTTGGATGATTAACGATTGTCTTGATCCCATATTTTTGCGGGTTCTTGTGTACCGGGCTGTCATGTCCCAGGAAAAAAGAGGCAGTTGCAAGGGGAGGGTATGGAAAGACAAAGTCAAGGTTTTCTAGGGTTTCGGTTACTTCGGCCTGGCTGCTGCCTGGAAACTGCAGAATAAGATTGCCCTCCAGTTTCAAATTGTTCTCCTGGGCTTCACGCATGGTTGCCATATTTTCAATGACACTGACACCTTTTTGCATTTTCTGCAAAAGACTGTTGCTGAACGCTTCGATTCCAACCTGGATGGCAGAAAGGCCTCCCTGACGATAAATGGAAAAAATGTCAGCAGCCGGCGGTTTACTTTTTGCAGAACGTATTTCAGCAAAAAAAGTATAATCAGAAGCATCTTTCCCGGTCATTTTGAAAAAAGGCAGGGCCTCTTTCGAAGGCAGCATATTGTCTACAAATGTAAAATCAAGGCATTTATGCCTGGTACTAAGTATTTTCACTTCAGCCATCATTTGGGCGGCTTTTTTACAACGGTAACCGCACCATTGTAAATTCAGGTTGCAGAATGCACATTTATTCCACCAGCAGCCACGGGAAAACTCTACCGGCAGGATAGGAATAAACGGTTTATCCGGGAACCATTTTTTTTGATCTGAGAAATAGCCTTCATAATTCGGAACCGGTAAATCAGCAAGCGATGATAACTGACTGTCATCAACCTGACCTTGCAGCTGTAGATCATTTTTGGAACCTGATTTTTTCGAGATAATATTTTCTGGCAGGGAAATGTTTTGAAGTCCGGAAATATATGCACAAAGGGCCAGAAGTCCTCTTTCTCCCTCCCCTTGGATGACATAATCTATAAAATGAAAAGTGTTCAGTAAAGACTGCCCTGCATCGGCAGCACATGATGATCCACCAAAAACGATTGCTGTATGAGGGTGTTTTTTCTTAATGGCCGCGGCCGCGGCAAAAGAAGCAAAAAGCTGATGAAAACATACCGAGAATCCTACCAGTGAGTACTGTGACCAGTTACAGCTTTCTACCCATTCCAGTAAATGTTTTTCAATCTTCTCGACCAGGTATTTATAGTGAAATGACCGTTTAATTTTTGGATCAGCCTTGCTGACATATTTCAGGACTAAACTTTCGGCATAAGCTGCCTGTTCAGGAAAGACAAGGGGGGAATAAAGGGCTTCGCTGACCCAGGGATTCCGGCTGACCCAATGATACAGGTCCATTCCAAGAATGGAAGCCACTTGCAGATAGGGGTGGCTTGTGTCGACTAAAAAGTCATGACTCTTGTCTTCAATGTAAGCCTTTAAAGTGCCCAGCTGAACGGACGGCCTATTAAATAAGGCCCAGGGCATAGAAATGAGGTTGATTTTAATTGATTTGATATGTGGGGCTCTGGTATCCGAATTCAAAGTCTGCCGTCTGCTGAACCTGTTAATTCTGTTCAATGATTTCTGTGTTGGCCGGCGGCCTGAAAAAAAACAGATCTTCATCTATTTTGCTGTTACCATAATAATCAGCATCAATTTGTATGTTTTTAAAAAACAGATCAGTAACTGTCTCAAAATGATCGACGATCTGCATATGCGTTATCAGAAAAGTATCTTGACTAATCCAAAGGTGTATCGATGATACGTGAGGATGTACCGCTTTCGGGGTCATCTTGATAAGAAAGGACTCCTCTGTTTGAGCGAAAATATCAGGTTCACCCACATCGAAATCTTTTAAAATATCCCCACTCCCTGCAAAGAAAGAATATGTGACATCCGATTGCAGATAGTCTTTGGCGTTGCTGACAATCATCTGCCTGCTTTTTTCAAAATACATGGAGATTGTTTCGCCATCACTTATGAGAACCTGATTGTCAGGGGTTAAATAGTCCCACCGCATACGTCCTGGCTTGCGAAAGACCATGGTGCCGCTGCCCTGACGAACCCGGGAGCTGAATTTCATGGTAGTAGTCTGGTTGAAGCCGGCAACCAGAGTTGTAGCTTTTTCATAAGTATTTTGCAGTTTTTGTGCTACCGTGAGCGCATCCATGTTCTGAGCTTTTGGATGGCCTGGTATCAGTATTGGATTTTTCGCAGAAATGAAAAATAAATATAAGTATCGAGCATTACGTTTCAAACCTTTTCCAGATCTATAGACCGGCCAAATATTTTTTCTGCAGTATCGACAGCTGCTTTTGTTATATCCGAAACAAAATATTT
>Ga0111149_1090_pt1 | contig 11123 bp, 6 predicted proteins | sample DeeMarSeWOR28_12_FD_80400 | JGI IMG/M metagenome (GOLD analysis project Ga0111149, IMG submission 80400) | Desulfobacterales bacterium SG8_35_2
AATACGTTTTTTGGTCAGCATTGCCTCAGTAATATCAGTCTCTTTTTTCATGTTCGCAAACCCTGTTTACTTAAAGATAACGATGTTTACATCGCGTTTGGTGCAGTATTGCTTAATTTACACAAATTGTCAACACGGTTTACGCCTCTTGACAATTTTTAGTGCAGTGGCGCGCTTTTTCGTGTAAAATTAAAAAAAATGTACGGTTTCCGTTGATTGTCGGTCCTGCTGGCAAAAAACCATAACTACTTGGTATGTTTGTGAAAAAATATTCTCAATTCCGAATTTGCCGCCTGAGTCAAAATGGCCATTTTAGCAATAATTTCAGGCATAAAAATTGCATAAAATATTAAGGTTATTCTTTATTTTTTGGGCTTATAGCAAATAATTTGTAACTGTTTAACATAGTTTCATCAATCTGGTGTAAGAAATTTTTATATAATCTGTGCAAATAAATAACTATTGAAAAGCACAACAATAATATTATGTCAATCCCATTTTTAAAATGCATTAAACAGGGCGACAAAAATAATAATCAGGGATTCTCGCTGGTTGAAGTCTGCCAATCCAAGTGCCAGGGTAAAAGGCCAGGCATTTACTATGCTTGGTGAGCTTAACATGGCACGTTCCGAGGCCGTGAACAGAAATGTTGATGTGCGAATCTCCTTTTTGAAGGGTGCTTCAGCAGCAGATCAGGACGGTTACCGAATCTGGATTGATGACTGGGATGCGGGTACTGATAGCGCCGGCAGCGACGGGAACTACTTGAGCTCGGCATCCGGAAGTGACACCCTGATCCGGGAAACATTTTTCCCCGAAGAAGTACAGTTTTATGACGCCAATGCCACCGATGGCCCGAATACAAAGCCGTTTGATCCATGGGACGCACTTGATATGGCGGACGCTACCCCACCTGATGACACTGATAATGACGGCATAGAGTTCGACGGGGTCGACGAGTTTGTTTTTACCCAGATGGGAACAGCCGAAGACAGTGGCTCCTCAGTTCTTGGCAGTGAGGGCTATGTAATTATCTACTATCCTGTTTCAGCAGCAGATCACGCAACCATGCGGGCAGCCCCCTACGCCCTCGTGATAGGTACCGGTGTCGGCACTATTAATATCGCACGCTGGAATAAGAAAGATTCCGACTGGAAGACTAAATAAACAGAAACGGCACATAAGGAGGAAGGATATTACGGCGGACAGTCTTCAAGGTTTAATGTCATTTCAATGGAGCCTTTAGCATCAATGCATGGGTCTTCATCATCCCTGATTCTGAAGATATCTCCGTTCAGCTTTTTGAACTTGCCGATAGCCTCGGCAGTAAATGCCGTTCCAGAAGCAGAAGGAATCCGATAGGCATAATATTTCGAGTCGGTATATTGGAAGCTCAGCAAATTAGTAAAGGTGTCTGCAGTCAGAAGCGAGGCATAGGGGCCGGCATAGGTGTTGTACATGGAGAGAAACATTTCCTGGGCTGCCTTGATGTCAAGCAGGTTATGATAGGCATCGGCCTGACGGGAGCGCATGACATGATTGAAATAAGCGGGAACAGCGACAGCTGCAAGGATTGCGACAATGGCCACAACAATCATCAGTTCAACGAGTGAGAAACCTTTTGAGAAACAGTTTTTAAATTTCATGCTTTTTTCCTTGTTTGCAGTCTTGAAAGTTATGGTTGGCAAAAGCTTTTAAAAGCCAATTTTTATAAACTATATCATTAATCTGTCAAGAAACACCAGCAAATTTTAGGCCACGGTTACATGACAATGAAAAGGAAATTTTTGAATAACAGCAGCGGCTTTACACTGGTTGAACTGATGGTCACCGTGTTTCTGACCGCCATTGCGGTAATTGCTATATATCGGGGCTACACTTCTTTTTCACAGTCCGCCGATGCCCAGCAGCAGGTCATTGAAATGCAGCAGAACCTGCGCATCGGCATGTACACCCTGGTAAGGGACATGATCAGGGCCGGCATGACAGAAGAGGACCAGAATACTGTATTGGTCGATGCGACCAGAAAGGATGTCAAATCTGTTACCTTCATGACCGCAGATGCTTCAACAGCTGAATTCGGCATGGACCTGGGAAGCGGCGGGGCGTTTGCCACCGACACTTTAGACAATGACGCTGACGGCACCATCAATGAGGAGGACGAGATAAGGATTGGCAATGACGACTTTAACGATGACGGCGAACGCATACGTTATACCCTTAATGGCTTGAATCTGGAGCGTCGGGTATGGGATTCATCTATCCCAGGATATGGGGCTGCACAGACAATAATCACAAATGTCAGCGCCCTTGACTTTACCTATGTAAAAGAGGATGACACCGTGTTGAGCACCCTGCCATTGAGTGAAGCTGACAGGATCCTCATTGACACGGTAGAGATCACCATGGTGGTGCGCACCACAAACGAGGACTACAGGATCACCAATAACGAGAGCTATAACAACCTGCGCGGGGCGCTGGTGTTGGGACCGCAGATGCGGTTGAAGATCCGCAATGCGAACCTGTAAGAATGAGTTGCAGCCCATGAGAAAAATGAAAAAATACAACAGGCTTCTGGCCGACAGGAGGGGGTTTTCCCTGCTGGAGGTCCTGCTCGGCATTTCCGTATTCATGGTCGGCATGCTCGGGGTCACGGCCCTGAACATATCTTCCTTGAAAAGTAACACCTTTTCCGGCAACCTCTCTGAAGCTACGGTCATCGCGGCCTCCATGCTTGAAGACTTGATGATCAGGAATTTTGATGATGTAGCGTTTCTTTCAGATCTGGACGATGACGGTAACAGGGTAACCAACCAGGATGTTGACGATGACGGTATTGACGACGATGATCCAGGTGATACGGCCACCGACGTAGACGGTAAACCCAACTTCGGTCTGGATGATTTCGGCGCTGATGCCGACTATGGGCCAACTGCAGTCGTCAAGAATAACATGACCTACAATGTTTACTGGAATGTGGCGGAAAACGAACCCTTATCCCTTGCTTCCCCGACGACAAAACTGATTACCGTGATCGTCGAGTGGCGAGTCAAGGATGAACCGCGCCGCATCAGCATGAGTACAATAAAGCAGAAGGAATAGCTATGAAAAGACAGCTGCTAGGAGTTCTCTCTAACCAGCACGGCTCTGTGATAAATGTTGCTCTGCTGATCCTGATTCTTATTTTCCTGATTGGTATCGGTTTGAGCAGGATGAGCACTACGGATATTAAAATCGCCAACAATATCAAGAAGGACATGGCCACTTTTTATGAAGCGGACGCGGGCCTGGATGCAGCAGCCGAGCTCATTGAACAGAACATGTACTGTGGAACAGCCGGATTTATGGATACGGATACGGCAACAGACACCCTACCAGCAGGAGAAGAGATAATCGGCGGTTATTTTTATGTCAAAAATCTTGATTTTGGCACGAATAACAGAAGAGATGAGGCTATTATTCCGAGCATCGACAGTTCTGATGCCGATTTTTACTTTCCACCGGGTGATTACGTCGCTGATCCTGCTGCCCCGCACACCAATATCCGGCTCGGCGGCCGTATCGGTCTTGCCAGAGGGGCCGCTATCCAGATGGCGGCCGGTTACGAGGGACTGGGCAAGGGTGCCGCTGGCAAAGGTTTCAATTATCTCTTTGATGTATATTCCCAGCGCATCGGCGGCAACAACAGTTCCGCCCTTCATTTTATGCAGTATGTCTACGTAGATTCAGGCGGCAGCTGCAATTATTAGGATAAGAAAATGAAAATTCCAGAATTTGATACTGTAATAGGTAATACCCGGAAGAAAGAGGAGGTCAAGTCATGATTCGCACAGCGACAAAGGCAACAGCAATTGCATCCCTTCTGCTGCTTTGTGTTTACGGCGCAACAGTACCCAGGCCAGCGTTCAGCGCTACCTGCACCGAAGGCACCGGAGCACCGCCCTTCCTGGGCGTCGAGGCGGTTACCGCCAACCTCCTGCTCATGATTGACAATTCGTACAGTATGTATGATCTGGTTTACGCGGAAACCCGAGACGAGTGTTTTGATGACAGCTTCAATCCTGCTGTTTTCCAGTATGCCGGCTACTTTCTGACCATTGATGATTTAATTAATAACAAGGAAGTCTGGTACGAGTATGATTCCGGGCTCGGGCAGTTTAAACGGGTGCCGAAAGCTGATGTGGTAACAAAATGTGCTGTTGGCTATGATGGCGATGGCAATGGTTCCCCAGACTATACATCCACTACAGTTGGTGATGGTCATTTGGATGTTGATGAAGACGTAGACGGCGACGGCAAGCTGGATACCGTTAATGAAAGAGATACAGACCTCGATGGAATTTTTGACCCTGAAGAAGACCTGAACAATGACGGTGGAACCACATGGGATGTTAATGAAGACAGAGATGGCGACTGTAGACTGGATGTTGACGAAGACCTTAACAATAATGGCATCCTTGATCCTGGTGAAGACGTGGACCCTCACCCCTATTCTAGTCTGGCGGAGTACTCTGTATATGATGCTGTCGGCGACCTGCAGCATGTCTGCTCGATCATGGCTGAGTCGTGTGACGGCAGTCATCAGGAGCTCCAATATTTTGCCGCCACCGGCGCCTACCTCAACTGGGCAACCGCCTCCAAGATGGATATCGAGAAATTGGTCTTCACCGGCGGCGAATTCTATGAGCCTGATGATGCCACGGGCCATGATGACTTTGTCCTTCCCCTGGACGGTGATGAATACCTGGTGGCTGAATCGCGCGGCTGCAATGAGTACAGTATGGTCAAGGAGGTAACTGTCACAAAAGACAGAAATCCTGCTGTAGAAGCCCAGTTTACCATCGGGGTGAGCGCTGACGGCAATAATAATACCCAGATAGAGATTTACGGCGCCTCGGTGGGCGGCGGCTTTGACAGCGAGAGCTGCAAGGAGGCGGTGGATAATTTCTACAGCGGCGGCGGCGTCGGCACCTTCAAGCAACCCCTGGAAGACTGCCTCGGTTTTGATAAACAGGACCGCGATGAGCAGATAAATGTCTATAACGAGGCCACCCAGGAGTGCTGGCAGATGTTCAACAAGGGCGGCCCTGAACCACCCTACGGTGATGGTGAATGGAAATTAACGGATATTTCAGCCACCAGAAACAAGTGCGAAGAATTTTATTCTGATTCCCCAAAATATCGTGGCGTGGCAAACCCGCAGCGCCCTTGGGATCTCACCGGCATCACCGGCCAGTTCTGTTCCGGTAAGTTTGATGATAGCTTCTTTGAGCCGAACTTTATAGGGCGATGCTGGATTCCCGCTGGAGAAAGCTATACGGCCGATGCGAATGATAACTGGTTCAAGGATGGGGCGCCCCTGCTAGCTGGCACTGAGCAGAGTATAGACAGGTCTGCCGGAGAAGTGCCGGATAATACCAGCAGTTTGGACATGACCACGCTGGCAGACGACGCTGCAGCCGAAGTGGCCAAAGCGCCTGCCAGGCTTGCAGATTCTGAACTCAGTCCGGAGCGGTTAAGTGTTATTGAGGCCCTGAAAAAGTTCATGGCCACCAATGGCAGCAATTATTATCGCTCCAAGGTGATGCAGGCTGTAAAAGATTTCCTGGTTGCCGAGGCCGAGGCTGCCACCGGCGATTTTTACCCCCTTGAGGAGCTGTCCGCCACCTGCTCCGGTTCCTGGAGCCCGGTTTCCGGCGCCAGCGGCACCGGCGCCTTTGAAACCAAGTCAAATAATTCACAATGCAGCTTTCCAGTGAGTAATGCCATTCCCGACTGGGGCTACTATAAAGTATATGTCATGGCCCCGTGCAACCGCAATTCCAGCCAGCGGGCCACAGCGGCGGACTGGACCGTCAACTATGCCGGCGGCTCCACCAGCGATACCCAGGATATGTCAACAACCTGCAACACCTGGTTCCAACTGGTCGGTCCGGAGGCTGACGGCTCCTTTGAATTCCTCGACAACGGTTCGGGCACCGTGGTTCTGGCCAGCACTGACCAGTCCAAGTATACCTATGCTGATGCAGTACGCTTTGAGGAAGTCAGCCTGATAACCACCACTACTACCACCACTACCACTACCACTACCACTACCACTACGACACTGCCACCGGTTTGCGAAGTCATCGTCGATAATGAGGATGCAGGTTACACTGAGGCAGTCGGAACCTGGGCGGATGGCTCGCATGCAGATGCCTATAACAGCACTTACAGGTATACGGATGATATGACCAGTGTTGCGACCTGGAAGACGAGTCTTCCCCAGGCCGGTGACTGGCGCGTATCAGCCCGCTGGTATAGCTTTGTAGACACGGATGGCACAATTATTCGCGATCCCAACACCAAATATACAGTCATTTATGATGATGGCGCCGGCAATGATCTTCAGGTGCGTGACCAGACCACAAACAGCGGCGCCTGGGTGGTTATAGGCGATTATTATTTTGACGGCACGGGCAACGAAGGGGTTGTCATTGCACCGACAAGCGACCGGGTATGCGCCGATGCCATAAGGTTTGAATACGTGCCCTGTCTGACCCCGACCACGACAACAACCACCACGACAACCACGACGACCACGACGACCACGACTATTCCACCCTGTACACCTGGTTCAACATTTACCGGTCCGACCTGGTTGTGCGATGAGTGCATCATAGAGGCGTATATAGATTTCTGCATGGGCTCTTATGCGGATAATGACGTGGTTGATCCGACCGGGGAAGTCAATGACTATTTTGATGTAGCCGGCGAATACACGAACACCATCGGCCTCTGGTGGTTCGGGGCCATAGAGGGTCAGCTGGGTGAGCCTATTGCCACCATGTCGGCCAAGGTGAATTTGACCAACCCTGATGGCACAAAAAATATTCCCAGTGGTTTGATCCAGGAGTTTTACTCTGATATCCGCTTCGGGCTGCAGGTCTTCCGCCAGGGTGCTGTTGCAACGGGCGGCGGCGACAAGTCGGAATGCGGCGATTACAGCCTGTTCCAGGACTGCACCGTAGCGAACCTCATGGACGGGGCTCAGGTAATCACTCCGATCGGAGCGGATATGGACACCCTGATAAAAGATCTCAACGCAACCGATGCGGCCACCTGGACACCGTGGGCCGAGGCTATCTACAACGGTATCGGCTACTATACCCAGAAGTCTTCCATGCGGCTGAATAGCACGGATGATTACCCAGTAAACGCTGATGCAACACCTAACAAAGGCCCCTGGGCTGCCGGTACTACATATGATCCCGACGATATTGTCAGCCATAACGGGGTGAACTATCAGACCAGGATCGGCGGCACCAGCGCCAGCGGCATCACCTCCATCCTGGAAGACGGGGATATCGGGGACTGGTTTGCGGTCAATGACCCGGTTCAGGCCTATTGCCAGCGTAATTTTGCCCTGGTATTAACCGATGGCATCTCAACCGCCGACCTGCACCAGTCCGTGGTGAACTTTGCCAAAGCCAATGGCGATGGCGACACCGATACAGGGGAACCCAAGGGAGTACTTGGAACTGAAAGTGTCGGCTGCGACAGCCTCAAAGGTTCCACCTACTTTGACGACCTGGTCCATTATGCCTGGGATCAGAATGCTGGCAGCAGTATTTACCAATACGAAGAGTTCACCGAGCCTAAAAACAAGGTTGAATTTCATATCATCAACACCGGCGCCACTGATTCAGATATCGCAAACATAAATGAATGTGATTCCAGGGACCAGCTGGTGGCTGCCAGTGTCAACACCAACCCGGTCCCGATTGATGTGGATAATGACGGCTTAAGTGTCGATACCAATGGCGACGGGATAAATGATGCTGACCTGCCATATTATTACGGCGGTAACCCGGTGAACCTTTATAATGCCTTGCGAGCGACCCTTGAACTTATTGCCGAGCAGACTTCATCAGGTTCCGCAGCGTCGGTTATCTCTGCCTCGCGTTCCGGTGCAGGTGCCCTGTACCAGGCAATTTTCTGGCCGGACACCAAGACCAACCTGACCGGTGCCGGTGATCCTGAATTTGTAAAATGGACTGGAGAGGTCCACGCCTTTCTGGTGGATAAAGACGGCTACCTGCACGAGGATACAAACGGCAACGGTGCCCTGGATGCTGCAGATGAATTCGTGGTTGTCTTTTATGACAGCACGGCAAGAACAACCCGGGCCTGTTACGGCAGCATTGTCAACGGAGTCTGCTCCGGACCTACAGTACCGCTTTACAAGGTAAACTATCTCTGGAATGTTGCTGATTGGCTTAATGATCCTAACATTGATGACCCGGTTACCATAAAGCTGAACCGGCCCGATTCAAATGGGGATGGGGCGCTGGACTTTACGGCAGATGATACGGGGTATGATCCCACCCCGAAACGGTATATTTTCACTTGGAATGACCTGGACAACGACGGAGTGGTTGACCAAAGTACCGAGGTGCTGCCATTTGTAGAGAACCTGGGAGGGGCGGGTGCCTTCCCGTCACCGACCGTTGCCAGCCGTGGGCCGGTGCATGTTGATTTTGACATAGACCCTCTGGATTTAGATGCAGACCTGAAGGTCAACAGGATCATCAACTGGGTCCGCGGCCAGGATCAGCCGGTAGTACCCGCTGCATCCACAGCCGCGGGAGTAGACCTGCCTGCAATGCGCGGCCGCAAAATGTTTTACGACATGGTCCCTGACCCATCTAACGTCCCGGATACAACCATATACTGGAAACTGGGTGATGTTATCCACTCAACCCCGATCACCGTGGCGAGTCCTGCGGAGAATTATGACCTGCTTTATCGTGACACGACATATGGTGAATTTTCCAGCAGATGGGCGAAAAGGCGTCATGTCGTGTATTTCGGCGGCAATGACGGCATGCTGCATGCGGTAAACGGCGGTTTTTACGTCGAGGGTATCAGTCAGTTCTGCCGGGCACTCGACACCACCGGCCGTTTCATACAATGTGCCGCCAATGAGGCAAATACACCGGTCCTCGGCGAAGAGCTCTGGGCCTATGTGCCGTACAACCTGCTGCCGCATTTAGGCTGCCTCACCGATCCTGATTACGACCATAAATATTTTGTGGATCTGCGGCCCCGCGTCTTTGACGTGCAGATATTTGATGAGGAACCTGCTTGTGACCCTAACAACTATAGCCCCACAAATGAATATGCTTACCTGGAACCGGGATGCATCCATCCCAACGGTTGGGGTACCATTCTGGTCGGGGGCATGCGTTTCGGTGGTGCCCCGGTCGAGGCTGATGATATCTATCCTGGGGATACACGTGTATTCAAATCAGCCTATTTTATTCTCGATATTACAGACCCTGAAAAACCACCAACTCTGCTTGGTGAAACAACAGTTACAACATATAATGAAGATGCCAATGACAACGGTGTTCTCGATGCTGGAGATGTTGACGATGGGGACGGCATCCTGGAGGGTGAAACATCACTTGCTTACACCACGGTCATTCCGACCATGGTGCCCATGAATGACGGCACCAACCCGACGGAATGGAGCCTCATCCTGGGCAGTGGGCCGACCGACCTGGACGGCACCAGCAACCAGAATGCCAGGCTGGCTGTTATCCCGCTGCATGACCGCATGAAGCCGGGCAGCCTGAAGAGCATGCGTATACCGGCCAGACCACCTGTTTCGACGGCTCCAGCCGGTACTGACCATGTAGATTTCGGCACCATATTCGTTCCGGACGGCGGCTCCTTTGTTTCAGACCTGATTACCGTGGATCTTGAAACCACCCCCGCATACAAGGCTGATGTCGTGTACTTTGGCACGGTAAGCGGAGGCTGGAGCCCTCAGGGCTGGGGCGGGAAACTCTACCGTTTGGTGACGAGGAGTCCGGGAATTATTGCCAGCGGTACCAGCCAAGTGATATCCAGGCCGCACGAGTGGCCAGGTCTGTTGAGCGGATATTCGCTGACTAATCCGAACGTGCTTTATGATCCAGGCCAGCCCATAGTTACCGCCCCAACGGTGGGTACGGACGGCCTGGACTTCTGGGTCTATTTTGGCACGGGCCGTTTTTTCGATGGTGATGACAAGATTGACGGCAGCAGTAATGCTCTGCAAAATTACTACGGTATCCGGGAGCCCATCTTGTGCAGTGGTGGCAATTTTGGCGGGGTCAACTGGGAAACAGTGACCAACGCGACACCGGCAGGCCCACCGGCATCTACCGCCCTGCGCGGGAGTATCGGGCTGCTGCCGGTGGAAGACATAGCTATTCAGCAGGTCCTGGGTGCCGTGGGTACAACTCCCGGCGTGGTAGGCTGTTATAACAGTGGAGCCTTTGATGCAATGAGTGATGCTTGTGTCGCTGGTATTGAAGGTTCCGGTCATACTCTGGAAACAAACGCGAGTTTTGACGATTTGCAGCAATACATTACTGGACTTGATGTTTACTGCTATCCGGGTACATCTCCCGGGTTTGACGGCTGGTCAAAGGATCTGCTCCATGCCAGGGAGCGAAACCTCGGCCAGGCAACCCTACTGGGCGGGCTCCTCTCCTTCTCGTCCTATATCCCCAACACGGATATCTGCAATCCTGAAGGCTCCGGTTACCTTTACGGAGTTCACTATCAGACTGGAACAGCATGGTACGAGGATGTTTTTGCGCGGCAGCCGGCAAACTACGGCGCACCTATCGAAACAAGCGTCTTTCTGGGCGCAGGGCTCTCCACCACACCGAATATCCATGTCGGTGAGAAGGAGGGCAGCAAGGCATTTATCCAGACAAGCGTCGGACAGATTGTTGAGATCCCGCAGCCCAAGCTACCTATACCAACCATTAAGAGCGGCATGATCAAATGGCGTGATATTGAACAGTAAAATAATAAGGACTTGAGTTGGCTCAAGTATGAATATTCCCCGACAGTGAAGAGAGCTTGTAATCCGCAATTCTTTATACTATCTTTTCAGGAGCTTGCCGGGGATCCCATTCACCAGGGTGATGCACATGCATCCCGGTCAAGCCGCCGCAGATTGACTGCGGTGGCTTGATTGCTTTAATCTGATTATTTTTCCTGCAAGAAAGACAAAGATGAACTACCTGGATGATGAAAAATACCTGCTTGATCTGCTGACCAGCAATAACCTGCTGACAACA